>Ga0070765_100001578_pt1 | contig 14067 bp, 10 predicted proteins | sample HubBroMetageWFT5_FD_71516 | JGI IMG/M metagenome (GOLD analysis project Ga0070765, IMG submission 71516) | Warmed and freeze-thawed soil microbial communities from the Hubbard Brook experimental Forest, New Hampshire - Hubbard Brook CCASE Soil... | ecosystem: Environmental > Terrestrial > Soil... | reverse complement strand
TTCCTTGGTGGTAAAAAAAGGCTCGAAGATGCGCGACTCGGTTTCTTTGTCCATGCCATGGCCGGTATCGGCAACCGAAATCACGGCATAGCGGCCCGGCTGAATAAATCGATGTTCGCTGAAGTTCTGGCGCACCGTAACGTCGGAGCTCTGCAAGGTGAGCTTGCCGCCTTCGGGCATCGCGTCCTTCGCGTTGACCACCAGGTTCATGATGACCTGCTCGAGTTGGCCGGCGTCCGCGCGAGTGCGGCCAGTTTCAGGAGAGAGTCGGGTGATCAGTTCAATGTTTTCGCCGATCAAGGGCCGCAGCAGGCGCTCCATATCGCCCACGACGGTGTTGACGTCAACCACCTTGAGTTCGAGGAGCTGCTTGCGGCTGAACGCCAGCAACTGGCGGGTGAGGGTCGCGGCGCGATCAGCAGCCTGCTGTATGGACTCGACTTTATGATGCATGGCGCTGCCCTTCGGCATTTGTTCCAGCAGCACCTCGGTGTATCCGTTAATCACCATCAATAGATTGTTGAAATCGTGGGCAACGCCGCCGGCTAGGCGACCGACGGCATCCATTTTTTGCGCCTGCCGAAGCTGCTCTTCGAGCTGACGACGGTCGGTGATGTCTTCAGCGATCAACTCCAGGACTTCCTCGGGCTCATCAGTGCTGACCGAGGCGCTGCCACTGAGCCGGACGATAATGACGCGGCCATCTTTACGCTTCCACTGCACTTCCACTCCATTCAGACTTCCGGTGCGGCGATAGTCTTCGGCCAGCCCCTCTAACCCCTGGGGACTGACGAAGACTTCACGCCTTAGATTCAGCTGCAGAAGATCTTCGACCGATCCATAGCCAAGCATAGTGATAAGCGCAGGATTCACATCGAGAAACCGGCCGGCGAGGGTGCAGCGGCAAATCCCAAAGGCGGCGCTCAAAATCAGGGAGCGGGATCGGGCCTCGGAGCGGCGGAGTGCCTCCTCATAGCGCTTGTGCTCGATGGCCGCAGCCAATTGCTGGGAAACAAATTTCAGAATCTCGCGATCACGGTCTTGGAAGCGGGTGTTTTGGTTGTAGCTCTGGACGACCAGCGCTCCAATGGAGGTCGTGCCACGCTTCAGGGGAACACCGAGCCAGTCCACCGACGGAGCGCCGATCAATTCCACTTCGCCTTGCCGCACCAGTTCGTCAAACACCGCCGGCGTCGCCAACAGGGGCTCGCCCGAGCGCAAAACATATTCCGTCAGGCCGCGGCCTAGAGGCTTTGGAGTGGGCGTAGGATCTTCCTCGTCGACGAAGTAGGGAAAACTCAGCAACTGCGCCTGCGGATCGTAAAGGGCGATGTAGAAATTGCGCGCATTCATCAACTGTCCGACGATATTGTGAATGGCCGCAAAAAACTGCTGCAAATCCTCAGCCGACTGACTACGCGCGGCGATGGCGTATAAGGCCGCGTTCAATTCCTCGGCGCGCTTCTGATCGGTGATGTCGCGATAGGAGGCGTAAGATCCATCTCGCTTGCCGTTCAGCGTCACCGGCGACGCTGAGAGCAGCACTTCGACCAGGGAGCCATCTTTCCGCTGGCGGCGAGTCTCTAGCGAAAGCTTGCTCTGTGTCTTGATGCATTCTACGATCCATGCCGTTTCCGCGTAGCGATCAGGCGGTACTATGAGCTCGTCGAGCCGTTTTCCAGCGGCCTCGGCCGATGTAAAGCCGAACAGCCGGGTGAACTCGCCGTTTACACGCAAAATACGCAGTTCCTGGTCAACAATACTGATCGCTTCGGGGGCGTTTTCGATGAGCTGTTCGAAGTAGGCTTTCTCCACTGCAAGTGGGAGATCGGCGCCGCGGCCATTGCTGGGCGAAGGCGCCGCAGCCGGACCGGGCATGGGATCGGAGATGGGATCGGAGGCGTGGGTAAAGACCGGCGGCGCACTGTGCTCGAGCGTGTCCCGCAACGCCTTTACCTGCAGCGGTTCGGTCGAAGTCGAAGTTGCCGCCGGGGCGGTTTTCTCCCCCATACAGTCCCTTCCCACGATGCACTGACGATCGTCTGATGGTAAGCGGGCTCGATCCCGGGCCGGTAGTTACGGCGGTAATGGGATTTTCAAATTGGGAAAGGCACAACGCCTCAGGACGCGTTGGACAAGACTACGCAAACCTGATGCAGGGTCAGCTTTTGCTCGTCACTCAATACCAGAAACTCGAATCCACAGCGCAGGCCGTCGCTGTAACGCACCACCGCGCGCAGTTTGACGATGTGCGGATCAAGAGGTACGGGAAACTCCAGGGAGACAACTTCGCCGGCCTGCAATTCACCGCTCAGGGTCGCCCCGATACCGTCCTGGCCGAGTTCGTTGGTACGGCCCCAGCAGGTGGTGGTCAGGCCTTCGCGGAACACCGACACCTGAACGCGCACGTCAAAACGATAGCGGGAGAAACGCCGCATCCGCTCTTGAGCCTTGGCTTGCCCGTGACCGCTCAATTCAGTTTCTCCCTTTCAAAAATCCCTTTTCGACTTTGCCCTTGCGATTGTGCTTGAACCGAAGGGTCGTCCTCAACGGCATCAAAGGCCATGTACTAAAGATAAAGAGAGTCATGGGTAGGCTCACCGTTCGGGTCGCACGACAGAACATTCCTCGTGCGGCCGTCCGACGCTGCATGGCAGTTCTTAGGACCGAAACACTTCGCCATCCCGCGGGCGCTCTTGACCGACACGGACTTGTTACGCTCTTCGCAAGCCATTTGAATGATTACTACCGTGTCCATTTTGCCATTGTCACTCAGACGTTGAATCGCGTGGTCACGCGACCAGATTAGTGGTTCAGGATCATCTGGTCCTTGCTTCGCGCTTGCGCATCATCGAAGCCCTTAAAGAGATTTGTGCCACTTCGCGTTTCCATGGCAGGCCCGGAAAGGAGGGCGCTCAGAGTTGAGTCATTGACCGAGACGTGACAATTCTTAGGCCCAAAGCACTTAGCCAACCCATAAACGCTGGCGACCGCAACATTCCCCTTATCTTCAACGCAAATCATTTTCACCGTAATCACGACATCCATTTTCCCCTTGTCGCTCAAGTCGGATACCAGTTCGTATTTCTTCGAGCTCTGGAGTGCCTCCTTGAACGCAGATAAAATCGTTGACTCTGATTTCGACGTGCAGTTCGTTATCAAAAACACCGGCTTCACTTGGTCTTGTGTGCGAGCCTGTTGTTGGTCCTCCGAATGCTCCTGGGTTTCGGTCTGTCGTTGAGGTTGCGGGATGCTTGGCAAGGAATTTAGTGAAGCTGTCTGCGTGGCCGGATGCGCCTCTTCCCATTTGCGAATACGTTCCTTCACATCAACAAGCTGAGCTGGTGTGAGCAGCGCTTCGGCTTTGCCGCGATGGTCCTTCACGAATCCCTGTTCGAGAGATGCCGCAGCAAGCGCTATCCAGAAATAGGCTTCTGCGTTGTCCTTTTGGACGCCTGCGCCATCGAGATAAGCCAGACCGAGATTATATTGAGCCTTCGCAAGGCCCTGTTCGGCCGCCTTCTCCCACCAGCGAGCTGCTTCGGCGGGATCCTTTTCGACGCCGTTCCCTAAGTTGTAAGCCTGTCCGAGGTTGTATTGAGCCGCTGCGTAGCCTTGGTCGCCTGCCTTGCGATACCACTGCAAAGCTGCGGCGGTATCCTTTGCGACCCCTGTGCCGGAGTCATACGCAGCTCCTAGCCAGAACTGACCGGCAGCATTGCCCTGATCGGCCGACTTGCGCAGCCACTTGATTCCCGCTGCCTCGTCCTTGGGGACTCCCGTGCCCTGGAGATAGAACATTCCTAGGCTGAACTGGGAAGCCGCGTTGCCACTTTCGGCAGCTTTGGTGTGCCATCTCAGACTCTCAGCAGTATCTTTCGGAACACCTATTCCTAAGCCATACGCCGTCCCGAGATTGCCTTCAGCCGTTGCATCGCCTTGCTCGGCGGCCTTCTTCCACCAGCGCACCGCTGCGGCTTCGTCTTGTGGGACACCCTGTCCGCCCAGGTGATAAAGCACTGCAAGGTCCGACTGGGCCTGTACATTTCCTTGCTCGGCAGCTTTGGTGTACCAACGCACGGCGTCTACGTCGCCTTTTGGAACACCCTGTCCCAAGTGATAAAGGAGTGCAAGGCCGCGCTGACCTTCTGCATTTCCCTGATCGGCGGCTTTCGTGTACCAGCGGACGGCAGCCGCGTAGTTCTTCGGAACGCCCGCTCCAAGCTGATAAGCAGCCCCGAGGTTGACCTGCGCCGCCACATCGCCGTGCTCCGCAGCCTTCTCCCACCACCGCGCGGCTTGTGCGTCATCCTTCTCGATTCCTTCACCTAGGTGATACGCCTTGGCAAGGGCCAATTGTGCTTGTACATCACCGTCCTCAGCCTTGCTCCTGAGTTCGGTGATGCTTTGCGCATACCCGAAGCGCGGTATCATGAGCAAACAGAAAACGGCGCACAACAAGATATGCCAGCGAGCAGTGTGCATAAGCGCCTTGGTTCTCACGCACAGCAGCTTACTCCTGAATTCGCCCCACTTCCAGATTCCCATCGTCAACGGCGTTAGTTCTCAGAACGCCGCTATTGGTGCGGTCGCTCGTAAAGCTACGTAAAGATGCGTGACAGATCCCGCCGCGGCATCTAACATTACGTATTGGACGTTCTGGCTCTCTGAATTCTATGTCCTACCGTTCCAATGCCGCCGAAGCCTGGGATTCCGATCCACACTCCATGACGTCATCGTCCGATCTTCCGCTGGATTTGCTCCCACCCGCAAGCCTGACGCAGCCGCTCTGGAGATCTCTAGTCGGCAATCTGCGCGATACTTTCGCGCCCGAGAAGCTTCCGCCGCTGCAACTCACCTCGCGGCCAGTGTATGTCGGACTGGCGCTTGGGGAGCGTTTGCGCCTGCCTTGGTTTCGCACCGTGTTTAGCAACATCGGTGATGTGATTTCTCCGGAAATTCTGCCGCCGCTGGAACTGGAATCGCGGCCCGTGGATGTCGGCGAGTTGCTCACCGATCAACTCAGCCACTTCTGGTGGGGCTCGCTGCTGCGGAATCTGGCGGATCGCGTCGCGCCGGAAACGCAGCCCGCTCTGCAACTGACTTCCAAGCCGGTTCTGGACATCATTCCGAAGTCATGGATACTGCTGCCGCTGTGGTCCGAAGTGGTGGACACGCCGAAGGTCTTTTATCCCGACAAACCGAAGCCGGTCGATGCCGCGAGGCCAATTAATCTGCAGCCGGTGGCTCCAGCTCCGGAGAAGCGAGACATTGTCCCCGAACTCACCGCCGCCGACCTGTTGCGCGATATCCGCCGATCGCGTATTCGGCAGCGTATCTGGGTGGGCCTGGCGACGGCGCAAATTGCCTACATGGTTTTGGCTGCCCTAGGAAAACTCTGATCATCTGATCAAAGCAACGCGGGCGCCTCCATCTACTCCTAGCTGAGCTTCAGCAGGACCGCCACATTCGCAATCGCCGCGTTTTCGGTGCCCATGCCCTCCGGCGTTTTCGCTTTGATCCCCACACAGTCCGCAGGAATTCCGCACAGCTTGGCTACGTGTTTGCGAATCGCTTCCGCATGCGGACCGATTTTCGGCGTGGACAGGATCAGCGTGGAATCCAGGTTCACGATTTCGTAGCCCGCAGTCTTAACGCGCTGCAATGCTTCCCACAGAAACACGGCAGAGTCAGCATTCTTCCACTGCGGATCGGAAGGCGGAAACAGCGCTCCAATGTCGGGTCCGGCGATGGCTCCGAGCAGCGCGTCGGTGATCGCGTGCAGCAGAACGTCGCCATCGGAATGGCCTCCGAGTCCCTTATCGTGCGGCAGAGCCACGCCACCGATTTTGAGCAGGACGCCCGGCTTGAATTCGTGCGAATCCCAACCGTAGCCGATGCGCATTTCAGGTTTCCGCGTTTCCGGATTCAAGACTTGCTCTCGCCTTCGTGTTTCAAATAAAACTCGGCCAGTTCCATGTCAGCTGGCGTCGTAATTTTTATATTGCGTGCTGAGCCCATCACCACCACGACCGGCAGACCGGCGCGCTCGATCAATGAAGCCTCGTCGGTACCGAGGAAGCCGTCGGCGACGGCGTCATCAAAGGCCTTCTTAAGGATGTTGTAATGAAAGCCCTGCGGAGTTTGCGCCATCACCACACTCGCGCGCGGAATAGTGGCTTTGATGAGCGCACCTTCCGCGGTGCGTTCCACCCCTTTCACCGTGTCCACGGCCGGCCAGCCCGCGATCGCGGCTCCGTGTTTGTGCGCTGCCTCGATCACATTGCCTATGATCTCTGCCGTCACGAACGGACGCACCGCATCGTGCACCAGCACGATGTCTTCTGCATCGGCCGCGGTACGGGCCAGAGCGCTGGCTACCGAGTCCTGGCGATGCTCGCCGCCTTCGACCATCTGCAGGCGTTTGCTCAGGATTTCGGGGTACTGCTTTTCGACCTGGGTGCGAAAGCCGGCAATTTCGTCCTTCCGCAGCGCAACGATTATTTCGTAAACCGCAGGTGCTGCGGCGAACTTCCGCAGGGTGTGGACAAGAATCGGCACTCCGCCAAGTTCTTTGAACTGCTTAGTCGGAGCTTTTTTTCGGGGCTTGGCCGCTGACGAGGCGGTCGAGGGAACAGCCATGCGAGTGCCCAGTCCAGCCGCCGGAACAATGACAAACACCTTCATAGGGGGGATCAGTATAGTACAGCGCGACACTAGAGCGCGGGCCGGCCCCTGAAGAGCGTAGAAGAAGCATGGCTAGTCCGCGGCCCGCTCGGCGACGGCTGGCACGATTTTCTTTGCCGGATCCGACGCCGGTCCACTGGTTCCCGAGGCCGGAGGCGCAGTCACCGGAGGCGGCGATTTGGAGTCATGACGGCTGGTTCCGCGTTCATCCCACTTGCCAAAAATCATCTTGCCCGCGGTCGTCTGCAAGACGGAGGTTACGGAAATGTCGATGGTCTTGCCAATCATCTTGCGCGCGTTATCTACGACCACCATGGTGCCATCATCGAGATAGGCGACGCCCTGGTTGTACTCTTTTCCTTCTTTCAGAATAAACACCCGCATGATTTCGCCGGGTAGAACAATCGGCTTGAGCGAGTTGGCCAGTTCGTTGATGTTAAGCACGGCAACGCCCTGCAACTGGGCGACTTTGTTGAGATTGAAGTCGTTGGTGATGATCTTTCCCTCATACACCTTGGCCAGTTCGATGAGCTTCATATCCACTTCGCGGACACTGGGGAAATCGTCTTCCACGATCTGGATCTGCACCGAAGCAGTTTTCTGCAGCCGCTGCAATATGTCGAGACCGCGGCGTCCGCGATTGCGTTTCAGTGAGTCGGCCGAATCGGCCACTAACTGCAATTCGCGCAGCACGAACTGTGGAATCACGATCAGTCCGTCAAGAAAACCAGTTTCGGCGATGTCCGCAATGCGCCCATCAATAATGACGCTGGTGTCGAGGATCTTGTAACTCTTCTTACCCGACTTTTCGCCGCCGAAGATCCCGCCCAGCGCAGCTAAATTCAGCAAGTCGCCTTTGTTGGCTCCCACCGCCAATCCGACGTAGGCCATGATCAGCATGACCATGATCTGCAGGAAACTTTGGGTAGGGCTCGCAGGAATACTGTTGCGAATGACCAGCGCGAACAGATAAGCGCCCATGATCCCGAGCACGCTGCCGATGGCGGCTCCGATCAGGCGCTTCAAGCTCATCGCGTGCAACCTCCACTCGAACACAACGATGGCAGCGCCGATCAGCAGACCGACGGCTGCAGCCAGGTTCTGCGGCAGGTTAAACGGATGAATGAGAAGGCAGATGACAGCGACGATCAGGACAAACAGAAGGCGTATAAGTACGACGTCCACGAGTAAGACCTCTCTCGGGAAGGCACCGCTTTGAGAGCGATTCCCGCCCCCGCCAGTCGTCCAGGGCGAATGATAATCAAGATCCCTGCACCAGCGTTCTATTCACGGAGCGTTAGGAAAATGAAAATGTGCCCCGCGCCCGGTCATAACCGGATTACAGCAAAAGTATCGGGAGAAGTATATACCCGGTTGGGAAGGGGAACCAGTCCTTAACGGGTAGACTTTGACTTCGTCCCCATTGCGGTGGTAGGGCGCAGTCGCCTGGTCGCGCACGAGCTAAGTGCTAACGGCTAACTGCTAAGTGCTTCCTTACATCCCGTCGTAATTCGGTCCGCCGCCGCCCTCAGGCGGAACCCAGGTAATGATCTGGTAGGGGTCCTGAATATCGCAGGTCTTGCAGTGCACGCAGTTGGCTGGATTCAGGCTGATGCGCTTGCCATGGGGCGCGGTCGAATCCTCCACCATCTCGTATACGTTCGCTGGACAAAAATTCTGGCAAGGACTTGCAAACTCTTTCACGCAACGGTCATTGCAGATATTTGTATCTTGAATGAGCAAATGTGCCGGCTGATCCTCTTCATGTTTGGTGCCGGAATGATAGAGATCGGTGAGTTTGTCGAAAGTAAGTTTGCCATCGCCTTTAGCCGGCCCAAGCAGTCGCGCTTCCGCTCCTCCGTCGGCGGGCAGGGCTGCGACAGGCGCTAAGTTCTTGTATCCCGAGTGCGATGGCACGCGCCGCCGGAGTCCGCCGCCGGAAATTTGCTGTAGCGCAGTGTTGAACATGCCGGCCACCATCCCGTGCTCAAATCCTTGATGGAAATTGCGCACCGGCCATAGCTCATCTTTAATCCAACTGCTTTCGACACGTTGCTGGAACTTGCCGAGTATTGCGGCTGAAGTCGCGGCCGCCGCATCCGGACTCACCAGCGCTTCGAGCGCAGTCTCGGCCGCCAGCATACCGCTCTTGATGGCGAGATGAATTCCTTTCAGGCGTGCGGAGTTTAGAAAGCCGGCAGAGTCGCCAATAATCATCCAGCCATCGCCGGCCAGCGGTGGCATAGACCACCATCCCCCATAGGGGAGCGACTTGGCCCCATACCGGATCATCTTTCCGCCAGCCAGCAACTTCGCAATAAAAGGATGCTGCTTGAACGTCTGCAGCACATGCTGTGGATCAAGGCGCGGGTCGCGATAATCGAGTCCGGTAACAAAGCCGAGCGAAACAATATTATCTTTCGAACCGTAAATCCACGCGCCGCCATATTCTTTTGTAGTCAGCGGATAACCCATGGTGTAGATGACTTCGCCCGCCTGAATGCGGCCGGACGGGACTTCCCACAGTTCCTTGACTCCTACTCCATAAGTCTGCGGATTGCGGCCTTTCATCAGGTCAAACTTCTCGATGAGTTGCCGGGTGAGCGATCCACGTGGGCCTTCGGCGAGCACAACGACCTTGGCCTTGATGTCGTAGCCGGGCTCGAAATTCGATTTGGGCTGGTTCTGCTTGTCAACGCCCTTGTCGTCGGTGCGCACGCCGGTGACGCGATTGCCGTTTTCAAAAAGCAGTTCCGATCCCGCGAAGCCTGTGAAAATCGTGATCCCAGCTTCCTCGACTTTACTCGCCAGCCATTTCACAAACCGGTTGATGGAGATGACGTAGTTGCCGTGGTCCCGCAACGGCGGCGGCGTGATGGGTAACTTGTAATGGCCCTCGCGTGTGAGGAAGTGTACGGCTTCTTTGTGAACCACCGCGTCAAGCGGGGCTTCGCTTTCGAATCCCGGCAGCAGTTCCTTCATGGAGCGCGGATCAAGCAGCGCGCCGGAAAGACAGTGCTGCCCGGCTTCGCGCGCCTTTTCCAGCACGTAGATATTCTCCTTGCTGAGTAATGCCTCGGGATGCCGAGCGTTGTGCTCGTCAATCAACTGCGAAAGCCGCAGCGCGCACGCCATGCCTGCGGGGCCGCCGCCGACGATGACGACATCGGCCGGCATTTCAGGATGCTCGACATTCGGTAGAGGCTTGCGGAAGATCAGGGTCATGGTTGGAAGGCCGAAAACTTGATGGCCGAAAGATGAGGATAAATCCTTATCAGCCTGCGCGTCTCACCATTTCTTGAAAATGACCGCGACGGCGGCAATCATCATGGCAAAACCCACGAAGTAGTTCCACTTGAGCGGTTCACCAAGATACAGGACGGAGAAGACCGAAAACACCGTTAAAGTGATGACCTCTTGAATGGTCTTCAACTGCGCCGTCGTGAACTCATACGAGCCGATGCGGTTGGCAGGCACCTGAAAACAGTATTCCGCAAAGGCGATCAGCCAGCTAATGACGATGACCTTGAAAAGCGGCGCATGACGATATTTCAGATGTCCATACCAGGCGAAGGTCATGAAAATGTTGGAGAGGGTCAAGAGTAGAATCGTGATCATCCCGGTATGTTGCCTGAATCTGGGCGTCCATTGCCACCCAAATTCACATCAGGGCATCGCTTCCGCGATCGCCTCTCGAATAGCTTGCAGCACTCCATCCATCTGTGCCGGCGTCCCGACGGTGACCCGCACGCATCCGTCGCAGCCCGGATTTCCCGATGAATCACGCACTAGAATCCCGCGTCGCCGCATCGCCTCGACGAATGTTTTCGAGGACGCGCCGACGCGCACCAGAACGAAACTCGTCTGGCTCGGCCAGAAGCGCAAGCCTAGTTCGTCGAACAATTGCGCCAATTGGTCGCGGCCCCGCTTGACCTGAACAACGTGTTCGCGGACGAACGCCTGGTCCGCCAGCGCTTCTTCAAGGCAAGCCAGCACGGCGGAATTCACATTGAAAGGCACTCCAGATCGCCGCAGATAGCCAACCTGTTCCGCCGCACCGGTCAGCACTCCCAGGCGCAAGCCTGCAAGTCCGTAGACCTTCGAGAACGTTCGCGCGACGAATAGGTTCGGATGCCGCGCCAGGTCAGAAATCAGCGTCTCACCGCAAAACTCGAAGTAGGCTTCGTCGATCAGCACCGCCGCGTCGGGCGCCGCCTCCACAATCTTCAGCAAGTCGGCGCGCGCCGACGTCAAGCCAGTAGGATTGTTAGGGTTCGCGATCGCGATCACCCTAGTGCGCGGTGAAATTCGAGCCAGCAAATCAGTAACGGGGAGCGCCAGGTCTTCGCCCGACCGCACGCGTACCACCTTCGCACCAAGCGCCTCGCCCAGCATCGGATACATCACGAACGTCGGGTCGGCAAAAAGCAGCTCGTCGCCAGGGTCGAGGTAATTTGCAAAGACCAGAGACAGCCCTTCATCCATTCCGTTGGTGAGCAAGACCTGTTCGGGCGCAACGCCAAGGAAATTCGCGACCAGCCGCTCCCCAGCCTCGCGCTGCGGATACAGCGATACCTCCGCCGCCGACAGTGAGCGCAAACGCGCCAGTACACGCGGCGAACATCCGGCCATGCTCTCGTTGAGGTCAAGACTCAGCCCCACTCGACTCACAATCGGTGAGTGGTACGGACTTAGCCCGGCAATCGACGCGCGCGGTTTCAGCATGAGGCGGGCGTAAATGGGATGCTTTCAGACATAACGCAATGATTTTACGGTAGTCATCCTTCATTCCGCCTCGCATACTTCACCACCACAAAAATTGTCGTGCAGATCGCGAAGTCTACGAGTAGGCCCCAGTCTTCCTTGAACAGTCCGTGCCGCGCCACTGTGGGAAGATGAGGCATGAGCAAATAGTAGATGGCGTTGCCCGCGAGCACGGCCACAAGCGCGTCGAGAAAATTCTTCACCGTCTTGCTGTTGCTTGAAGTCTTGTCCAAACCTTCGCTCCTGCTAACATTCGTTAAGATGCTGGAACCATCCACTCCAGTGCAGTTTGTGAAAGGCATCGGCCCGCGCCTCGCCGAGGTCCTTGCCGCCAAGGGCATCACGACCGTTGACGACCTGCTGCACTACCTGCCCTTCCGCTACGAAGACCGGCTGAACCCGCGATCGGTGGCCGAACTGCGCGCCGGAGAGATGGCGACGGTGATTGCCGAAGTCCGCAACTCGGGGCTCTTTCGCACCCGCCGCGCTCCGATCTTCCAACTCACCGTTGGTCAGGGCCGCACCAAGTTGAAGTGCCTGTGGTTCAACGCCGCATACCTTCAAGACCGCTTCCAGGCCGGACAAATGCTGGCACTCTACGGCAAGGTAGAAGAAGACCGCGACGGTCAGCTCCAGATCGTGCAACCGCAATTCGAGATTCTCGGCGACATCAACGAAGAGGGCGGCGCCGACGAAGCTGAAAAAAAAGCTGCCGCCTCGCTCGAGATCGGACGCATCGTTCCCATCTACGAGTCGACCGGACAGGGCAAGCTTACGCCGCGCTGGTTCCGTCGCATCATTCGCGGAGCGCTAGACAATCTGAATCCCGATCTGCCCGATCCAATTCCAGCGGCGGTGCGGGCGCACTTGAGCCTGGTGTCTCCGCGCGAAGCCTTATGGAAGGTGCACTGGCCCGATGCCGGCGAAAGCTTCAACGATCTGCAATCGTCGCGCACCGCCGCTCACATAAGGATGATCTTCGATGAATTGTTTTTCATCGAGCTAGGGTTGGAACTCAAGCGCCGCGAGCAGAAGGCGCAGACCGGGATCACCTTTCAGCTCAGCGATGGCGTGCGCCAGGCCATAAAGAAGATACTGCCGTTTCATCCGACAGCAGCGCAGAAGCGGGTGCTGAAAGAAATCGCTACCGACATGCAGACGCCCAGTCCGATGCGGCGTTTGCTGCAGGGCGACGTGGGATCGGGCAAAACTATCATTGCCTTTCAGGCCGCGATCATCGCCATTGAAAATGGTTATCAGGTCGCATTGATGGCTCCGACTGAAATCCTGGCGCAACAGCATTATTTTTCCGCCCGCCAGATTCTGGAACGAGCCGGGTACCGCATCGTGCTCCTGACCGGCTCGCTCGAACCGGACCGCAAACGCGACGTGCGCCGCCACATAGCGCAAGGCAACGCGCAATTGGTAATAGGAACGCACGCCCTGATCCAGGATCGAGTCGAATTCGAAAATCTAGGCCTGGTCGTGGTGGACGAGCAACACCGCTTCGGCGTAATGCAACGCCTGAAGCTGATGAGGAAGTCAGACGACTCCAAATCCACCGCCCCCGAGCCCGACGTGCTGGTCATGACCGCGACCCCCATCCCGCGAACGCTAGCCCTGACCCTCTACGGCGATCTCGACGTCTCCGTATTGGACGAGCTTCCTCCGGGTCGCACTCCCGTAGTCACTCGCTCCGTGCCGGACGAGCGCGCCCCCGAAGTCTGGGACTTCGTCCGCAAGCAGATTGCCGCCGGACACCAGGCCTACGTGGTTTATCCCGTGATCGAGGAGAACGAAGAGCGCGAACTAAAGGCCGCCGAGCAGATGCACCGGCAGTTACGCGAAAAGATTTTTCCCAACCTGCATGTCGGACTGCTGCATGGCCGCCTTGACCCCGACAGAAAAGAGCAGGTCATGCGCGACTTTCAGCAGGGCAAAATCGAAATTCTGGTTGCAACCACGGTGATCGAAGTCGGCGTAGACGTCCCCAACGCCACGGTCATGGTGATCGAGCACGCCGACCGCTTCGGATTAGCGCAGCTCCACCAGTTGCGCGGACGCATCGGGCGCGGCGCGGCGAAATCCTATTGTGTGCTCATGCGTGGTGGCAAGGTTTCCGAAGAAGGAGAGCGCCGTCTTGACGCCATGGTGCGCTCGAACGACGGGTTCCACATCGCGGAACTTGATCTTGAACTGCGCGGGCCGGGAGAATTCTTCGGAACGAAGCAGGCGGGCATTCCGAGCTTCCGCGTGGCGAATATCATTCGCGACCGCCAGCTCCTGGAGGCGGCCAAGCGTGAGGCTGCTTTTGTGATCTCTGGGCCGAATGCGGAAATATCGAAAAAGGAGATTGATCGGGCGCTTCGGGAGATGCGGTCGCGCTGGGCGATGAGCTATGGGCTGGTGGAGGTGGGGTAGCTCGATCAGGCGGTGTGGGAAGAGTTGAGCCGGAATGAATGGACGCGGGCAACCTGATATCATCTGCCTTCGGCGGGATTCGAAAGCGCCCGCCTATTCTTGGAGGTCTGGACTTATGCAGGAAACCGCTGGATTGCCCCTGGGCTCCCGCCGCAACGAAGACATCGCGCTCGACCTCATGAAATTCATCGCCAT
>Ga0070765_100001577_pt1 | contig 14072 bp, 9 predicted proteins | sample HubBroMetageWFT5_FD_71516 | JGI IMG/M metagenome (GOLD analysis project Ga0070765, IMG submission 71516) | Warmed and freeze-thawed soil microbial communities from the Hubbard Brook experimental Forest, New Hampshire - Hubbard Brook CCASE Soil... | ecosystem: Environmental > Terrestrial > Soil... | reverse complement strand
TCGCTCGGGGCCGCGAACCGATGAGGGACGGGACGTGGCCAGACGTCACGGTGGTCGTGCCCGCCTACCGGGAAGCCGGAGTGATCGCAAGAAAAGTCGACGACGTCCGGACCAATGGTTACCAGGGCCGATTGGCCATCCTCGTCGTAGCCGATGGGGATCCGGAGACTGCAGCAGCGGCGGAGTCTTGTGGTGTCGGGGTGCTCAGCGGACCGGATCGGCTGGGAAAGTCACAGGCCCTCAACAGGGGCTTCGCGGCGTCCGATACTCACATCGTGATCATCAGCGACGCCAACAACCGGTTGACCCAAGGCGCGCTGTCGGCCCTCGTGCAGCACTTCGACGACCCCGAAGTGGGAGCTGTGGCCGGCGAGAAGCTCGAAGCCGACGATGGGCGGGGGGAGGGCCTTTACTGGAAGTTCGAGTCCTGGTTGAAGCAGCGAGAGGACCAGCTCGGCACGACGATCGGCCTAGTTGGTGAGCTCGCCGCGATACGGGCCGACTTGTGGCGGTCGATCCCAGAAGACGTGGCCATCGACGACTTGTGGACGGCCCTGGACATCGTCGAACGGGGCTACAGGGTGGCCTACGAGCCCACGGCACGGGCATTCGAGCCGCCGACGACTCTGGCACTGCAATGGGAGCGCCGAACGCGCACGATCGCGGGGGCACTGCACGTGATCGCACGAAGGGGTCGCCAGCTGCGGCCGTCGGCGGGCCTCGTCGCGGCGGAGCTCTGGGGGCATCGCCTCGTCCGCTACACCCTCAGCCCCGTCTCCCACGCTGCACTGCTCGTGTTGGCGGGTGCCAAAGTGCGATCGAGCGTCCTCGCTCGGGCCTTCTTACTCGCCCACTTGTGCGCCGGCGCGGGCCTGCTGGTGGAGGGGCGATCGGCTGGGTCTGTTGGCGAGACAGGGGTGGTCTCGTCCCGGCATCCGGCGATGAGGGCGGTCACCGCATCGGGACACGTCGTCTTTCTGCAAGCCGTGGCAATGGGTGGCTTGGTGCGATACCTCCGCGGTGATCGGCAGACCAAGTGGTCGACTCCCAGACGGTGAAGAGCCACGGCAACGCGATGGCGGGCGCGCCGACTACAGGAGCGCGAAATGTGCTCGTTTTCTCGACGTCGCGCATGGTCTGGGGTGCCGAGCGCGGCCTGCTCGGCCTTGCCCCGCTGCTCGGGCAGCTGGGGGTTGGCCTGACATTGGCCTCGCCGCAGGGTGCTCTGTCCGAAGCATGGTCGGCTGCGGGGTTTCCGCATGTCGAGTTCCCAGTCGCGGATCGACACGGACTGCGCGACGCCGACGGCGGACGTCCCAGCCCGAGGGTTGTCGCCAGGGAGGTGTCGGAGACGGTGGGGACGGCGAGGCGCCTTGCCCGCTTGGCCAAGGCCTTCGACATCATCCATTCGAACAGCCTGCCGGGCCATCTGGATTGCGCTCTTGCGGGCCGGATGGCTCGCCGACCCGTGGTGCTCGAGCTACACGACATCGTGCGTCCCGGGCTCGGCCGTCACGTGCAGCGCGCCGCCGTCCGGCTGGCCTCGTGCACGATCGCTGTCAGTCGCTCGGTCGGCGACTCAATCGGCGGACACCCACACAGCCTGCACGTCGTTCCGCAGGGAGTCGATCTTGAGCGGTTCCAGCCGGGTCCACCGGACGCGTCGTGGAGGGCTCGGTTGAGCAGCAACCCAGATGAGCCCGTCATCGGGGTGGTCGGCCGCGTTGATCCGGAGAAGGGCATTCGAACCGTGCTGCAAGCGATGACAATGCTCGACGGCCCCGCCCGGCGCAGCCATCTCGCCGTCGTAGGTGCCCCCGCGCGTGATGACGGTACTTATGAGGCTGAACTGCGGGCTGAGGCGGCGAGCATGCTGGGTGACCGTTGCCGTTTCGTGGGGCCGGTCGACGAGGTGCCCGCTGTGCTGCGTTCTCTCGACGTGCTGGTGAACGCGTCGGCGTCGGAACCATTCGGCCTCAGCGTCCTAGAAGCGCAAGCGTGTGGCGTACCGGTGATCGGCGGCGCGTCAGGCGGCCTTCCCGAGTTCGTCACCGACGGCGAGACCGGATTGCTGGTGGCGCCCGGCCGACCCGACGCCTTGGCTGCCGGGCTCAGTCGGCTGCTCGGAACGCCCGGGCTCAGTGAGGACCTCACGGCGAGAGCGCTCGACTGCGTAGTCGCCTACCACACAATTGGAGCGCGGTCAGAAACAGTTGCGCGTTTGTATCGGTCGTTGACTCCGGCCCGAGCGCCCGCACGACGGTGAGGACGCTCATGTTGACCAAGTTCCTGCCGTTACCAGACAACAACGGTGGGCTGCAGCGTTCCCTTGCGATCGCCCGCCGTCTGGCCGCGTTGGGCGAGCTCACGCTGTTCGGGTACGACGACGGAAACGCGGATCACCAAGGTCTGCGTGACCTTGGGTTCGACGTGAAGTCCGTTCCGTGGCACGTAACGCCGGGAAATGTCCTCAGGGGCGTCGTCAGAACGCAAAGCTTCTCGGCTGCGCGGTTTTGGAGCGCGGCCGCAGCCGAGACCGTCCGCCGCGTTGCCGCCGACAAGTCATTTGATTTGCTGCAGGTCGAGTACCAACAAATGGTGCCCCTGGCCGCCGGCCTCCGGTCAAAGACGTCCGTGCTCGACCTCCACAACGTGGAGTCGGCCCTCGTCGACAGCTACGCTCACACGCGGCGAGGTTTCGCTGGGCCCGGGCTTCGTGCAGAGGCAGCCGCGCTCAGGAGGATGGAGCGCCGCACAATCGGACGATTCGATCACGTAGCCGTTGTCAGCGAGCAAGAACGGAAACGGCTGCCCAGCGGTGCCAACTCCGTATTGGTGTGCCCTAACGGCAGGGACCCCTCGGCGGTGTTGCCTCCGGCACCCAATCCGGTCGTGGCCTTCGTCGCCACGATGGGATGGGCCCCCAATGTCGACGCAGCTCTGTGGCTCGGACGCGAGATCTGGCCCTTGGTGCTGGCACGGGTGCCGAGCGCCCGACTCCTGCTTGTGGGCAGGGAGCCCGCCCCGTCGGTGCTGGCCCTGGCTGGTGGCAGCGTGCAGGTGACGGGGACGGTCCCCAATGTGACGCCGTACCTGGCCGAATCCCGGGTGGTGGTGGCGCCCTTACGGGCTGGCGGAGGAACCAGACTGAAGATCCTGGAGGCGCTGGATGTAGGTCGGCCGGTCGTCGCGACATCCGTCGGGTGTGAGGGTACGGAGGACCTCGTGGGACGAGGCGTGGTCGTGGCGGACACAAAGGAGGGTCTGGCCGAAGCGATCGCCGGTCTCCTTCTGGACCCGTCGCGCGCGTCGGCACTCGGCCTGGCGGGACACGATGCGGTCTCGTCTGAGCACACATGGGACCGCGCCTTGGCACCGCTACTCCAGGCCGTCCAATCATGCTGAAGCTTTTCGTTGTTCTGATCCTGCTCGGCGTTGCGGCGGGGATCGTCGCTCTCTTCGTCCGTTGGGAAAAGGAGGGCAGGGAGCACCTGGTGCCTCTGTTGCTGTTGGGTCTGCTGGTCGTGGAGGCCACCATCTATGCCGATCAGATCACGCTGCCACGCAGCATCTTCCACCCCGGATCTGGCTCCACACAGCTTCGCTTACCGGAGATCTACATAACGCTTGCACTGCTTGCCCGCCTGATCGCGCGAGGCAAACCGACGCGGATCGGGCTTCCTGCCGGTCTCTGGCTGGTCTTCGGAGCATGGATGTTCGTCGGCGCGATAGAGGGAGTTCTGTATCACAACCGGCTGACTCAGAACCTGTACGAGGCCAAGGACATCCTCTATATCGTCGGGGCTTACGCGCTTGCGGCCGGAGTGCCTGTTCGGCGGTATATCGACAGCGGCGGACTGTTGCGACTTGGGAATCTCACAGTGGCGTGCATCACTGTTGTCGATCTCATGACGATCGCTCATATCAGCTTCAATACACGTATACCCGGGCTCCCGCTCCAGAACTTTGGCGCAGTCGGCTCGGAGACGGCGGCCATCGCTCTTGCGATCGTCACGATCTGTTTCTTCGTGCGGCTGGCGTCCGGGCCAGTGCGCACGTGGCACGTACTGGCTTTCGTGCCCGTCGTCGCCGGTGTTGCGTTGGCAAACCAACGCGCCGTCCTGGTGAACCTCGCGGTGGTGGTGGCGGTGTTGCTCGTCTTGCTGTTTGCTGGACCATGGCGCGGCGCGGTGCAGCGCTTCCGTGTCAGGGCCGGCCAGATCGTACTTGTCTCCCTCGCCGTGGTCGGCGTGGCTTTGGCCGTCCTCTTCGTGCCCGCGGCCGTCAATCAGCAACCCGTGCACATCCCGCTCAGCTCGCAGTTCGACCGTCTATTCAACAGCCAGGGCAAAGTCGAATCGGCCCAGGACCGTCTGAACCTGGCTTCATCTGCCGAACAACTCATCCCCCAGCATCTTTTCATCGGATTTGGGCTCGGGATGGAGTTCAACTACTACGAGACCGGCGTCCGCAGAGTGATACCCATCGCCTACGCACACAACATCGTGCTGGACCTGTGGCTCCGCCTTGGTCTGATCGGTCTCATCATGTTCGTCATGGCCATGGGCTACTCGCTCGTCGACGGTGTCAACGCATGGCGGCGACATCCCGATCCCATCGTGGCGGCGTTGGCACTAGGCATTGTCGTGGTGTTATGCGGACTCCTCGCCACGGCGTTCTTGGAGCCGTTCCTCGACGAGTACCGGTTCGCCACCTTGTTCGGTGTGACGCTGGGCATGCTGCGCACGAGCGTGACATCCATGAACTACATGTCCCGGAATCCGGCAGGGCAACCTGCGCTGGAGCGTGTCGCGTGAAAATCACGATGGGTGTCCATGCCATGTCCCGAGCGGGAGGGACGGAGATCAACGCGTTCCAGGTCGCACGTGGCTTGGTGCAGCGTGGACACACGCTAGATCTGGTGGCGGCGCGGGATGGCGAGTTGGAGCCGGAGTACCGCACCTTCTGCCGCAGCGTGGCTCGGCGTCCGATCTTCGATTTCGCCCGGGCCAGCGCACCGCGCGACCTGCTGCGCATGACACCAGCAATTGTGACCGCCGCGAGCAAGAGGCCGGACGTCGTCTACCCGAACCGCTTTGGCGAAATCGTCTGGGCGGCGGCAGCTGGCCGACTTTCGGGGGCACCGGTCGTGTGCCACCTCCACGAGTGCCGCCACTATCGGCCGGGGTCGTTCCCGAACAAGCACGTGCGGCGGTTCATCGCCGTGTCCGAGTTTCTTAGGCGCCAGTGGGTCGAACTGGGTCTCGACGCCGACCGGATCGACGTGGTCCACAACGGGGTCTCGGGTGACGACTATCCGATGGGTGGCCTCGAGGAGCGGGCCAGCAGCCGGGCCCGGCTGGGGCTCGACGAAGATGGGTTCGTCGCTCTCTATTACGGACGTCTCGACCCGGAGAAGGGCATTGACGTCCTCTTGGAGGGCTGGCGCAAGCTCGGCCTAGCGGGGGCCGAGGGCACGCTCCTGATCGTCGGGTCGCCGAGTGCCCACGACCCCAATGGCGCGGCGTACGCGACGGGATTGCGAGCCTCCGCCCCTCCGGGATGCGTCTGGCTACCCGCTCAGTCCGATGTGGTGGTCCTCTTGCACGCCGCCGACGTGGTGGTTGTCCCGTCCCTCTGGGACGAGCCGTGCGCGCGGGTGATCATCGAGACCCTGGCCACGGGCCGTCCGGCCTTGGTTTCGCGGACGGGGGGGAGCCCTGAGCTGCTCGATGGGGCATTCGAGCGCTTCCTGGTCGACCCAGGCGACGCGGGGATGCTCGCATCGGCCCTTGCGGGCCTCGTAGATTGGCGGGACCGCGAGCCTGCGCTCGCCGTTCTGTGCCGCGACCACGTGCGGGATCGCTTCTCCCTCGACCACCTGGTCGAGGGTGTGGAGCGCTCGCTCAGTGTGGCGGCCGGAAAAGGTTAGGAAGGAGGCACGGATGAGTCTGAGAGAGATCGTGCGTGCCGTACGCGCCCACTGGATCGTTGCGCTGCTCACATTGCTTGTGTTCCTGGTGGTCGGCCTCGCCTACGTCACATTGCCGGCAAAGCAGTACCAGGCCACCGTCGTCCTGGTGGCTCTGCCGCCCGCGAGTGCATCGGACCCGGGCGCGGATGTGGGCGCCATTCAGATCGAGATACCCCAGATCGTCGTCGAAGTGAACACCCCGGTTGTCCAGGACGTGGCAAAGACAAATGTGCCGGCCCGCTATCAGTCAGTGCCGGTGACGCTCTCGGCGACGGGCGATCCCGCTTCTAACACGGTCAGCATCAAAGCCAAGAGCACTGATCCTCGTGCCGCGCAGGCCTGGGCAAACGCAGCCGCGGCACGAGTTGTGAAGGTGACGAATCAAACCGATCACACCGTGCTCGTCCTGTCGCAACTCGGAACTGCCGCGCTGCCGACGACGCCGACGGGGTCACGCACGACAGTTGTCTTCGCGGCGTTTGCCCTCGGCCTCATCGCGGCGGTGTTCGCCGCCTTGGGGGCGGCGGCCGTAGGAAGACACGTCGCCGCAGAGGAGATCTGGGAACGGGTGGGCGTTGCTGTGGTCGGCGAGGTGCCAAAATTGACCCGCTCGGGGTCGGACCCTGCGTATGTATTCGAATCGGCCGGAGACCCGTATGGCCAGGAGGCCTTCCAACAGTTGCGAGCGTTTCTTCAGCTCATGTACGGAGAGATGCATCCAGTCATTGCGATCACGTCCTGCGACCCCCGCGATGGCAAGTCCACCGTTGCCGCTCATACGGCGTGGGCGTTGGCGAACCCAGGACACCTCGTTGCGGCCGTCGACGCCGACTTGCGGAAACCATCGCTCCACGAGATCTTTGCGCGTCCACTGTCGCCAGGTGTGAGCGACTTCGACGCAGCCAGCCTGAACGACCTGCTGGTTCCGACGGGCAATCCGTATCTTGAGTTCATTGCCAGCGGTCTGCCGACTCGTCACCCGGCCGACGTGGTGACGGCAGACGTCCCGCCGCTTCTCAATGCCCTCCAGGAGTCGAACCGGACTGTCGTTCTCGACTGCCCGCCCGTTATGGGCGTCGCCGAGACATCAATTCTCGCGACCAAGGCTGATGGAGTCCTCATCGTGGTCAACGCTCGCAATGTCAAGTTCGACCGACTGGTGCAAGGCATTACGCAGCTACGAGGATCGGGGGCGAATGTTGTCGGCATCGTGCTCAATCGCGTCCGCCGGCCGAAGGTCCTCTCCGATTACAGCTACATCCGACCGACCACCGTGCGCACTGACCAAGGCACCAAGCCCAAGAGCCGCCGCTTGACACGATCGGGCTAACACTTGCTACGCGAGCCCGAATTTGGCTCCGACGGAGCGTCCGAACTCCGCAGACCCAAGAAAGCGACCGAGAGGCGGAACGTCGCGACGAACTATCTCACTGCCGTGGTCACGGCACTGGTCGCGTTCGTCACGACGCCGATCCTCACGCACGAGCTCGGAATCGCACGCTACGGAGTCTGGGCCCTCATCGGCTCGCTCATTCCATTCCTCGAGCTCCTCGAACTGGGATTCGCCAGTGTCACCGTGGCCTTCGTCGGTCGGCACCTCGAGCTGGAAGAAGACGAGAAGGTCGCATCGACGATCAACACCTCCTTCCTGATTCTTTCGGTCCTCGGGGTGATCGCGTTCGCCGGCGTCGTGATGTTCACGATTTTCCTTCCCGACATCATCTCGACCATCCCGAAGAGCCTGATCGGTCAGGCGCGATTTCTCCTGTTGCTCTTGGCATTTGACATGGCGCTCTCCATCCCGATGGACACGTTCGGCGGAGCGCTCATGGGCCTCCAGCGATTCGACCTCGTGAACTACAGCACGATCGTCGTCATCGTGTCACAGGGCATCGCAATGGTCATCGTGCTGGCCCTTCACGGCGGCCTCGTCGCGCTCGGGCTCGTCACGGTTGCCATGAGCCTGATGGGTCAGGTGTCCCGCTTCGTCCTACTGCACCGACAACTGCCGGGGTTCCACCTCTCCTTGCGACAGTTCGACCGCGGCATCCTTCGGACATATACCAGGCTCTCTGGGTGGTATTCGCTCTCCCAGATCTCCTCTGCGGTGATCGAACTGTCGGACGTCCTCATCGTCGGTGCGGCCGCTGGTATTGAGGCGGCCGCCATCTACGCCGTCGCGCAGCGCTTAGGACTACTTCCGGTGCGCATCGTCCAACCGCGGATCTACCCGCTGTTAACGACGGCAGCCGAACTCAGCGCGAGGGACAATGAATCCGGCCTGCGAGATCGCACCGACAAGGTGGTGCGATACGTGCTGTATCTGAGCGTCCCGGTCGCAATCGCACTCGGCTTTCTCGCCGGACCTACGGTCGAGGCATGGGTGGGACCGCTCTACCGTAAGGCGGCGTCGGTCATCGGTCTCCTGTGCCTTGCCAGCGTCGTGCAGGTTTGGGCGCTTTCGCTCAGGACCACTTTGAGCGGTGCCCGTCGCCCTAGGCTGCCGGCGGTACTCTTAGGGCTTGAGGCCGCGCTCCACGTGGGACTCGGTATCGTCTTGGCCTCCCGGTACGGTCCTGTGGGTATGGCCTGGGCCGTGCTCATCGGCGTGGTGACAATGGAAGCGATCCTGCTGCTCCCGTTGGCCTACCGGAAGCTCGGCGACAGCTTCCGGAGAAGAGCGATTGGTTTCGTGCGCGCCTTGGGTGTTCCGGCGTTGTGCGCCGGGGTCCTGGGGTGGACTCTCGGGCGCGGAGGTGGCCCGCTGTTCGCCTTCACCGATGGGCACGGCCGGATCGCAGGTCTTGCCGTCGTTGGCGCGGCTGGTCTCCTGGTCCTCGCGGTCTTTTATGGTGTCCTCCTGGCTTCCATGCCCGCCGTCCAACGAAGGCCGCTTCTTGCTCGCTCCCGAGTGTGGCTGGGCCAGCTCAGGGCCCGAATACATGGGTAGTGCCTAGTTCAACAACCGAGAAATGGCTGATGTCGCTCAAGAAGTCCCGGGCCGTGGTCGACATACGACACTCATGGACCGGTTAGCAGCGCCGGTTAACTAAAATCGGGGCCTACGGACTACGGGACGATTGTCAGTGTGAGGAGCCGGCGCCGGCTCATTTGTATCGGGCGCTGAAGCGTCCGACGAGGGGCAACATCAAGTGGACAGCAAATGACGACTGAAGTCGCTCGCTCGACCGGCGTGAAGTCCGTGGCACAGTGGCTCGGGTCATCCGACAGACCGCTCTTCTCTTGGTTGGACCTTCCCGACGACGACAACGTCGTCGGAGCCGCCGTCCTGTGCCCGTCGATGGGATTGGAAGCGGCTTACTCGGCGCGTGCGTTGCGTGACCTGGCGCATCGGTTGGCAGCCTCACGCTGGGCGGTGCTGCGGGTCGACTACGCGGGAATGGGGGACTCGTCTGGCAATTGGACCGACCCGGACCTGGTGGCCGAGTGGCGCCACGGCGTTCGAGCAGCTATTGAATGCGTCCGAACCTTGGAAGCGCCGCGGATCGCAGTAGTAGGGCTCCGGATCGGCGCGACCCTGGCTGCTGCCGCGCTCACTGACGCGGCCGGAGTGGACGACCTCGTTCTGTGGGACCCGTGCGCAACGGGGAAATCCTTCCTTCGAGAACAGCGCGCGCTGTGGGCTTTCCGAAACGAACAGGCAATCCAATGGGGGACACTGCGCGACGGAGAGTCGTGGGGCTCTGGAAAGCCGAGTGACGACGGGTCGTTCGAGGCACCTGGAGCCATGTTCTCCGCCCAGACGGTCTCGGATTTGCAGTCCCTGGCCATCAGCCCGAACGACCCAGGACTGGCCTCACGGGAACTGGTGCTCACGCGAGAGGGAAGAAAACTCGACCGAACCCTCGAAGAGAAACGGGCAATGTCGCATGTCGAGTTCTCTGAGATCGAGGGGCAGGAGGTTCTGTTCGACGCCGACGCCATTACTCCGGAACCGACGTTGCGGCGGATCCTTGCGTGGCTCACCGAACCGACCGGACGAGTCGCCCGGGTCGAGACGCCGAAGCTCCCTGCCGAAGCGCTGCACCGAGCGGACGGCCGGCTAGCCGTGATCGAGCGACCGCTCGTCATCGGGTCTGCACGCCTCTTCGCAATGCTCAGCGAACCGGAGGACCACCCGGTCGACCAGTCGGCACCAACCGTGATCTTTTTCAACGTGGGCCGGATCAGCCACCACGGACCCGCGCGGCTCTGGGTCGACCTGGCCCGCTCGTGGTCGTCCGAGGGCCTACGATGCCTGCGGCTGGATCTGAGCGGGCTAGGCGACAGTCCGACTCGCCCTCAGCGGACGGAGAACGTCGAGTTCCCGGCAGATGGCCTCGACGATCTGCGCGACGTGCGCGGCGCCGTTGTTGGCGAGTTCGGCTCGGAGGTCGTTCTCGTGGGGCTGTGCTCCGGCGGTTACCACGCTATCGAGGGTGCGCTCGACGAACCGGTCGCTTCGATTTGTGTCATCAATCCGGCGCTCACGTTCTACCGATGGAGTCGACACCCGTACCGACGCTTCGAGCCAGACGAAGGAGAAGGATTCCAAGACCGGCAGGCCTGGGGCGCGACCCGTCCCTGGGTATCGCGGTTCATGGTGCGTCTTGCGCATTTTCAGGGCGCGGCGCGGAAAATCCCCGGAGCATGGTGGATATCGAAGCGACTCCTGGTCACGGCAAGTCCGGCCCGCCTGTTCGACCGCCTTTCGAAGTCTGGAATCCCGGTCCTGGTCATAGCCGGAAGCAACGAATCACGCCAACTGTGTCAGGGGGAGCAGCGCCGCTACCGCGTTCTGAGCCGCAAGGGTGGCTTCCGCATGGAGATCATCCCTAACCTTGAGCACACGCTCCTCGAACGGACGGGGCGAGACCGTGTGTCGGAATCTCTCCACGCCTGGGTGGTTGGCACAGTCGGCGACAGGAACGCCCCAATCCCTCCGCACGGGCTACGGCAGAAGTCAACCGGACATCTGCGCCAGGCGATCGAGACGGCGACGGAAGTCCATGAGCAGGGCACGAGAGCGTAAGACGGCGACCTCCCATCGTGGTTGTGGCACTGATCGGGCAGACCCACCGCGATGAGCCAGCGGATAGCCCAGTGGAGTGTCTGATGGCCGACAGAACAATGGCGACGACGGCACTCCATCCAGTCACGACGTCTGGACGCTGGATCGGACCGAGGACGCGGCCGCGGATGTCGTGGGTCACCGAGCCGCTCGGGAGTTCTGCCACGGTCGGCGTCGTCATTGTCCCGCCACTCGGCTATGAGTACTGGAGTTCGCACCGAACACTGCGGTCCCTGGCCGAACGCTTAGCCGCCGCGGGCAATCGCGTCCTGCGATTCGACTTTGACGGGACGGGGGATTCATCCGGAGACCAGTGGGACCCGGCCAGGCTCGAGACTTGGCGGAGCGACATCGCCCACGCGACCAAAGCACTGTTTGAGTGGGATACCGCGAGGCTCGTTGTCGTAGGCTTGCGCATGGGCGCGACGCTCAGCCTGATGACGGGGGGCGAGCTCGATGCGGATGCCGTGGTCGCATGGGACCCAATCGTCAAGGGGCGCCGATACGTCAAAGAGCTGAAACTCCTCGGGCAGCAGGTGCCCGACTCTCAGGACGCTCTCGAACGTGCCGGAAGTATTGTGGTGGCCGGTTCGGTGTTCGCAGCGGAGACCCTTGCCGATTTGGGCGCGATCGACCTGGCCACATTGCCCAACCGACCTGCGCCAAGTGTGCTGGTGATCGATCGCGAAGATAAGCCCTCGAGCGGCGTCCTACTTGAGCGACTAAACGGGCTAGGGGTCGCATGGGACCACTCCGTCTGCCGCGGGACCGAGCTCATGCTCGACCAGCCGACCGAATACGCGACGGTGCCCGGAAACATTATCGACGAGATCTGCCGATGGGTGGGGCCTGGCCCGGTCGAGGCCGGGAAGACAAAGGTGGTGGTGCCGCCCAGGACCACCGCGACGATCGAATGGCAGGGAAGAGCGGTCGACGAAGAGGTGGTTTGCCTCGGCGAATTGGGCCTTGTCGGGCTACACACCCGCTCCGTCGGCACTTCTCGGGCGACGGTGCTCTGGCTCAACTCCGGGTCCGAGCACCACGTCGGACCAGGGCGGGCGTGGGTGGAATACGCGCGAGACCTCGCGCTCATCGGCTTTTCTTCGGTGCGAATGGACTTTTCCGGATGGGGCGAGAGCCCGGATCTCGGCCACGCGCCGGGGCGGCCGTACGATCAGCATGGGGTAACGGAGGTTGCGGATGCTGTCGCCGCGCTCAGGGGGCTCGGCCATCAACGCGTCGTCCTGGCCGGGCTCTGCGCTGGGGCCTGGATCGCCCTCAAGGCCGCACTGAACGTGGAAGTCGACGGCGTTGTCGCAATCAACCCCCAGATGTACTGGCAGCCAGGTGACCCCAAAGAGGCCGATATCGTCACCGAGACCAGGGTGCGACGCCTTCCCGAGATCCGCAGAAATAAGCGGTTTCGTTCGATCGGCGTGTGGTCCTTGCTCCACGGCGTGGGACTGCGACACCCGGCCGCGGTTTGGTTGAAGGAACTGGAACGTCTCCCCACACCTATCATCGCCTTTTTCGTCGAGGGGGACGACGGTTTGGAATTTCTCCAAGACCGCACCGGCTGGGCTTGGCGACGAGCTCAGCGTCAACGCCACATTGGATGTGCCACGGTGCCAGATATCGATCATTCGATGCGTCAACACTGGCATCGGACGATCATGATCGAAGCAATCGGTGGCTGGCTCGACACGACGATGCCCATAGACGGGCATTGAACCACCCCGAGCATTTATCGTTCCCGGTATGACTGTGCGTCTTGCTGTGTTCACCCTCGTCGATTGGTCATTCACGATCGTGCGGGAGTGGGCCGAGTCGGTGGGTCACGAGATCGCGTTAGTCGTGAGCCAACCGGGCGACGACTTCGCGCCGAATGTGCAGCGCTCGTCTGCCGCCACACGCGAGTCAGTGGTCATGGTGGCGCCCAAAGTGAGACAGTGTGAAGCGATACTTGCTGAACTCGACGTGGATCTGTCTGTCGTCTTCACATTTCGTCGGGTGCCCGAGAGTGTCGCCGGCCTCGCCCGCCATGGCTGTGTGAATCTGCACCCCTCTCTGCTGCCCGCATTTCGCGGCGCCAATGGTTATCGTGCGATCTACGAGGGAGAACCAGCAATTGGGGCAACGCTGCACTACCTCACTCCCAAGTTCGACGCTGGCCCGATTCTTGCCCAGGCCTCCGTTCCTACCCCCGACGAAGTGGAACCGGTCGGTGCGCTTGCAGCCCTCAGCCGGGTTGCGACGGACGTACTCAACATCGGCGTGCCGCGCGCGTTGGCGGACGAACCGGGAGACGAGCAGAACGACGCAGCTGCGACCGGAGCCCCGCTCTTCACGGAAGACGAGACGCGGCTCTCGTTCGATGTGTCTTCGCACCTCTTTCATTGTCGATTCAGCGCGCTCACCCTGGCCGGTAAGCATCCGCTCGTCGACGTGGACGGTGAACCCTGCCCTGTGCGCGCCGTAAGAAGGCTGCGAGGTCTGTCAGCGGCGTCGCCGGGAATAGTCAGTTTCGGGTCTCGACGAGCCGTCGCCGCGGTAACCGACGGCGTCCTCGAACTCGAGCTCGGACGACAACCCTTTTAGACGATTTGAGGCGTTGGGGCGATACCTAACGCTCGAGCACGATCGAACTTGGGAACAGGCAGTTGAGCGCGCGGACCTTGCCGCGCGGCGCAGCGTCTCCGTCATCGAGCGACTCAAGCGTGACCTCGCGAACGGAGTCCGGCGCGATGTGGAACCACGAATCGCTCGGTACGAAGCCGGGGACGTCGATGACGACCCATTGAGCGAAACGGCGCGTTCGGATGGTGAGGTGCCAGGTGTCTCCCACCAGAGAGGCGTGCGCTTCAAGGCCTAGGTTGTGCTCTTGCGGCCGCCCAGCTCCGAGAGGAAGGTAAAATGCCTCGCTGACGTTATTGTCAGCCTCAAATCTCGCTTGCACGAGGTCATAGGCGGGCGGTCCGAAGCGATAAGCGTTCGTGATGTCGCGGAACCCCCCGAGCAGGTCCGCCG
>Ga0070765_100001576_pt1 | contig 14074 bp, 8 predicted proteins | sample HubBroMetageWFT5_FD_71516 | JGI IMG/M metagenome (GOLD analysis project Ga0070765, IMG submission 71516) | Warmed and freeze-thawed soil microbial communities from the Hubbard Brook experimental Forest, New Hampshire - Hubbard Brook CCASE Soil... | ecosystem: Environmental > Terrestrial > Soil... | reverse complement strand
TTTATGTGCGGAGCGTTGAAGAGTTTTTGAAGGTGAGATGAAGCGGGCGGACCTGGACCCCGGATTTACAATACTTTAGTTGGGCGCTCATCTGCGCGTTGAGTACATTCATCAGATTTTTCGGCGGCGGTCCATTTTGGCTTACGCGCTGAGCAAGTTCAGCAGGAGGTCCTTCCCTTCGCCTGAAAAACGGCTCCGCTCAGGACGACGCCGTAACGGAATAGAGTCAGAACTGCACCTTTTATTAGCGATTTTTTAGCGAGCGATTTAGGAGGAAATATGTGGCAGGCATGCCGCCCGGCGGGGCGGCTTTTTTGTCTGGTGCTGGCGGTGGCTTTGATCGTGTCTGGAGTCCAGGCGCGGGGGCGTGGAGCGGGATCCGCGAGAAGAGCCGAAAGGGCGATCACTGCCTCCATGGCGAAGCCGGTCGCGGTTGCAGCGATGCCGCGCGGGGTTGCGCCAGCACCACAGGGCGGGCCTCCGCTGACGAGCGTGGTGGACACGGTTTACCGAGCGGATGGAACGGCGGCTCAAGGCGTCCTGGTGATTACGTGGCCGGCGTTTGTTGAGGCCACCGGAACGGCGGTATCGGAGGGCACGCTGAATGTAACGCTGGGAGCGAATGGCGCGTTGAATGTTGCGCTGGCAGCGAATGCTGGGGCGACACCGGCGGGAGTGTATTACATGGTCGTGTACCAGTTGGGACCTGGGCAGGTTCGAACGGAGTATTGGATCGTGCCGACGAGTTCACCGGCGACACTGGCGCAGGTACGGGCGACGCCGGGAGCGGGAACGGCGACGGCCGGAGCGTCGGTGCAATACGTGAACACGCAGCTGGCGAGCAAGGCGAACGATAACGCGGTAGTGCACCTTGCGGGGTCGGAAACAGTGAGCGGGATCAAAACCTTTGCTGTGCCGCCGAACGCGCCGACGCCGGTGAGCACGGGGGACCTGGCCAACAAATCGTATGTGGATACTGCAATAGCGACAGTCGGCGCCGGAAATTATCTTCCGACGGCGGGCGGGGCGATGACTGGACCGTTGACGCTGAGTGGAAGTCCGACGGCACCTCTGCAGGCGGCGGCGAAGCAGTATGTGGATCTGACGGCTGCTTCGAAGGCGGACTTGATCAGTGGGTTGGTGCCAACCAGAGAGTTGGGAAGCGGAACAGCTTCGGGGTCGAATTGCTTATTAGGTAGTGGCGCCTGGGGGCCTTGCGGATCGAGCGCTAACGCGACCGCGATTCAGAGTGTGCCGGTGGCGTCGAGTGCTCCTGCGAACGGACAAGTGCTGACTTATTCGACGGGGACGGGGCAATATGCACCGACGACACTGACGAATGGCAACGGGGGAGTGTCGGTGAGTCCGACATCGAGCCAGAACATTGTGCAACTGCCGGGAACAAGCCTGAGCGTCAATAATCTTTTAAACATTCAATATGCCGTGACGGCAAACAACTGGTCGCAAAACCCAAGTGGAACGTTGACGGCTGGAGTGCAGGCTACGGTGACGCTAACTCCGTGTCCGGTGGGAATCGACGGACGGGACGCGATCGGAATCATTTATGTTTCCGGAACTGGAACGGCTGAGCCAGTGCAACTGCAAGGCGGGGGGACATGCGTCTCTGGGGCGCCGGCGGGCGGGACGATCAAATTCACTCCGAACTACACTCACGGAGCAGGTTATGCGATTGGCTCGGCATCCAGTGGAATTTATGAGTCTTTAGCAGCAACGACGAATATGACTGGAACCAACGGCACGGGGAACACCTATCTGGTTACCGGCCCTGCGGGAACCAGTGCGGCGAGTGGAAATGTGGCGCTGATGTACAAAGTGCATGGCACGATCCATATGCCGACCAACAATGTGAAGTGGGATGCAAAGGGTACGGTGCTGGATTGTTATACGAGGGACGCTTGTATCCAGGCGGACAGCCCGGCGGTCGGATTCGGGCCTCTCACACTGACCGGGGCGCGCATGGCATCAGAACTTGACGTTAACGGATGGCCGATTGCGTCGGTGCAATGCACGGGGGGTATCGCGACGATCACGACGACCGTGACGCATGGAATACTGCCGGGGGATCTGGTGGACGTGCAGCGAACGGACGCTTCGCATTTTTGGGGAGGATCGGTAGCGGCGGGATTGACGAGAGTTGGCACCGTGACGCCGACATCAGTGACCTATCCTGATGCGGGTTGCGGGAGCGGGATTCCGCTGACGACGACGCCGGGTTATATCAACATTCTCAATGCAGCGGTATTGCTGAACAACAATCATGACATTGTGAACGATTTTGACATGAGTAAACCTGGCGGCAGCGCGCTGCAGATCGCCGGGCACTTCAACAACGGAATTACAGTCCTCAATGATCAGGCGTTCTCGTTGACCGATTTCAAGCCTGGGGTGCTGAGCAACGGAGCGACCGACATGTGCACACCAACCAACCCTTATTGCGGAAGTATGCTGTACTTCCCGGGGCCGGGTTCGGCGAACGCGACGGTAGCGTGGCTGAAGAATGTGGATTTGAGCGAGAACTGCAGCGGCAACGGACTGACTGCGTTCAACGGGAACACGGTGATCTGGGATGGAGGCATCACGCAGGGATTCGCGCAGTACGGTCTATCCACCGGAAATCGGCGGGGCGGATTCTCGAACACTATCTTGAACGATATCTACATCGAACAGAGTAGTTCCTGCACGAATCCGGAAACACCATCGTGTTCGCCGACATCGGGATGTGGGAACGCGATGGGGGTGTACAGCTTTGGGGGATCGACTCGCTGGACGGGCGGCGAAGGGCCGCAAGGCGTTGTGCCAGCCTTCGCGAATGGGGGATCGACCACTTACTATTACTACGTTGTCGCCATCGATTCCGTGCTGGGAGCAAGCGCGCCGCTGGCGATCGGATCGGCGGCACCATCCGGCACGACGGTAAATGGATTCTTCCCACGTGTAGCTCCGACCAATGTGCTCAGAAGTTACACGATTATCCGTACGACTGACGGTGTGAATGCGCCTACCAGCGCGAGCTGCCTCGGAGGGTCGAGTGCGGCGTGCGGCTCGGTGGCGACGGGAGTGCTGCAGTGTGCGACGTTGGAATGCGGTTTCAGTGACAACGTTAGCGTGGCGACCTCGCCGGTTACGATCACCGATCCTCCCGCTTACACTCCGGATGCGATGTTCTGGCCGGGGGCGGTGATCGTGAACGGGACAAGCCCAGCAGGATGCGGGAATTTCACATTCGATACTAATGCGCTGTTGAACGGCGTCGTTTCGCTGTGTGGCAGAGCGGTTCCGACGGTTACGACATTCCGCAATCCCAACAGCAATTTTTTCAGAGATGCATGGGTACAGGCTCCTTACGGGCTAGGCGACTTGAAGGACGATCTGAACGTGTCAACGAGCGGACTGAAAGGGCGGGAGATATTCGAGCGGCAGAACGGGCAAACGGTACCGAGTGGGGAGATCATTACGCTGGTTGACTCGAATCCTTCGAAAACCCAAGCCAACTCGAATAAGCGCCCGCCTGCGGATGCCAGCGATACCTTCATAGGAAACGACGCGGCCGGCGCGGCGCTGAATGCGGCGCAGCTTGCTTTCGGGGCGCCGGTGGCAATCTCCTCCTACATCGGAAATCTTGGTGACAATGCGAGTTTTCTGGAGCGGCTGACGGCGACGGGGAAGACATTTAACGTGCCAGTGAGCGTTAACGGAAATTTAACGGTTACGGGAACCTGCACAGGATGTGGAGGTGGCGGCGGGGGATCGGGCACGGTGAACGGTGCGACTGGGCTGCAGTTAGCGATGTATCCAGCGAATGGGACAGCGGTGAGCGGGGATGCGGCGCTGACGGACAACGGGTCGACGCTGAACTACACGGGAAGCAGCGGGATATCGGCGACGGCAGGAACATTCAGCGGGAACGTGACGGTGAATGGGCAGTTGCTGGTGGCAGGACCGTGGACAGTGAGTTCGCCGATTCCGGGAACAGCGATGCCAGCGGCGGGAGCGGGGACATCCGCGCTGGGAATTTCGAATGATGGGAATTTTTATATTTCGGCGAATGCTGGAACTCCGCAGAAAATAGCAACGACGGCGAGCAGTTCGTACTTCTCGAATTTGTTTCAGGAAGATGCTAGTGATGTGGGGCAGTACACCGTGGGCGAGACGGCTGCGCAGAATTTGCATGTCTATTCGAGCTATACAAACAGTTCGACGTGGACCAGGGCGTCTTTAGGGTATGACGCGACCGACAACTACGCGGTCGTGCGCAGTGAGAGTTCGCCAAGCGGCGGAGCGCCGGGATTGGGATTTTGGATCAACAGCGGGTTGAAGTGGGTGTTCGATGCGACGGGCAATTTGAGGCCGTGGACGGATCAAGCGTACAACCTGGGATCGTTCAACAGCGCGGGGAGCGGGAGCGGCGTGCGTCCGGCGACGCTCTACGTCGCGGGGAATTCGACGAGCGGAAGCGGACTGGAGCTGGGGAAGTTTGCGAATTTGAGTTATGAACTATGCACTGACTCGACGAATGGAACAGTGGTTAACGGGCTAGCGGTGCTGACGGCAGCAGGCTGCGCGGCGAAGCCTTCGAGCGCGGCAACGAGTGGAGTGATTGGAATTGCGATTGCGAATGCAGGAACGTCGGGAGTGGTGACGTTGGCGAGGACGGGCAGCGTTTATTGCAGCTTTGACGGAACGTCGACAGTGATTGGCGATTATGTGGTGCCTTCGAGTGTGGCGAGCGGCGGATTTTTCCCGCTGTGCCACGATGCGGGCGCGATGCGTCCGACTGGGACACAGATTTTGGGACGTGTGTTGCAAACGAGTTCAGGAAGCGCGACGGTACAGATGTTCCTGGATATGCCGGGATCGAGTGTGAGCGCGGCTTCGGCAGGGACGGGAAGTTGTACGAACCAGGCGGTGACGGCGGTGAATACTGGAGCGCCGACATGCACGACGATTACGTCGGCGTATGTGGATTCCTCGATCGCGTCGACGGCATCGCCATCCTTGACGGGAACGCCGACTGCGCCCACGGCGAGTGCTGGGGACAACTCGACGAAGATTGCGACGACGGCGTATGTGAAGAGTGAAGCGCAGTTTGCATGGACGTGTCCGCTGGCGGGAGCGACGGCGGTATCGCAGAACTGCAATTGGACGTTGCCGGCGGGGCTGACGATTACAGGATTTGATCTGGCGGCGAATACCGCTCCGGTAGGTTGTACGACGTTTCCAGTCGTTCAGGTCTGGGATGGTGCAGGATCGGGCGCGGAGGTGGGGAGTTATTCGATCCCGTTGACCTCGGGGAGCAATTTTTATGGGCAGGTGACCGGGAGCACGAATCTGGCGGCGGGACATTTGCTACGGGTGAAGGTCACGACGGCGTCGGCGGGCTGTACGACGAATGCTGCGGGGTTGGTGGCGATCGTGACATATCAGATGCAGAACTGAGGGTTATTCCCGTGCGGTGAGTTTGCCCTTAGGTTTCGAACCGAGTTTCCTGATTTCTAATTGAGGAGGAGTTATGAGTGAAGTTGCTAATCCGGAGGCAGCACAACCAAGCAGTCGACAAGATTACGGACAGAGTGACCGAAATCCGGCGGTCACGGATTGGGGTGGGACGGATTCGAACGGTGGATTGGTAAGCGTGCCGGCTTCCTCGGAGAGCCGGATAACGCCTGCGGGGGCGACAGTGTCGCCGAACGCAGGTTTGCAGAACTATAACGTCGGGGATGTTTCCGACAACGTTCAGGATGAGGCGGAGCGAGAGGGATAGGTTCGGGCATCGGGCATCGGCAGGGCAAGAAGCTTAGGTATCAGGAGCCATCAGCGAATTGCTGGTGGCTTTTTTATTGGTGTGATGTTTCGGGTGGAAGTCATTTCTTGGAGAACGGGCAATGGTGGAGAGAATTTCCGGATGCTGGGGTACAGCAGCGAAGAGGATGGGGATCCTTCAGCTGCGAAATGACGTTCGCTTTGCGAACGCCATTTCTCCGTTCAGGATGACAAGATTTAGGAACTTGCTCAGGATGGCAGTTTTGTTTGCTGCTGCCTGCGCTCCTGTGTTTGGGACGACTTACTACGTGAGTTCGAGTTCGGGGAGCGATTCTAATAGTGGGACTTCTACAACGGCTGCCTGGGAGACGATTGCGCATGTGAATGGACAGACGTTTCTGCCTGGGGATTCGATTCTGTTTAAACGAGGGGATGTCTGGAATGAGAGTCTGTCGACTGCTTCTTCGGGGAGCTCGGGAAATCCGATTACGTTTGATGCGTATGGGGCCGGAGCGGCGCCGAACTTGACGGGATATTACGCGGTACCAGCGACGTCGTGGGTGAAGGTGACGGGAAATGCCTGGAAAGCACCAGTGCCGTCAAGTTATACGACGATCAACTTCTGTTTGTTTGGATCGATATGGGGGCAGAAGGTGGCGGCTTCCACATCGAATCTGACGGCGCAATGGGATTTCTACCTGGCGAGCGGATATGTGTACGTATTCGCTTTCACGCCTAACACAAGTTCTTACGGACTGATACTTCCGCAAAGCTCGTCCTCGATCGCGACAAGTTGCATCGTGCTGCGCTCAACGGCGGATTCAAGCTTGCCAGCCGGACGGGTCGTGGGAACGCATGGCATTCAGGATAATCTGGCCACCTCGACTGACATTTTGATTCGAAATCCTGACGCGACGGGACAGAACATGTATTTTGCGGTGGGGCCGACGTGGACCTGCACAAGCTCTCCCTGTAACAGCGGGAATCAGGCGATGCTGGGCGGTATCACTACCGTGTCCGCCAACACGACAACCCTCTGTTCGATTCCGCAAGTGGGCTCTACTACGTTGTGTCCGAATACCGGGACGAGCGGAAATGTGCTTGTGCCTTTGGCGAACGGATATGTCTCGTCAACGCTTGGCGGCTCCTCTTCTTCGGTCGTAACCATTTCGGGCGGAGGAAATACAGAAACCTTCACTCCGCAGAGCTGTCCGAATCAAACCGGAGTGTGCATCAATCTATCGGCCCTGGCGCACGCCTATCCAGCGGGGGCGTGCATCGTGTACAACACGACGGGATGTGGAGGGGCGGTCACGAACGGCACCAGCCCGTTTCCTTTCACGCTGGCCAATGGAACGGTCACGAATACGCTCGCCTACAACGACCTGCAATACATGTGGACGATGCAGTCGGAACAGAATGGTAGCGGAGTAGGAGAGCAGGCCCTGAATGGCTGCAATGCTTCCAGCACCGCGAGCGCTCCGACCTGTACCGCAGATCGAGGGCCGGATCACTGGCTTATTGAAGACGCCGAAATCCGAATGTTTCCGGGGAATACGGGGAATCAAAATCTGGCGACGTTTAACGGCGTGACGACCATCTCAAACAGCACGGGCGATACCTCAAAGATGGCGCAGGGTATTCACTTTGACCGAGATTGGCTGCATGGAGACTGGACCTCCGTTGCGGTTGGAAGCAACTCCATCTCTGACATGCTCGATGCCGAAATTATTAGCTGGTCGTTCATGAATTCGATGATCTCACAGGGTCTGCGGCCGGGAGGCGAGCACCACGGGATTTACAGCACAAGGGCAGCAGCAAAAGATCGATCACAATGTGATCGAGGCCGGCTCGATTCCAATCTTCGCAGGAGGCTATAGTTCTCCCAATCCGACTATCGCTGGATACGTTCCAAATGTCGATTCGGAGATTCGGCGCAACAATGGGGAATGGCCATTTGCATGGCTTGGGATGAGTTCACCCGGTAATTCACTTCCTTCCGGCTATAACGCCAACTTCAGCAATTGGGAGATGGTGCGCAAGAACGGGTACGAGAACAAGTCTGGCTGCAGAGTGCTGGTCACGGGAAACATATGGGGCGACGTGGACAACTCCGGATCACAATTCGGAGCAGGAATAGCGCTCGACGTGCGGAACTCATCGAACGGCTTGGGCAACAGCAACTATCAGGCTGAATTCTGCGACGGGACTGTAGTGAGCAACATTATTCGGAACAACGGTTCCGGGCCAGTCTTCCAGAACTCAGCCTACCTGCAAGGCGGCGGAGTGGGCCTGCAGGAACAGCGTGTTCTGTTCGGCAACAACCTCATGTACAACCAGGGTCAGAATAACTATCAGAACACTTCGAGTTCCGGCATGGAAATGAGCGGCGCCGGCGGAACGTGGCAGGGATTTGTTACCGAGTCGGGCGATGGGAAGCATGCCGTTTTTCAGGCGATCTGCAACGCAGATGACATTCAGCAAGCACCGCTGGGAACGGTTGGAGGCTGTCCGGGGCAGATCCTGGCATCCGTAGTGACGTTTGGAGGCGGAAGTTGCGTGGCTCCGGCCACCATCACCTTCGGCACGCCAAATGTGGTGGGGGGCAACCATGCTACAGGCACGCTGGCCTGCTCTGGTAGTTCCTTTGTGCTGACCATGACGAACTTCGGCACGGGATATACCTCCGCCGCGACTGCGACGGTCACTTGCGCGAGTTGCCCGAGTTTGCCAACTGTGACGGTAACCCCGCTCACACTTTCGAATTACGTTCCCGTCAGCAGCAGCACTGGATTTCTAGTGTTCGACATTGTTCCAGGGCAACCGGTACCGATCACGCAGTGCCAGACGTCGGCGTTGAATACAGTGGGGACAACGCTTTATCAGACGAACACCTACCTTCCCAGCGCAGCGGGGCCGGGTGCTTCTACGGGATCCGCGCCCTGGTCAGGGTCGTATAACACTGCCGGAGTTACAGTAACCGTCCCGTGGGTCGCGCCGCCGGGACTCTCGGACACATCCGGTTACTGCAAGCTGACTACGATTCAAGGCGGCCCGGGCAGCAACATTGAATGGACTCACAATACGGTTATTGCGGATTCTCTCCATCAGATTACGGCTGGAAATTCCATCAATAACATTATTTCCACCGGCCCGAACTTTCAGACCGACGTGTTGTTTCAAAATTCGATCTTCGTGGGTGGGGTGGACGGGTGGTGCAACAGTCCTGTGGGCTGTGGTAATTCGAGCATCGCCTTCGATTTCGACACGGTAAATTCGGCGACGATTGATCACCTAGTTTGGGCACCGAACTCGGGGACGATGGTGAGTACTCCTTATACAGCCTTTGGGTTAAACCCACTGTTCCCAGTGTCCTCACCGGTGATGTATTTCCCCACCAGTTCGTGGTGCAGTGGGGCGACACCAACCTCAGCGTGCATCGGGTTCAGCGGTGGCATGAACGCGTCTTCGATGCCGCTGACGCTTCCCGATTATCACAACTTCGTTCTGCGGCCGGATAGTACGTTCTACGCTGGGAATTCGGAAGGCGCGTCCGATGGCGCGTCGATGGGAGCAAACATTTCCGCAATCGATGCGGCGCAGGTACAAGGCACTTACGTGTGCCAGAGTGCTTGTGGCACCCCTGGCCCGTTTCATGACTGAAAGGTCGCGGGTCGTGAAGAATATTGTGGTGTAGAGACTGCACAGAAAGTCAACTAAGTTAGAAAGCAAACAATGTTGAGCGGGCACGGTGAAAGCCGTGCCTTTTGTTTTGTGACTTAACCCGGATTGAGGAGTGAACGATGATGCCTGCACTCAAGATGAAAGTTGTCGTTACGGTATTGCTATGCGGGATGCTGATATTAACGGGATGCTCGACGAGTTGGGTTGGCGAAGCGGAGCAGATCGTAGCAGTTTTGATTCCGGCGACGGCGAACCTTATGGCGCTGGTGGCGACCCTACAAGGAGGCAGTTCTCCTGCGGATTTGCAGAGAGTGCAGAGCGTGGGGGCGCAGGCCGTTGCAGATTTGCAGTTGATGCAATCGTTGATCAAGGAATACCAGAAGGCGGATGCGGCGGCACAACCGGGTCTGCTGAGCCAGATACAGGCTTCAATCACTTCTACTCAGACAAATCTGAACGGGTTGCTTCCCGCCCTACATATAAAGGATACGACCACGGAGGGGAAGATCACGGCGGTGGTGGGGATATTGCTGTCAGAAGTGCAATCGGTGGCGGCGATCATGCCTATGGTGAATGCAAGCGGTGTGCCGGGAATGAAAACAATGGCGGTACTTGGGACGAGGCACCTCCCACTGAGCGCGAGCGAATTGGCGGTCGCTTATAACGCCACTATGACGGCGAAAACCGGCAATGACGAATTGGATCGTGCCACGGCAGGGTTGGCTATTCATGCGCATAGCAGGGTTGCGCGGTGGGCTAGCGTCGGACTGTTGAAGTGAAAATGAAAACCGAACCTAAGGCGCTAACGCGCGACTGATTTTAGAGGCTTAACGGCACGGCTGGAAGCCGCGCCCTTTCAAAATCAATTTTGACAGCCTTGCGCGGTGCTAGAGTGCCACTCTTTCCAGGGTGGCGGAGGGATGATTGGTGAGTAACGACTGGAAATTGCAACATCATGCGCGATGCGGGTGCGCTAGTTGTATCGATCATCCATCGCAGGCGCGGCCGGGAATTCACGTCCTGCCGGAGAAGCTGTACGTAGTGACGATGTTGGAGAATCCGCTGCGGTGGAGGTCGCGATATTGGAACTACTGGATGTTCGAGCGGCAATGCGAAGCGGCGGGAGTGATTCTGTACACGGCAGAGGTGGCGTTTGGGGCGCGACACTTTGAGGTGACGCAGGCGGATCATCCGCGGCACTTGCAACTGAGGACGAAGGACGAGATCTGGCACAAGGAGAATGCGCTGAATCTGATGATCCAGCGCTTGCCGGCCGAGGCGAAATACATTGCATGGATTGATTCGGATGTGACGTTTGCGCGGCCGGATTGGGCGCAGGAGACGCTGCAGCTTTTACAGCACTACGACGTCTTGCAAATGTTCAGCCATGCGCAGGATGTTGGGCCAAACTACGAGCCGCTGACTACGACTCCGGGGTTCTTATACAAGTGGGTGACGGACATGCCGAGTCCGCATGAGCCGGCTTTTATGGCACAAAAGCCGACGTTTGGTTATTACAGCGTACACAGCGGACAGTTCTGGCATCCGGGATTCGCTTGGGCGGCGAAGCGAAGCGCGCTGGAGAGCGTGGGGATGCTGATCGATCACGCCATCCTGGGACAAGCAGACTGGCATATGGCGTCAGCACTGGTAGGACAGGTGCAGCGGTCGCTGTACTGCGGATATTCGTCAGCTTATATAAGGATTTGCGAGGAGTGGCAGGAGCAGGCCGAGAAATATATTCGGAGAAATGTAGGTTACGTGCCGGGGCTTGTTAATCATTTGTTTCACGGGGCGAAACGGAATCGAGCCTATGACCTACGCTGGAGATTTCTGGCGCAATCGGGATATGACCCTGGTCTGGATTTAAAGCGCGATTGGCAAGGACTTTACCAACTTACGGAGCGGAGTTTGATTCTGCGGGATGGGATCAGACAGTACGGACGGATGCGGAACGAAGATTCGCCGGAGGTGTGAGAAGGAAGTTGCGGTGTTTGATGGCTGGCTCGGATGAAGGTTACGTGCCTGCCTTTTTTGCAGAGGTTAAGCCGGTAGGAGGCATGGACCGGTAAAAGGGGATCCGTGGGGGATGAAGGGCTTAACTTGCTGGAACGGTTCGGGCAGTTTCTCGATCTGCAAGTGGATGGGCAGAGTGTTCGTGACTGGTTGGTTGAATGTTTGACGATTCGCGTGAAAGACGGCGCGAGAGAATTGCTGCAATTGAATCGGGCGCAGCGTGAGTACTCACGGTCATGCGGCCGACGGAACATCGTTCTTAAGGCGCGGCAGGTTGGAATTACAACGTACGTTGCAGCACGATTTTTCGTGCAGACAATTACACGGCCGGGGACGCTGACGGTGCAGGTGGCACACAGCCAGGAGTCCGCGGAGATGATTTTTCATATTGTGCGGCGATTCTGGGAGAACCTGCCCGATGAGCTGCGCGAGGGCCCGTTGATACTTTCGCGGGCAAATGTCCGCCAACTGGTATTTCCGCTGCTGGACAGCGAGTACCGGGTAGAGACGGCGGATGCGAACGCGGGGCGCGGGATGACGATCCAATACCTCCATTGTTCGGAGGTCTCCCGCTGGCCCCGCGACGCAGCAGAGACGCTGGCTGCGCTACGGGGAGCGATGACGCCAGATGGCGAGGTGGTGCTGGAGTCGACGCCCAACGGCGCGTACGGAATGTTTTATAACGAGTGGCAGAAGGCGGATGAGACGGGATACACCAAACACTTTTTCCCGTGGTGGCACGAACCGAGCTACGTGGAAGTCGTGACTGCCGGAGCGATGCAGCCGCTGACGGATGAGGAAAGCGCGCTGGTTAAGCGGTGCGGGCTGAAAGAAGAGCAGATCGCCTGGCGGCGCAACCAATGGAGGACCTTGCGAAGCCTGGCCGCGCAAGAGTATGCGGAGGACGCGAGTTCGTGCTTTCTGGTTTCGGGGGAGGGCGTCTTTGAGCCGGACGCGATTGCGAAGGCCGCAGGGCGAGCCGCGCCGGAAGTTAAGGACAATGGGAGACTGCACATTTGGCTGGCGCCGCAAAAGGACAAGCGATACATCATGGGGGTGGACACGGCTGGAGGAGGGTCCGATGGAGACTATGCGTGTGCCGAGGTGATTGAGAGGGCGACGGGAATGCAGTGCGCGGAATTGCATGGGCATTTTTCTCCCTACGAACTGGCGCGGCGTGTGGTGGAATTGGGACGGACCTATAAAGGAGCGTTGATCGCCGTAGAACGGAACAATCACGGACATGCTGTACTTGCTCACCTGGATCACCTGGGATGCAGGAACCTTTACGAAGCAGGTGGACAGGCGGGGTGGCTGACATCGGCTGCGACGAGGCCGTCGATGATTGAGAATATGGCTGTCATGTTGATGGAGGCGCCGGAGTTGTTCAGTAGTCCGCGATTGCTCGATGAATGCAGGACATTTGTGAGGAGAGCGGATGGAAACGCGGGCGCGGCAGATGGTGCGCACGATGACTGCGTGATGGCGATGGCGATTGCGTTGGAGGTGAGACGGGAGGATGCGGGAAGGGATTTGAAGAGACAACGTCTGGGCATGGGGAGTTTGGCGATGGGGTGAGAGTGCGGTTGGCGAGATGTTCACTTGTCACAGAGGAGATGGGTTTGGATGGGGTAAGATGTCGGACGCATTGAATGGGGGCGTGTCGCCCCTCGGGGGATTTCGCGGGCAGGAGTTCCCGCGCCACTATTTTGGTGGAAGCGGTCCAACACGTAAGAAGGATGCGGGGCGGGGCGCAAGGGCATTTGATGCGCTGCTCCGACGGGCAGTTTTACGTGGTGAAGTTCCGGAATAATCCGCAGCATTTGCGGGTGCTGACGAATGAGATGTTGGCGACGCGGCTGGCGGAACGGGCGGGATTGCCTGTGCCTGGAACTGAAGTGGTGGAGGTGAATGACTGGCTGGTGGAACACACGCCGGAGTTGAGTATTCAGCTGGCGCACGATGTTATCCGGTGCCAGGCGGGGCTGCAGTTTGGGTCCCGGTATGCGGTGAATCCGCTGGAAGGGCAGGTATTCGACTATCTTCCGGTGGAAATGTTTGGGCAGGTGAAAAACCTGGAAACATTCGCTGGAATGCTGGTGGTGGATAAGTGGACTGGGAACGCGAACGGACGGCAGGCGGCGTTCTGGAGGAAGCTGAGGGAGCGGAAATACACGGCCGCGTTTATTGACCAGGGATATTGTTTTAACGCTGGGGAGTGGACGTTTCCGGATTATCCGCTACGCGGGGTTTACGCGCGGAATGAAGTGTATGAGAGCGTGCGCGGGTGGGAGTCGTTTGAGCCGTGGCTGTCGCGGATTGAGAAGATGGAAGAAGATGTAGTGTGGAGTTTGGCGGGAGAGATTCCTCCGGAGTGGTACGGCGGGGAGTGGGATGAGTTGGAGAAGCTGGTGCGGACATTGATTTCTAGACGCGGGTTGGTGCGGGAGTTGATTGAGGCTTTTCGGGGTTCGGTGAGGAGACCGTTTCCGGAGTGGAGGGAGCAGGCTTAAGTCCAAACCCTTACCACAGGGGGCACAGAGGGAACACAGGGTCGAACATCGAATGGCTGATAAGCGACAGCTCGAATTTT
>Ga0070765_100001573_pt1 | contig 14088 bp, 11 predicted proteins | sample HubBroMetageWFT5_FD_71516 | JGI IMG/M metagenome (GOLD analysis project Ga0070765, IMG submission 71516) | Warmed and freeze-thawed soil microbial communities from the Hubbard Brook experimental Forest, New Hampshire - Hubbard Brook CCASE Soil... | ecosystem: Environmental > Terrestrial > Soil... | reverse complement strand
GAGGGCCAGAGAGATGACTGCGGTGAGCGCGAATCCGGGATTCTTGAGCAGCTGGCGCAGGCTGAAGCGGAAATCCTGAAGCAGGGTCAGCAAGGTTTCCTCCCGCAGAGTCCAGCCAAAAGATGCACGTCGGGCACCAATTGCAGGAGGGATTAAGTCATTCAAATTGCAGGGAGATACACTTTGTGCAGGGCGCTTTGTCTCGTCCACTTTCGCCGCCCGGTGTCCACGGACGGACAGGCAGTTTAGAGTTACCTTTGCGGGATTCTCACTCGTCTATGAGCGAAGAATTCCACCGATTTCGCCCGCGCAAAAAGGCTCAGTTCGCGGTCGGGGGAGCGGACAATGGCGCCGGTTCGGCCGTTTTCAGTCCCGAGCTGTCAAAAACCAAAGTCTGGACTTCAGATTCACTGCCCTGCGGCGGGATTTCCTTGCCATTGAGCAAAAAGCTGACGCCGGCCGCGTTTCCCACTCTTACAACAAATTCGCGGCTGGCGCGGACCGAGGTGTGAGCAGGCGCGATGAGTGTTTCACTGCTGACGACCTGACCGTCGGCGCTGACGGAAACCCAGGAATTTTCCGACGCGCGAATCACCAGCGTCATGGGTGGAGGGGCCGGCGGAGAGACCGGCGGCGCGGCCTCGCGAGTCGAAGATTCCTTCGACCCCGCGGCTGCTGTCTTTTCATTTCCGTTCGCGGCCGGCGGTTGCGCCACCGCTGACGAGGGATGAGCCGCAGTGGAAGGAACAGAGGTCGGCTGTGCCTTCGATGTTGACGGCCGCGAGGAAGCAGAGCTCGCGGGCGAGTTCGAGCCCGCTGCGGCCGGCTGTGAGGCAGGCGCGGAGGTTGCCGGCGCGCCGGAGGCGGCTTGTGTCCGTATACTGCCCGAATGGCGGTGCCACAGCACGGCGGCGAGAACGATGATCACTGCCGACGCGATGACGATGCCCCGGGGGATTCCGCTCTCTCGGCGATCGCTGTAATTCCGGCGTGGCGGACGCAGGTGTTCGGCCCGGGGAAGCTGTAGCTCCGGCAATTCCACGATCTCGGTCGTGGCTGGCGGCGGAGCCGGTGCGTCGGAAGCACGACTCGCCGGGGCGGGCGCGGTGCGCTTTTCGGGAACTGCGGCCCGGGCTGGAGGCTGCCACGAGGCTTGCGCATCGATCTGCGCCTGGTGCAGGCAGGCGAGGTACTCGGTCACCGCGTCATTGTCGTTCAGGCCAAGATGTTTGGCATAAGCGCGGATGAAGCCTTTGTTGAACACGCCGCCGGGAAGCTGATCGAAGCGCTCCTCTTCGATGGCCTGCAACATGCGCGAACCGATCTTGGTGACGTTGGAAACGTCGTCGAGCGAGAATCCCTTTTTTTCGCGCTCTTTGCGGAACTTGTCGCCGAACTCGCCCACAGCACTCCGTCCGGGCGAAGCGAGCTTCGCCCTTCATCATGATGACGACCGCATCATCATAGGACAAGCTGTGTGGATTCGCCACAATCGTCAGTGTGCGACGGAAGTAACGGAGCTCAAAAATCAGACCTCGGACCTGAGATCCAAGACCTTGCGCCGTAAACGGACCATCCGGGTTCAGAATTTTCACATCTAAGGTCGAAGCCCGAGGCCCGTGGTCCATCTTCAGCTACTGCTGTTTCCTGATGGCAATCGTGAACTGTGCCTTGCAGGTGTTCGCGGGATCGTCGAAGGCTTCGCCGGTACGGCCGCCTTCCGAGGCGTGGAAATAAACGCCATGCTTGATGCGGTCGGGCAGGCCGATGAAGCGTGCCTTGCCGTCGACGTTCGTGCCAAGTTCGAGATCAAGCTTGCGCACGTTCATGAGTCCATAGGCGATATGAACGCTGATTTTGGCGGCATAGACCGGTGCGCCGGAAGCGTCGACAATGGTGAAGTCGGCCGAGCAGGGTCCGATGCCGCCATCGATCGATGGAAGCGCTTTGGCTTCGGCGGCGGAGCTGGCCGTGGTTTGTGACCAGACAACGGGAGCGATCGAGAGAACGGATAACAGGAAAATGGCCAGCTTTCGCGTGCTGTGTTCGTTCATGGTTTCAAGGTTACGCCAGGAGTCAAATGTGAGCATCGAATGAGTTTTTCTTAACGTTCAAGGCAAGAGACCTGGATCCGTAGCCGAAGCGGAAATCACTGATGCCGTTGGCGTTACGGGTTCCTGTTACTTACGTTCATTGCCCCTTCATCAGGGGGATGAATATAATTTTTGAACTACCACCCTCCAGTGAGGAACAACGGTATTTGCATGCCTGAGGCCGGCACTCAATTGACCCGCCAGAGCCAGGAACTGCGGATTTTCCACGATGTGGCCAAGGCGCTCACGTCGTCGCTGGACCTCGACTCCATTCTGCAGACCATCATGGAAAAGATGGCGGAATATTTCCGTCCGGATACGTGGTCGCTGCTGATGGTGGATGAGGAGCACGACGAACTCTATTTCGCCATCGCGGTCGGCGAAGCCGCGGAAGCGCTGAAGGATGTCCGCCTGAAGATGGGTGAGGGAATCGCGGGCTGGGCGGCGAAAAACGGCGAACAGTTGATAGTGCCCGATGTTGAGTCTGATCCGCGGTTTGCGCGGCGCATTGACGAATCCACCAAGTGGGAGACGCGCTCGGTGATCTGCATGCCACTGCGCTCGAAGCTCCGCGTGCTGGGCGTGATTCAACTGGTCAACGTGGACATGCTGCAGTTCACCGAGGCTGAATTATTTTTTCTGCGCTCGCTGTGCGACTACGCCGCCATTGCGATCGAGAACGCGCGCTGGGTCGAGAAGATTCAGGAACTCACGATCACCGACGACTGTACAGGCCTCTACAACGCGCGCCATCTCTACAAGACGCTTGAAACCGAGGTTTACCGTTCGTCGCGCTTCGGCTACGAGTTCAGCATTCTGTTCATCGACCTCGATCACTTCAAGACCGTGAACGACACGCACGGCCACCTGGTCGGAAGCAAACTGCTCGAGGAGATTGGATACCTGATCAAGGCACAGCTGCGGCTCATCGACTTTGCCTTCCGCTACGGCGGAGATGAATTCGTGGTGCTGCTGCCGCAGACGGCGAAAGATCAGGCTCTGGTCGTGGCCAAGCGTTTGCGCGATGGCTTGCGCGCCGCGAAGTTCTGTCAGCAGGAAGGCTTGAATCTGAACATTCGCGCATCCATCGGGCTGGCCACGTTCCCGCACGATGCGCAGACGGCGCATGACGTGATCCGCCAGGCCGACGGAATGATGTATATGGTGAAGAACTCGACCCGCGACAACATTGGAATTGCGCAGCGCGGAGTGTTGAAGTAGCGGACCGAGCCTTCGGCTCAGACGTCAGACCTAAGACCTCACTAAACCTGCGCTCCGCCGAAGTCCATTCGCTCCCGCTTTCCTGCCTTGAATTGCCCCTCCTGAAAAACTGGGATAGCCTTGAACGTTTCGGCATTCTTGCGTCTGCCTTCTCTCATGCAGCGAATTCTCGATCTTGGGTGCGGCACGGGAGATTCGTGGCGCTTTTTTGGATCGCAGGCTGAAGACTGGCAGATCGTCGGCATCGACCTCGGTCAGGATCGGCTGCGCACTGCGTCACTCAAGTACAGCGAGCGAGGATGGCGTTACGTATGCGCGAGGGGCGAGAGCATTCCTCTGCGGGATGGCAGCGTGCATGGCGTTATCTCGCAAGTCGCTCTGCCCTACATGCACATTCCGCGCACGCTGGCGGAATTGCATCGCGTGCTGGTGCCGGGAGGCTGGCTGAAGGCCACGCTGCATCCACCACGGTTCACCTGGCGTGAGTTCCGCCGGTCGTTCCCCGGGCCGAAGGCTACCTTGTTCCGAAGCTTTGTAGTTTTGAATGGCATGATCTTTCACGTCTCCGGGCGCGTGCTTTCGCTAGGCAACGTGGCGGAGAGCTGCCAGACGGATCGTGGCATCCGCATCGCCCTGCGGCGCGCGGGATTTGTGGAGGTGAGCCTGCGCCATGACGGGATCAAGTTTCTAGTGGAGGCGCGGCGGGAGACGTAATCGCGTCCGTGAGTTCTGAAAATTTCTGCTCAGTGTGGCGTTGACGCGGGCGCTGCCGGGGATGGTGTCGTGGCCGACGCCGCCTGCGCCTTCCACGGATTCGCATTCGCCGGCGCTTTCGGATTCACTCCGAAGTCCCAGACGTAGAGATTCATTCCTTCCTCTCCCATCACCTCGACCAGGGCATATTCTCCGGGCGCCAGAGGCTCGGTGGGCGTGATTTTGAACCAGCCGCCGTTGACGCGGTCGATCGTAGTCTTCAGCGAGTGTTGCTCGGTGCTCACCTTTCCCGTGGTGCCGCGCTTCACGTCTCCGACTACACGCTTGCTGCCTTTGACTTCGGCGCGCACGATGCGAAAGCGGTCGTAGGGAACGATCGCCTGCTCCGCCTGCTGGGGCTGCTCGGGGCCTTCCGCAGTGTTCGCTCCCCCGGCGGTCGTTTTTTTGCTGCTGGCGCGGACGTCGGGCTGGTCGGGATCGGCGTCAGCATTGATGTAGATCGATGGGACGCCCACGTGGGCCTGGACGGTGGCGTGCGCGCCCTCAAGCTCGATGGTCTGCTTGAGGCCGGCGATGGGAGCCAGCGCTCCGCGGAAAATATTGCCTTTGGTGCTGCGGCTCACATCGGCGGCGGACTGCTGAATTTCGTCGAGCTGCGGTTCGCCCTGAAAGCTGTCGAAGAGAAATACGCCAGAATCTTCCGGCAGGCGCAGTCCGCGGGCGACCTCGGGAAGTTTCGTCTGCGCCATTTCGTCTTCGTGTTCGGCTTCCTTGTCGAGCTGCACCGCCTCCGGGACAGACTTATCGGCGGCACGGTCCTTCTCGTACTTCTCGGTGGCCGGCCAGTCCACCAGAGATTCAGGAAGCTCCTCCCACTCCTCACGCTCGGTGCTGTAATAACGGACGCGGTCGCCCTTGGTCTCGTACTTCGTGACCAGTTGATAAGAGCCATCTTTCAGAATGAGGCGGCGGGAAAGTTGCTGAGCCGGAGACGGGCGTGCAATGGCCAGCAGCACGGCAAGTGCCAGCCCTGTCACGATTGCGATTCGACGGAATCCCGAACCTCGGTTGCCTGTTCTGCTCGGCGACATAGCTAATTATCTTCCGGGTGGGGAAATCCGTCGAATCGTTGCTCCAAAAAAATGGAGGGCTTTGGAACACAACGTGAGAGCCAAAACGCACCAGCAAAAACTAGAGATGAGTCGCAGAACGAGTGCGTTGCCTGGGGCCGAGTGATTCCTACAGAGTTCGACTGATCCCAGGTTGCCCGCGCTTGTAGTATGCTGTTGCTCGCAAACTCCAACGCTCGAACAAATGAAACGCACGTCAAGACACATAACCGGATTGTGTTTCGCCCTGTGGGCGGTTGCAGGCATTGCGCAATCGGGTCCTTCGGCTGGGCCGGGCGCGGGCGGACCATCGTCGCCGACTGGCGGGCCTTCCGCACAAGGGCAGCCAGTATCGTATGCCTCGGTGACGGAGTTGAACGGATTGTTGGGGCAACTGGAATCCAGTTCCAAGAGTGCACAGGACGATCTGGCAAAGGTGAAGGTCGATCGCTGGAAGACCGACGGTTCGTACAAGAAGCAGATCCTGGCCAATGTGGAGTCGCTCCAGCGCAACCTGCAGTCGGCCTTGCCCGAGATGATCGGAAAGTTGAGGGCCACGCCCGAGGATCTGCCGGCGACGTTCCGGCTGTATCGGAATCTGGACGCGCTTTACGATGTGATGGGAAGCGTGGTCGAGTCGGTGGGGGCTTTTGGGGGGAAAGACGAGTTCCAGTCACTCTCCAACGATCTGAGCGCGTTCGAAGGGACGCGCAAGCAGATTGCGGAGCGCATTGAAAGTTTGTCATCGGCCAAGGAAGCGGAGATTGCGCGGCTGCGCACCGAGCTGAAGACGGCGCAGGCGGCGATTCCCGCGACGCCGCCGCAGAAGACCGTGGTGGACGATACTGCGCCCGCGAAGAAGCCGGTGGTGAAGAAAAAGCCTGTGCCGAAGCCTGCCAGTCCGCCCGCGACCAAGCCCGCGCAGACTCCGCCGGCACAGCAAGCGCCTGCCGCGAGCCCGCAGTAGATCGACTTCGCTGCAGCGGATCGCAGCCGCAATTTCTGCGTAGCAACCAAAATGGTGGGCGGGCGTTCCCACTTCATATCCGGCTCCGGAAAACTCAAGGGATACGAATCTGATACTCTTCCCTCCGCATCTAGCTTTATCAATGCCTGGCTTGATCAATATTCCCGCACAAGGCAGCGTCGTGGCAGTGATCTTCGGCGCGGCCATCCTCTTCATGGTGCTGCTCGATGCCTTTGAGACCGTCGTGCTGCCCCGGCGCGTGGTGCGGCACTTCCGCCTGACTGCGATTTTTTACCGGCGCACCTGGATTCCCTGGCGGAAGCTCGCGGGGCATATCCGCAAGACCTCGCGACAGCAGAACTTTCTGGGATACTTCGGACCGCTTTCCCTGATTCTGCTGCTGATTTTCTGGGCGGCTGGACTGATCTTTGGATTTGCACTGCTGCAGTACGGAATTGGCGGGCACGAGCAGCTCAACCGGGAGCCGCTCACGTTTGGCCGAATTATCTATCACAGCGGTGAAACTTTTTTCACGCTGGGCTATGGCGACATTGTTCCGACTTCAGGCGGAGCGCGGCTGCTTTCGGTGATCGAAGCCGGCATGGGCTTCGCTTTCCTCGGCGTTGTAATCGGCTATCTCCCTGTGGTGTATTCGGCGTTTTCGCGGCGTGAGATACAGATTTCGATGCTGGACTCGCGGGCCGGATCGCCGCCGACAGCGACGGAGTTGCTGGTGCGTTTGGCGGGCCGCTCCGAAGATCCTGGTGTGAATCAGAAAGTGCTCGACGACGTGCTGCGCGGCTGGGAGCAGTGGGCTGCTGAGTTGCTGGAGAGCCAGATTTCTTATCCTCCGCTGACGTTCTTCCGGTCGCAGCACAGCAATCAATCGTGGCTGGCCGCGCTTACTACGATGCTGGATGTGACTTCGCTGGTGTTGACCGGCATTGAAGGCGTGTACCCAGGGCAGGCGAAACTTACCTTTGCCATGGCGCGGCATGCGGCTGTCGATCTGGCCCAGGTGGTGAGTGCGAGCTACGACGTGACCGCTCCGGATCGCCTGCCGGAAGAGGAGTTCAACGCGTTGCGCGAGGCGCTGGCCGCGGCAGGGCTGAATCTGCGGAGTGACGAACAGGCGCAGCAGAAACTGGCAAAGCTGCGCTCCATGTATGAGCCCTATGTGTTTTCGACCGGGCAAAATCTGATGATGATACTGCCGCATTGGAGAAATGCAGAGAAGACTCGCGACAACTGGCAAGCGGGCCCGTGGGACCGGATCATCCAGGCGCGGGGGCTCGCCGTGCTGGGGCAGAAACCGGTGCCGCCCTCGCCGATAGACGATCACTTCTGAGCATTGCCCGTGCGACTCATGGCTCGTGCGACGCCGGAGCTGGCTCCGTTGCCGCTGCCGGTGCGTGCTAACATCCTTTCTTCTCATTTCCTTCTCTTGATGAAACACGTCGGCGAAAACGTAGTGCGCATTGAAGCCGAAGCGCTGCGCGCGCTGGCCGACCGCATCGGCGGCCCGATGGCGGCGGCATTTCAGCGCGCCGTGGATTTAATGTTTTCGTGCGCCGGTCGCGTCGTAGTGACCGGCATGGGCAAGAGCGGGCTGATCGCGCGCAAGATTGCAGCCACGCTGAGTTCGACCGGGACGCCGGCGCTCTATCTGCATCCGGTCGAGGCGCTGCACGGGGATCTCGGCATGGTCGTGCGCGGGGACGTGGTGCTGGCGCTTTCCGCCTCTGGTGAGACGGAGGAGATTCTCGCGTTGCTGGCGACTATCAAGCGATTGCGGGTGCCGCTGATTACCATGACCGGGGATGAGATTTGTAATGCAAGTGTGGCGCGGGCACTCCTGCCCGCGACTGCCGGTAGTGGCAAGAGGTCAGAGGGGACCGGGTCATCGGCCGATAAGCTTGAGTTAAGAGCTAAGTCAAAATCAAAGTCAAAGTCAAAAGCAGCGGGCAGGAGTGCCCGCTCCACACAAGCACTTTCCACACAGGCACTTTCCGCAAAGGCAATCTCGACGCTGGCTTCGGCCGCGGATGTGGCTCTGGATTGCTCGGTGGCCGAGGAGGCTTGCTCGCTGGGGCTGGCTCCGACGGCCTCGACGACAACCATGCTGGCGCTGGGAGATGCGCTTGCCGTTACGTTGAGCGATCAGCGCGGATTCAGGGAAGAAGACTTCGCCAATCTGCATCCCGGCGGGAAATTGGGGAAGCGGCTGGCGCGGGTGGAATCTTTAATGCACACGGGGGACGCGCTTCCGCGAGTTTCGCCGCAGGCGAAAATGCCCGATGTGATTTATGAAATGTCACGCAAGAAATTGGGCGTCACGGCGGTAGTGGAGCGCGAGACGTTGGTGGGAATCATCAGCGATGGAGACTTGCGGCGACTGCTCGAGAAGCGCGGGAAAGACGTGATGGATCTCGAGGCGGGCGAAGCCATGACGAGCGATCCGAAGACGATCGGCGGGGAAGAGTTTGCCGCGACTGCCCTTGCGCTGATGGAAGAAAAAAAGATCACGTCGCTAATGGTGGTGGACGGAAAGGGAAGGCTGAAAGGCATCGTGCATCTGCACGATTTGTGGACGACCGACCTGGTGTAGCGCGGCTCCAGCTGCGCGCCCCGCGCCGGGCTTAACACCGAAGAGCCTAAGACCCAAGACCCGTCAGTGCGGAGCCGCTTGCCCGCTGTCCGGCGGCTTAGCCGGCGGAGGCGTCGACTTGTCATCCTTAAATATTCCGGCAACCTTGCCGAAGAAGCTCTTCTTTTTCTTGGGATCCTGATTCGGATCCTGAGAATTCCCAGGCGCCGTCCCGGCCTGCGCCTGATCCGGCGGCGGGAGCACTTTCGCCCCTCCAGTTCCGAATAATCGCGAGAAGAATCCTCGCGCCCCGTTCTGCTCGTCGCAGGTATCGCGCGGCTCGGTCCCGGCCACGAAAGCCGAAACATAATCGTCCGGGCACGTCGGCGTCGCCAGACGGTTCGTGGTCTTGTCGAGTTGAACGTCTACAACGCCCGTGGGCTGCGTGAACTCCCGCATGTCGGCATACTGCGACAGAGCCGAAGCCTTCTTCATGAACTCCGTCCAGATGGGAGCCGCTGTCATCGCGCCGCTCAGGCGAAGGTCGCTGTAGTCGTCATAGCCCACCCACACGATGCACAGTAAATTCGAGGTATATCCCGCGAACCAGCCATCGTGCGAACTGCCCGTCTTCCCCGCTGCCGGAAGCGTGAACCCGCGCAGTCGCACCGCCGTATAACCGAGGCCGTTATTAATGACGCCTTCCATCATGTTGGTCATGACGTAGGAGACGCGCGGATCCAGCACCGGCCGCTGATCGGTTTTGTAGTTCGCCAGCACATCCCCTTTGGCGTTGCGCACCGAACGCAGCAGCATGGGAGACAGCCGCACTCCATTGTTGGCGAAGGCCGTGTACGCGCCGCTCATATCCAGTGGCGAGGCCTCGTACGATCCCAGCGCCATCGCCGGAGTCGGTTTCACCGAAGTGATTCCTGCCGACTTTGCCAGATCAACAACCTTGTCGTAGCCCACTTCCTCGGCCACTTTCACGGTCGCATTGTTCAGCGACATCGCCAGCGCGTAGCGCAGCGTGACTTCGCCGTGATACTCCTCTTTGTAATTGCGCGGCTCATAGATTTGGTCGCCGTAGGCAAAACTCGAGGGCGCATCGGTCACAGTCGATGCCGGAGTGAGCACGCTCTGCGAGCCGTCGAGCGCGGTGTTCACCGCGGCGGCATACACAAACGGTTTGAAAATCGATCCTGTGGGACGCTTCGAGACTGCGTGGTTCAGCTGGCTCCAGCCGTAATCGCGTCCGCCCACCAGGGCCAAGACCGCGCCCGTGTGCGGATCGAGCGCAATCAACGCGACCTGCGCCTGTGGACCCGGCTCCACTTTCGTTTCATATTTCTTCCCAACCTTGATGCGCTTGGTGCGCAGTTTATTCACTTGCTCATCGACCAGCTTGATACCGGTCTCGACGGCCTGGGCCGCGGCCTTCTGCAGTTCCGGATCGAGTGTGGTGTAGATCCGGTAGGACTGGTCGTTCAGCTCCTGCTCGTTGAACTTGTTGATGAGCGTGTCGCGGACCATGTCGACGAAATAAGGCGCATCACTGGCTTCGACGTTCGGAGGCGCCAGCTTCACCGCCGTGGCTTTCGCCTTGTCCGCCTGCTCGCCTGTGATAGCGTGGGTTTCGACCATCGACTCCAGCACCAGATTCCGCCGCTCCGTCGCGCGTTCCAGATGCCGGTAGGGTGAAAGATAACTTGGCCGCTGAATCAATCCGGCCAGCAGCGCGGCTTCCGGCAGGGTGATGTCTTTGAGTTGCTTGTTGAAATAGGACTGCGACGCCTCCGCCAGGCCGCTGATGGCGAACGATCCGCGCTGACCCAGCGGGACCCAGTTGGCGTAGAACTCGAAAATCTGCTGCTTGCTGAATTTCTGCTCGAGTTCTTCGGCGATCAGCATCTCGGTCAACTTCCGCTTTATAGTTTTTTCCGGACTGAGGAAAAATCCGCGGGCCAGTTGCTGGGTAAGCGTCGAGCCGCCCTGCTCGCGCCGCTGGTGAAGCACGTCGCCCCAAAGCGCTTCCGCCGTGCGTACAAAGTTGATCCCGCTGTGCTCGAAAAAGCGCCGGTCTTCGATGGCCAGCACTGCCTGCACCATCACCGGCGGAATGTCGTTGTATTTCACCAGCTCGCGCTTCGACCTCTGTTCGGCATCGAACAGAGCCGTCACCAGTTGCGGCTCCAGTTCGTAGGCCGAAAGGTCGGTCCCCTTGCTGGTAATGCGCTCCACCTGACCGTCCTTGACCGTGATCTGCGCCGGCTCCGGACTGTGATACGACTCCGGCCCGGGTGTGATTTCGATGCCATCGTTCAGCAGGTGGAAGCTTCCCAGCGTCGATTGCCCGTCTTTCTCCAGATAGCCGGCACGGCGCAGTTCGGTGGCAATGTCGCGGGCCTCGAGCTTCTCGCCGGTCCGCACCGTGCGCGGCAGAGCGTAAATCTTGGCGGAGTTGCTGAACACAGGAGTGCGGAAACGGCGCTCGATGATGCGGTCGTACTTGATGTAGAAGTAAGAAAACAGGCCGGTAAAGGACACGGCCAGCAGCAGAAACAACACCAGCCCCGCGCGCAATACGGGGTCGCGCGGTATACCGCGGATGGCCTTGCCGTTTTCCCCGCCCGCCTTCGGGATCTTGATCTTGATGGTCACAGTTTCAGGCCGCTCTCGGTCGCGCCAGGAAAGACACGCGCCGAACCGCTGCCTACTCCCTCAGACGTTGGGACGCGCTAAAAGGTTTGTCTCGCTTCACTTCAGCTCCAGCCAGAAGGTCATCGGCGAGAATCCCGCTACAAATCGAGGTCCGCCACTGGCTGAAGGAATGCCTTATTGTAACCCCCGCCACGTAAACGAAAAGAGACCCGCAGGATGCGGGTCTCTGAGCTGTCAACAGTAAGCGATGCAGCTTCCAGCTCCTAGCTAAATCCCTGAAAGGTTTAGCTAGAAGCTAGAAGCCAGTACCTTGCCCGCCACGCAAAAGGCTATTTCGGAGCCTACTGCGGAACGTCCGTCACGGCCCAATAGCCGCTGGTCGTCAGCGGCGTGGTGGCGACCGATTCCGTCAGAGCCCCGGTTGTCCCAACGTTAGCCAGGCCCAGTTCGAAATCCGGATATACCCCGGAATACAGGAACAGGTAGCCCCCGCTCTGGTCGAACTGGCCCCAGGGCGCAGCCGTGACGCCGCTGAACGGAGAGCCTGAAATCGCCGTCAGTGCCCCGGTCGTCGTGTTGAGCTGATACCCCTCAAGGGGATTCACTCCCGTGCCCGTATCGTTGATGCTGAAGGAATAAACGAAGACGCCGTTGGTCGCGACCGGATCGATGGCGAGATTGAAGGGCGCATACTGGGTCGCAAAAGGTGACCCGCTGACCGCGGTAAGCGCTCCCGTAGTTTGGTTGATGCCGTAGACGTAGAGATGGTCGTCATCGCTGCCGTAGATCGAAGCCGTTTTGCCGCTGATGCCGATCATGTATAGTCCGGCCGGATCGCCCTGCATCTCCCAGAGGGGAAGACTGACAAAGCTGCCCGAGGCGAGCGTAAGAACGCCGGTGCCGGAAACTGCGTACACCGCTATGATCGACCCGGAATGATCGCCCGAATCCTCCGACACGTAGAGGAAGCGGCCCTGGCCATCCATCGCCATATTCTGCGGCTCGATACTGACCGGCAAGGTCGAAAACGGCGAGCTGGTCGAAGGCGTTAACGCGCCCGTGCTGCTGATCTGGTACACCAGAATCTGTTCGTCCGCAAATTCCGAGATGAACAAAAGAGTTCCGGTCGGGTTGGTGATCACGACCTGCTGGTTGTAAGTTGCGCTCCCGATCTGCGCCAGCGTCGGCACGGAGATGGGAAAGCCGCTCAGCGCCGTCAGACTGCCCGACGTGCCGATCGTGTATCCGTAAATCTGCTGCAGGTCCTGAAACACGACATAAAGAAATTGTCCCTGCGCCACCACCGCTCCGATGCCGCCCTCGTTGGCGGGCACGACGGGTGCGGTATAGCCGGAGGTGGGCTCGAATGTTCCAGCCGACGCACTGAACGAGAATCCGTCGATGGTTCCCACCTGGTCGACGGCATAAGCGAACGCGGTCGGCGTGCTACCACCACCACCGCCGCCGCCCCCACCGCCTCCGCCCCCCCCGCCACCGCCAAAGCCTGGAGTTCCGGTGTTGGTGCACGTCGAGTTGCCAAATTGTACCTGCGGGCAACCGGGCGCACCGCCGCTGCAGTTAACCAGCAACAGCATCGCCAGCAGCGTCAGCAAACTCGTCAGCACTCGCAAAAAAATCTTCATGAACTCCTCCACCGGAGCGATTACGGGCTGCCAGCGTCCGGATTGCGAACCATCGGCGGTGCGATTCCAGATGACCCGCAACCTCGCCGCATCGCGCGATGCGAGATGCGACACTCTCACCCAACGCGATAGTAAGAGGGTAGTAATGCCGTGACAACGTTACGAATGTCATTGGCCTTTGAATAAATTCCGCTCATGTTATTACTCGTGCGCGGCCGCAGTTTTGCCAGTAACTTACACTTCGCGCGCGAAGCGGATCCGTCGCGCGCTTTCACCCGAAGGTAACGTCGCACGGAATTTTCGCCGCTGACGCGCCGCGAAATGTTTTTTTGAATGTGCGTTTCATCCAGTATTCATGCGGGCCGGAGCATGATCGCGTCAGGAGCACTTCGCACCGTATTCAAGCTGCAAGCACTCGCGCGATTCGCGCGCGGTGACCATCGGCCTTGAACATTCGTTTCGCTGGTAACCACACATTTCCCTTGCCCTGAAAATTAGGAACTGACAACATGCCAATTGAAATCTCGCGGAGGATTTTCCACGTGAAACGTAATCTGATTCTGGCCACATTTCTCAGCACCATCGCGTTGCTCGCGACCAGTTGCGGTACCGGCGACAAAATCGGTTCCGTCAGCATCTCAGCCGTCGGCGCCAGCGGCGGCGTCGTCAACCTCGCCGGTCTGGGCGGAACTCTCCAGCTCCAGGTGACCGCCAACTACACCAGCGGCAAACTCATCGACGAAACCAACTTCGCTACTTACACGGTTACGCCCGAGGGCACCGATGATACCGGCACGCCTCTGGCTGCTCCTCCGCTCACCCTCACCATCAATAAAACCGGAATGCTCACTGCTGTCGACCCGGCGGTCTGCGTGTGGGAGAACCTGGGAAGTGTTGCCACGCCCAGCTGGTTCTATACCGGCGACTACAAGATCGTGGCCACTTATCGCGGCTTCTCGTCGAATCCTATTTTCATTCCGGTCGCTTCGGCCGCCGCCAACACGGGCAACGGTCAGTGCGGGCCATCTTCAAGCAATTAGGCGGTAATAGCCTTTTCCGTCAGAGCAGAAATACCCTCGTGATAAAGAGTGCA
>Ga0070765_100001572_pt1 | contig 14094 bp, 11 predicted proteins | sample HubBroMetageWFT5_FD_71516 | JGI IMG/M metagenome (GOLD analysis project Ga0070765, IMG submission 71516) | Warmed and freeze-thawed soil microbial communities from the Hubbard Brook experimental Forest, New Hampshire - Hubbard Brook CCASE Soil... | ecosystem: Environmental > Terrestrial > Soil... | reverse complement strand
TCATCCTCATCCCGGAAATCCCTTTCACCATCGAGCACGTCTGCCGCTACATTGCCGAACGCGAAAAAACCGGCAAGTACTTCACGATCGTGGTGCTGGCCGAAGGCGTGAAGCTGCCACCCGAACTGAAGGAAAACCGCCGCGCCAGCCCTATCGGCACCCTGATCGGCAACGCCATCGCCAACGGCTCAAAAAAAGAAGTGCGCGTTAGCGTGCTGGGACACATCCAGCGCGGCGGAACCCCTTCGCCCTTCGACCGCATTCTGGCGACCCGCTTCGGAGCGGCCGCTGTCGATCTGATCGCCGCCGGAGGTTTCGGGATGATGGTCGCCCTGCGCGGCGAGTCGATCGTTTCGGTCGACGTGGCCCACGCCATCGGACATCTAAAGTCGGTCGACCCAAAAGGCGAGCTCGTGCGCGCCGCTCGCGCCATAGGCGTCGGATTTGGCGATTAAAGTTGGCCGTCAACGAAGAACTGAGAACTAGTCCTTCATCATTGCGTCAATTAGCGCGTAAAGTTGGCTCGCATCCTTCATCTCGACATAAGGTCTTTCGGCATGTCGAGTGCTGACCACGTACACCGTGGGTGTGTGTTCAAGTTTGATGGCTTTGCCCATGTCGCGGTCGGCATTCACTTCGGCAGCGAACTTGCCTTGCGGATCGATCACGAAGGGCAATCCGACTTTGTGTTCGCTGGCGAACCTCTCGGCATAGCCGCGCAGGTTCTGCGGATTGATCTCGAGCTGGTTCGAGAAAATGTAGTCGCGAAATTCGTTGCCAAGTTCCTTCGAGGTTTCATCGAAGTAGCGCGCAATCACGGCCGCGTCGTAAGACCAGTTGTGCATGGGCAGAGGAAAGTCATGACGCACCAAAGGAATCTTATAGGTCTTGGAAGCTTGCTCAAGAATGGGCGACACGCGACGGCATTGCGGGCACTGCAGATCCTCGAAGACCACGATGGCCACCTGCGAGCCCTTGGGCGGACGCAGCACCGGGTTCACCGGCTCATTCGCCGCCGCGCACAAACCGGCAGCGAGCACTAATGCGACTACCGAGAAAAGAGAAAAACGATTCTTGGACATGTTTTTCATCACAGCCTGCTCTCATGGTAACCGAAGCGCCTCGGCCATGTCAGGTTACTGGAAGAGATCCAGCTTCGTGGGTTGAGGAGTGGACTTCGGCGTCCGCAAATCATCGCTCCGCAGCGTTATAGTAAAAGAGTTAAGGATGACCTCGGCTCGCGGAGTTAACTGCTCAAAGAAATCACATTGATGTGAACTTCGCTGAGGTGAATCTAGCAAAGATCGTGAAACCGTCCTCTCGATTGCAACTCTATCGGAGCGCCCTGCTGTTCGCGCTGGCCGCGGTCTTCCTGCTCGGGGTTTCCGGGTGCAAAGGCAGAGGCCACCGTGTGCTGGAAGTCAACTATGTGTCGGTTGCCGAGGCCATGCTGCGCGACCGCGTGGCTACTGTCTACAACCACGTAGGTACAGTCAAGAACGGCGAGCGCGTGGAGGTTCTGGAGCGCGAGAAACGCTTTTCCCGCGTGCGCACTGCAAGCGGGGTCGAAGGATGGATCGAGCAACGCTATCTAGTAGATCAGCAGACCTACGATTCTCTGCAGAAGCTTACGCAAGAGAACCTGAACGATCCGGTGCAATCGCCCGGTGTGCTGCGAAATGAAACGAACTTGCACATCACCCCGTCCCGCGAAGCCGAGCACCTGTACCAGCTTCCGTCAGGAGCGCGGGTCTCGGTGCTGAAACGCGCGACGGCGGAGAAGCAACTGGGAGCCGCGGCCGAGCCGACCAAGATCGGCGGCAAGACTTCCATGAAAACTTCAGTTGCAGGAGGAAAAGCGTCGACCGGCCCGGTGCTGGAGGATTGGTGGCTGGTGCGCGACGCCGGAAACCGCGTGGGATGGGTGCTCGCGCGCATGGTGGATCTGGACGTGCCACTCGAAATTGCTCAATACGCCGAAGGCCAGCGCATTGTCGCATTCTTCGCGCTGGATCAGGTGCAGGATACCGGCAAGGAGGGCAGTGGCAAGAATGTTTCACAGTACCTGTGCGTCCTCACCGAACCGCACGATGGTCTACCTTACGACTACGATCAGGTTCGCGTCTTCACCTGGAACGTCAAGAAGCATCGCTACGAAACCGCGTATCGCGAACGCGGCCTGAACGGGGTGCTGCCGGTAACGGTGACCAGCGAGAACTTCGACAAGGAAGGAGTGTTGCCGGTATTTATTCTGCGAGTGAAAGACGACAGCGGCAATGTCAGCGAGCGCAAATACAAACTGAACACGCCAATTGTGCGCAGAGTCCTGGCTCCGGGCGAGCCGAAGCAGGCGCCGCCGCACCCAAAGCACCGGCGGTAGTTGGTCGGCTGCTGCCGCGGAGAGAAAGTTACACCGGTCAGCCGAGCAGCTAGCAGTAAAAATCAGCGATGCTTTTTACAACCCAGCGTTGTTCGTCTTCAGTGAGTTCGGGGAACATGGGCAGAGCCAGCACTTCTTTTGCGGCGCGTTCGGCTTGGGGGAAGTCGCCTTCGCGATAGCCGAGATAGACGAAGCACGGCTGCAGATGCAGAGGAAGAGGATAGTAGATTTCTGTTCCGATCCCGCGCGCGCTGAGGAATTCGCGGAGTTCGTCGCGGCGGAAGGCCCGCACGACGTATTGATGAAAAACATGATGAGCCTGCGCTGAAGTCAGCGGAAGCTGAATGGGCGCAGTGCTTTCGGGCTGTCCGTCCGTCGATGTCATGCCAGCAGCGGCAAAGAGCTGGTCGTACCGTGCCGCGCGCCGGCGTCGGGCTTCGTTCCATCCCTCCACATATTTCAGCTTCACGCGCAGGATCGCGGCCTGCATGGCGTCGAGGCGGCTGTTCCATCCCAGCTCTTCGTGAATGTAACGGCGCGGGCTGCCGTGATTGCGCAATCTGCGCATGTGCGCCGCCATCTCGGGGTCGTTTGTGGTGACGAGCCCGGCATCGCCGTAAGCGCTGAGATTTTTAGTGGGATAAAAGCTGAAGGCCGCGGACACGCCCATGGATCCGGCAGTTCGTCCTTTCCATCGCGCGCCAATGGCCTGCGCCGCGTCTTCGATCAAGGTTAGGCGGAACTCGTCAGCCAGACGCTGCAACGAATCCATGTCTGCGCACTGTCCGTAGAGATGAACCGGAAGCATCGCGCGCAATTTGTCACGGCGAGTGCCGCGAAGAAACGATTCCACCTGAGCGGGATCGAGATTGAAGGTGTGCGGATCGATATCGGCAAACACTGGTCGCGCGCCGGCGCGCGCGATCGCGCTGGCGGAGGCGAAAAAGCTGAAAGGTGTGGTGAGAACGAGATCTCCCGGTTGCACGCCGGCGGCGACCAGAGCCAGCCATAAAGCATCAGTGCCGGAGGCGCAACCCACGGCGTCAGACGCGCCGCAGAACTCCGCCAATTCGCGCTCAAAAGTCTCGACCTCAGACCCCAGAATGTAGTGTTGCGAAGCGCACACGCGACCAACTGCCGCCAGTACCTCAACACGCACTTGTTCGTACTGCCGTTGCAGGTCAAGCAGGGGGACAGAGCGGGGCGGTGTTCCGCCAGCCAAATCCGAGTTTGCCGAGTCCGGCCTGGATGTTCCCGGTTTCGTGGGCGAAGTGGTCACTGAGAGAGAGATTGTAACAGCATGGGTTCCGGCAGCGCTGGCGCTGTGCGATGAGGCCGGACGGTAGATGTGTGCGCCTTATACCAATTTCCATAGTCTATCTCCGTAAACTCATGTTTATTTCTGGACACCCCTTGAGCGTCCGGTCCACATATGCCTGATAACTAAGCCTGTTAGGTGGAGGCTGTTTTGGAACAGTAGCTGCTGTTACCCTTAGTTTTGTATTGCAGTAAGTGTGATTCGCCCCCTGCTGCTTCACCTTGGCAATTAGGCTAAATGAGACCACACAACGGTTGCGGGGATTCCTTTCTGATGGATCCCGGCTACTTAGGAGGAAGTTCATGGAATCCGCCTTTCGTCCTGCTGTGACGCGAATTTTGCTCGCTTTGCTGGTGTTGGCGCTGTTTTTCGTGGCGCCGACCTTTCTCGCCGCGCAGGATGTGGCCTCGATCACCGGTGTGGTTACGGACCCAAGCGGCGCCGTCGTCCCGGGCGTCGAGGTGACTCTCACGAATCCACAGACGGGGGTTAGTTATAAGGCGGTCACCAACGACTTGGGTTCTTACACGATCAGCCAAGTCAAGCCCGGACCCGGCTACGAAATCGAATTCAAGCACCAGAGTTTCAAGTCTGCCGTCGTGTCTGGTCTTTACCTAAACGTGGACGCCACTCGCGCACAGAACGCACAATTAACTCTTGGAGGAGCTACCGAGACCGTGGAAGTGTCGGCCTCCGACGAGCTTGTCACACTCAACACGACGGATTCGACGGTTGGCAATAACTTTCAAGTGCAGTTTCTGCAAGACTTGCCGGTTGAGGACCGAAGCAGTCCCTCAGCGCTCTTTGTCCAGCAACCGGGCGTTACCCTGGACGGGGCGGTCACGGGCGCACGCACAGACCAGGACCGCGTTACCGTTGATGGCCTCGACGTCAACGATTTGGCTACGGGCAGTTTTGGGGCTATTGTGGCCAACGCTCCCGTGGACTCTGTCCAGGAGTTCCGGGGCGTTTCCGGCGGTTTTCTTCCCACTGCCGCCGGCGGTGGCGGTGGGCAGTTCGAACTAGTGACGCGGGGTGGCACCAACTCCTTCCACGGTGCGATCGTGGAGTACCATCGCGACACCGACCTGGAAGCCAACGACTGGTTCAACAACAATTCCGACGTAGCCCGCCCTCCTCTCATCCGTAACCAGTTCGGCGGTAATTTCGGTGGGCCGATCCTAAAGGACAAACTGTTCTTCTTTTTCGACTACAACGGACGGCGCGACACCCTCTCCAACCTGGCGGAGCGTACCGTTCCACTGGACTCCTTCAGGAACGGCACTCTTCAATACATCAATTCTTCCAATGTTGTCGAACCATTGTCCTCGGCTCAGGTAGCGGCTTTCGATCCCCAGCACACGGGGTTCAATACAGCGTTGCAAACCCTCTTTTCCACCCGCTATCCCCACGCGAATGACCTGTCGGGTGCGTACGGAGATCTTCTCAACACGGCGGGCTTCCGTTTCAACGCACCTTTTCCTTATAAGGAGGACGATTATGTCCAAAGGGTGGATTTCACTCTCAACGATAAGATGAAGTTGTGGGGAAAGGGCAGCTTCACCAGAACCAATGGCACGGAACAATCAATCTGGTTCCCTGGCGATCCGGAAACCGCCCCTTTCCTCGATCAGAGCTATACCTGGGTTGTAGGTCACGTGTGGACCATTAGCAGTACCAAGGTAAACCAGGCTTCTTACGGTGAAGTGTTCGAAAACTATAACTTCCCGATCACGTACAATCCCACCGGCGCTACGCAATACCAGACCGCCTTTGGAAACGGAACGGGAGGAGACATCATCGATGGCCCCTATCGCCGTGCCATTAACGCACAAGGCCGCACCTATCCCGTCCCCGTGGTTCGTGATGATTTCAGTTGGCAGAAGGGACAGCATAGCTTGCAGTTTGGCGGTACGTTCAAGTGGCCTAAGCCTAGCGGCTATACCATCCTCAATTACAATAGTCCAACGATCGGCCTGGGTGGAAATACTCCGCAGTTGAATTCTAGTTTAGAACCCGCTGATATTTGCCCGAGCTCGTCGAACGTCTGCGGATTCGCGCCAGGCTTATACGACGCTGCATTTGCCCTTGCTCTCGCCCCGTACACTGCGGTGAGCAGCACCTTCAACTACAACGCCCAGGGGACCGCCTTTGCCCAAGGCTCCGGCCAAGCCCGGACTTACCGTTATTACGAGACGGAACTTTATTTTGCGGATACATGGAAAGTGATGCCGAAACTTACGCTCTCGTATGGAGTTCGCTGGATAAATTACAGCGTGCCCTACGAGGTGCACGGGATTGAGTCCGTGGAAAACTTTAACTTCGACACCTACTTCGGAGATCGGGTGTCGCAGAGTGCAGCGAGCCTGTCTGGCAACTCGGCGGTCCCGCTGATCGCCTACTCGCTTGGCGGGAAGGCCAATCACGGTCCGGGTTACTACCAGCCGCAGTATCTGAACTTTGGGCCGAGGTTTTCCGCTGCGTACAGCTTTAATCCAAAAACCGTCTTCAATGTTGGGGCGGGCGTCATCTACGATCAGACCGTTATCAATGCGGTGCAATACCAGGAGTCACAGTACGACTATCTTTTCCAGGCCAGCGCCACCCAGCCCTTCGGAGCTCCCGGCGATGCCAATGCGTCGCTCCTGAGCGACACCAGATTCACCGGTTTGAGCACACCGGTACCGCCCCCTGCTGCTCCTACGATTACGAAGCCGTTTCTCCCATTTGTCGACCTTACACAAACACCCCCAGTCCCGTTTGGCTTGGCCAACGGTCAGGCGTTCAACGAAACCATCGACCCGAAGCTCAAAACCCCGTATTCGATTCTGTACGGCTTCGGCTTTCAGCACGAATTCCCCAAGGGCTTCATCTTGAGATCTAACTACGTGGGCCGCTTGGGGAGGCGGCTGCTCGCGCAAGCCGATTCCAACCAGCTGATCGATTTCCGGGATCCTGTCTCGGGCCAGTTAATGTCCACCGCATTTGCGAACATCACCCAGGCACTGCGGGCCGGCACTACGGTCGCCCCCCAGCCTTTCTATGAGAATGTGATGGTACCCGGGACCGGTGCGGCACTTGGTGTCCCAAACAACACGGACGTAATTGTGGATTACCTTGGCACTTATGCTCAGCGAGGTGATTTCGCCGATGCGACGCAAGCTCTCGCGTCGCTACAGCCAGATGGGCTCGGTCTGCCTGCAAATGTTGGTATGGGTGCCCAATTCTCCGAGAACACTTTCTATACCAATAAAGGATCCTCGAACTACAGCGGGTTACTCACGACGCTGCATAAGAATCTTGGGTTTGGTTTGCAATTCGACCTCAACTACACTTGGTCACACTCGATCGATAACGTCTCCGTGATAGCCAATGCTCCGGCCATTGGAGGGTATGGGTTTATCTGCGACGTGCTGCGGCCGCGGGAATGCCGCGGCAACTCAGACTTTGATGTGACCCACTATCTCAGCGGCAACTTTATCTACGACCTGCCGTTTGGCCGGGGAAGGAGTTTTGTTTCCTCAGCGCCGCGCTGGCTCGACGAGATTCTCGGCGGCTGGGAGGTGAGCGGCCTTCCCAGCTGGCATAGCGGGAATGCCTACTTTGCGGTCGCCAACGCATTTGTGGCCGGATATGCCAACGATGCGCCTGGCATTCTGGTCGGTCCGATGTCGGACGTCCATATACACCTGAATGGCGGTCACGGCCAGCCACTGCTTGCCTACGCAAATGTTCCCCAGGCCAACGCAGACTATACCGGTCCCGTTGGTTTCAACATTGGTGCCCGCAACAATCTGCGCGGTCCGCAGTACTTCGACATGGATATGGGACTGGGCAAGACCTTCCCGATTATTGGGGACCGGGTAAGAGCGCAGCTCCGCGGGGATGCCTTCAATGTCTTCAACCATCCCAACTTCACGACGCCATGCACGGACATTACCAATGTCACCTGTCTGTTCGGGACCGTCTCCAGCACTCAGGGCACCGGGATCAACAACGCCGCCAGCGCAGCGCGCGTGTTGCAGGTTTCGCTGCGCATAGAGTTCTAGCGGCAAGTCATCTGAAAACCGCAGGCCGGCCTTCGGGCCGGCCTGATTTTTTTGTAGGCTGCTCTCTCTCTGTCTACTTTCCAAACATGGGGTAATGACTCGCGGCGCCCATGAAGAACAGCATCACCACCGACAGGAACGCGTTGGCTCGGGAGACCAGGAAGGCCTGGCGGGCCATCGCTTTGGCTTTGTCGGGGATAGGCGTGCCGTTGGTGGCGTTGTCGCGGGTCCACTGAATCAGGCGCTTCTGGATGCGCCAGATTACTCCCCAGACATTGAGAAGCATGACCCAGCCGATGCCGCCGCCGATGCCGATCGCGAGCAGGCGATTGCTTTCCCAGCCGTGGCTGTTGAGGCTCAGGAAGAGCCAGGCCGCGACGACCACCACCACTGCGTAGACCACGCCGATGAACGCGCCCTTGTCGAAGATTCCTTTGCCCGGGATGAGGACGGCATAGAGGATGCCCCATACGATCGTCCAGATCAGGAAGAAGCTGCCTACAACCAGGCCGTGGGAAGGGTTCAGTCCGAGCCCCTGGGCGTTGTGAACGTCCGCGGTGACAATGACCTCCCAGTAGATGATTCCGGCGAGCACGGTCGCCACAGCGGAGTGGCGGAACCACCAAAGGGCTCGCGTCATCAGCGCGGGCATGACTTTGCCTTTAGTGGTTGGGTCGAGTTCTTTCATCAGGGAGACGTTCACCAGGTTGAAGAAATAGAGCAGGCCGATCCAGGTAATGCCCGCGAGGAAGTGAATCCAGCGGACCAGCATGAGGAAGTTCGTGTTGAAGTCCGGGGGAAAGTTGATTTGGGGTGCAAAGAAAGTTGCGAGAGCAGCGCTTGCCATGATGCCTCCTGAGATTTAACCGGTAACGCCCACGCCGGGGATTGTACACAACAGGCGGGAGATGGGATGAGGAACAACAACACAAATCCTCACGCAGTGAAAAAGCGGCCTTCCACAAGTTCCGGGTTGAAAAGCGCGAAAGGAGGCCGTATGGTACTCGCAGCTACCTGCCAGGCTACGCAGCCTCGGGAAACCGGGGCGGCGAAGAGGCAGGCTAACCCCCCGTGTTCCTAGTGCGGGACGACCGGTGTGGGAAGACCGCAAGGGACATGCTGTTGCTTGAACTTGCCCGGAAGTCTGCGGACCGGGCAGGTTGGTGTGTCGGAATTCGAAAGAACCTAAGGAGATCGGCTATGGAAAGCAGCAAGCCGGCGCAGAACATCCAGGATTCCTTCCTGAACACGGCCCGCAAGGAGCGATTGAATATCACCATCTACCTGCTGAGCGGAGTGAAGTTGACGGGCCGAATTCGTTCCTTTGACAAGTACTCCGTGGTGCTGGAGGCCAGCGGACAAGAACAATTGATCTTCAAGCACGCCATCTCAACCGTGGTGATGGGACGAACCGGGTCGCATGTGGCGCACCTAGCGCATCCCGAGGCGAAGGCTGTGGGCGCGTCCGGGGCGGCGGCATCATCGTCAGCGGGGCCGGCAGCGGTCCCGGCGGTGACCGCTTCGGGTACCGAAGGGTAAGGCGTCTTCGGCTTGCGCAGTTCTTATCCCAAGAAGACCCGCAATGGGGCGCATGGAGCTGGACGTGTGCCTCTCGGCACCGAGTTGCCTCGCAGCACTAAGACTAGAATTAAGGAAGACTTGCAGGAACGCGCGTTCCTGGTGGGCATTGATGTGCGTACGCGCGGACGCAGCGCCCGAGGCGCGGTAACAGCGCAGGCGCAGGCAGCGCGAGATGCGGCGTCCGCCGTGGCGGGTGCGGGAACAAAGCCGGTAAGTGCGGGGCTGAGTTCAGGATCGAGCGTGGGGCAAGGCGCGGGGAAATCCAGCACTAACAAGCCCAGCATTCCGGAGTTCGATGCGGAAGAATCGCTGGCGGAACTGCGCACGCTGGCCGGCAGCGCGGGCGCGAAGGTAGTCGGTGAAATTCTGCAGCGTCGTGACCGGCCCGATCCCGCGACTTTGATCGGCGCGGGTAAGCTTGAGGAAATTGCGGGCGCTGCCGCGTCGGTGAATGCTGACCTGCTTCTTTTCGATCACGACCTGAGCGCTTCGCAACAACGCAACATTGAAAGGGTTGTTCATTTGCGGGTGATCGACCGCACGCAGCTGATTCTCGACATTTTTGCGCGGCACGCGCGCACCCGGGAAGGCCAGTTGCAGGTGGAGTTGGCGCAGTTGCAATATCTACTGCCGCGGCTGGCGGGGCGCGGAGTAGAGATGTCGCAACTCGGCGGCGGCATCGGCACGCGCGGTCCCGGCGAAACGCAGCTCGAGACTGACCGGCGGAAAATTGCACGGCGCGTGCGGCACGTGGAGCAGCAGCTGGAGAACGTCCGCCGCATCCGGGCGCAGCAGCGGCAGCGGCGGGAGTCGGCTCCGGTGGCGACTGTGGCGCTGGTGGGATATACGAACGCGGGGAAGTCGACGCTGTTCAATGCGCTGACGCGAGCCGCGGTGCTGGCTTCGCCACGCATGTTCGCCACACTCGATCCGACGATTCGAGGCGTAGTGCTGCCTTCGAAGCGCAAGATTCTGATGTCCGATACGGTGGGATTCATTCGCAGTCTGCCGCATACCCTGGTCTCGGCATTTCGCGCCACACTGGAAGAGGTTCAGCGGGCGTCGCTGATCCTGCATGTTTCCGATGCCAGCAGCCGGCTTTCGGCCGAGCAGGACGCGCAGGTGGAGATTGTCCTGAAAGAGCTGGAAGTAGAGAAGAAGCCGCGGCTGCGGGTGATGAACAAGGTCGATCTGCTAGATGAAGAAGTGGCCGAGACGTTGATGAATGACGCGCTGCGCGATGGCTCCAACACAGTATACGTTTCGGCGGCGGAAAGCACTGGGTTGGATCGATTGCTCGCGCGCATTGACGCCATGATTGAGGAAGACCCGGTCAGCCGCGTGCATCTCCGCGTGCCGCAGAAAGAAGGGAAGACGCTGGCCATGCTGGAAGCAAAGGCGCGGATTTATTCGCGAGCGTACAAAGATGGGGCGGTGGTGTTGGAAGTGGAAGCTCCGGAGTCGGTGATGCGAAGGGTCCGGGACTGGGTGGTCAAGTGAAGCCGTTCAATTTAAATGGGCCGGCAACCAAGAAGCGGTGACATTCCTTGGCTATCGGCCCATTCGATCCTGAATTGGATCGGAGGTGATAGTTCAATGCTAATCCTCTTTGCCGGGAAGTCAAGGATTAGTTGCAGGTTTGTGCATAGCCCTCCAGATCAAAGCCTTTCCAGCGGAATCCGCCCGTTTTTGGACCTTCCCTCCGGCTCGGGAACCACCCCAGAGATCAAGGCTTTGCGTTGACATAAACTCCTGCGGACGTTAGACTTAACAGTTTTCAGAGCCCTCATTTTCCTGTATAGCCACACGATGGATCAAACGCTGCGACAATTAGGCGAATTACTGCTTGGGTCCATACCCACGGTAATTCTTCTCGCGCTACTCTATGTGCTCTACGCAATGATCGTGCATAAGCCGTTGCGGCGCGTGCTGGAGGAGCGGCGCAGCAAGACAGAAGGTGCGGTCGAGAAATCGCGGGCGGACATTGCTGCAGCTGAGGCGCGGACGTCAGAATACGAGCAGCGGCTGCGCGAGGCGCGGGCAACCGTATTCCGAGCGCAGGAGGCCCGGCGCAAGGCCGCGCTGGATGCGAGGACTGCGGCCTTGAACGAAGCACGCAACAAAGCTCAGGCCCAGGTGCAGGCCGCGAAAGCTGACATCGAGAAGGATCGGAACGCGGCGCAGAACGGTTTGCAGAAGGAAGTGCAGGCGCTGGCATCAGAGATCATGCGCCGAGTATTGCAGCCAGCCGGGTTGGGACGTTGAAGCTTCGGCACTCGATGCTAAGAGCTACGATTCTGGATTCGAAGAATATGGTTTCCGTGAAAAAGATCGTTCGGGTGGGTCTGCTGGCATGGCTCGTGGTGAGCTTTGCTGTGATGATAAGACCGTTGCGCGCGCAGGAGAAGCAGACTGCTCCGCCGCAGAAGCAGCAATCCCAGCGCTCGGAGCGCGGCGTGGCACAGCAACTGGTGCACGAGACCCGGGAAGCCGCGGGGGAAGAAAAAGACCAGACGGCGGAATTTAAGGAGTCGGCATCAGTCAGGCTGATTGCGAAGTGGACAGGGTTGAGCTTGCAGCACGCCTATTGGCTAAGCGTCTTACTGAATTTTGTGGCGATTGTTGGGGTGATTGTATGGGCCGCTCGCAAGTATTTGCCGGGAATCTTCGGCGCCCGCACGGCGGCGATCCAGAAAGCGATGCAGGAGGCGCAGAAGGCCAGCGACGAAGCGCGGCGGAGGCTGGCGGAGATCGAGTCGCGCCTGATGAAGCTGGATGTGGAGATTGGCATGATGCGCGACGCCGCCGAGAAAGAAGGTGCGGCCGAGGAAGCGCGCATCCAGGCGGCGGTTCAGGAAGATGCGCGGAAGATGGTGGAGTCGGCGCAACAGGAGATCGCGTCTGCCGCCAAGGCCGCCAGGCGTGAATTGACCGCTTACGCGGCTGATCTGGCTGTCGGCCTGGCGCAGAAACAGATTCGCGTCGATGCTGCGACCGATCAGGCGCTGGTGCGCCAGTTTGCCGGGGAGCTTGGTCTGTGCGAGGCTTCAGGACTGGGAAAGGACGGGCGCTAAAGAATGGCTTCCGTCGCCAGCACCTACGCCCGGGCATTCGCGGATGTGGTCCTGAGCCGGCATCTCGACGCCGATCGCTCGATTGCGGAATTGCGCACCATCGCCAGCCTGATGGCCGAAAGTTCCCAGCTGCGGCGAGTCTGGGATAATCCCGCGATTCCTGCTGACCAGAAGCGGCGCGTGCTGGATGTAATCGCCGAGCGTGACGAGGTTTCAACCCAGGCGAGGAACCTGGTCGCGGTGTTGATCGATCATCGGCGAATACATTTTCTGGATCCCATCATCTTGCAACTGGCAAAGGAACTTGACGCGCGACTGGGATTCGCCGAGGCCGACATCAGCAGCGCTCGGGTGCTAGGCGACGCCGAGAAGCGCGAGTTTGAGGCTGAGGTTGGGAAGTTGACCGGCAAGAAGGTCCGTGCGCGGTACGTTCAGGACGCTTCGCTTCTGGGGGGCGCCGTGGTCCGCGTGGGCAGCACGATCTACGACGGTTCGGTGAGAGGGCAGTTGGAGAGGATTAAGGAAGCTATTAGCTCCTAGCTGATTCTATGGCACAAATCAAAGCAGACGAGATTACAAAGCTGATCCGCGAGCAGATCGAGAACTACGAATCGAAGATCTCCGTGGATGAGACCGGCACCGTCATCACGCTGGGCGATGGCATCGCGCGCGTGTATGGACTGGACAAAGTGATGGCCGGCGAACTTCTTTCCTTCCCCCACGGCGTGGCCGGCATCGCCATGAACCTGGAAGAAGACCAGGTGGGCGTGGTGCTGCTTGGCGAATATACCGAGATCAAAGAAGGCGACGAGGTGAAACGCACGGGGCGCATCATGAGCGTGCCCGTGGGCGATGCCATGATCGGGCGCGTGGTCGATTCGCTCGGCCGTCCGATCGACGACAAGGGTCCCATCGCGACTGATAAGTTCATTGCGCTGGAACGGCTGGCGCCGGGAGTTATCGACCGGCAGCCCGTACGCGAGCCTATGGCAACTGGACTGAAAGCCATCGACAGCATGATTCCGATTGGCCGCGGCCAGCGCGAGTTGATCATCGGCGACCGGCAAACGGGAAAGACGGCGGTCGCGCTCGACACCATCATCAACAGCAAGGGTAACAACCTGGTCTGCATTTATAACGCGATCGGGCAGAAACGGTCGTCGATTGCGCAGGTGGTGAAGATTCTGGAAGATTACGGCGCGATGGAATACACCATTGTGGTTGCCGCATCGGCTTCGGAACCCGCGCCCATGCAGTACATTTCGCCATATGCGGCAACGGCACTTGGCGAATATTTCCGCGACACCAAGCGGCACGCGCTTGTGATCTACGACGATCTTTCGAAGCATGCGGCGTCGTATCGAGAAATCTCGCTGCTGCTGCGGCGGCCGCCGGGGCGTGAGGCGTATCCGGGCGACGTGTTCTACCTTCACTCGCGGCTGCTGGAGCGGTCGGCCAAGTTGAGCGACAAGAACGGTGGCGGATCGCTGACCGCGCTGCCCATCATCGAGACGCAAGCCGGAGACGTTTCCGCTTACATTCCGACTAACGTCATTTCAATTACTGACGGACAGATCTACCTGGAAACCGACTTGTTCAATCAAGGTGTGCGTCCGGCCGTGAACGTGGGTTTGTCAGTGAGCCGCGTGGGCGGCAGCGCTCAGATCAAGGCCATGCGGCAGGTGGCGGGAA
>Ga0070765_100001570_pt1 | contig 14098 bp, 10 predicted proteins | sample HubBroMetageWFT5_FD_71516 | JGI IMG/M metagenome (GOLD analysis project Ga0070765, IMG submission 71516) | Warmed and freeze-thawed soil microbial communities from the Hubbard Brook experimental Forest, New Hampshire - Hubbard Brook CCASE Soil... | ecosystem: Environmental > Terrestrial > Soil... | reverse complement strand
ATGGGAAACCTGATCGCGATCAAAACCTGCACCCAGCCTAGCATGGAAGTAATTTGTGAGCAGCGCGCGCACGTTAATCAGTATGAGCTCGCCTCGATGTCCGCCCTTGCCGGATGCATGCCTCGTACGGCTCCCGCGCCCGATGGGCTTCTTACGTGGGACTTGATTGAGCCGCTGATCCGTCCCAAAACTTACTATTACTCTCAAACCGCATTGGTCGCGGTGGAAAACACTCACAATATGCACGGCGGCACGGTGTATCCGCCAGCTGTGATGGAAGATGTATGCCAACGCGTTCATGCCGCGGGACTCAAAGTACATCTGGACGGCGCGCGTATATTTAACGCTGCTGTTGCGCTCGGAAAAAGTGTTTCGATCATTACAAAGAATTGCGATTCGGTGATGTTTTGCCTATCCAAGGGTCTGGGCGCGCCGGTGGGATCGATGCTAGTCGGATCAAAGGAGTTTATTCAGAAAGCGCATGTCGCGCGCAAGTTGTTGGGCGGTGGCATGCGCCAGGCAGGCGTCCTCGCGGCGGCCGGGCTCATTGCCTTGGAGGAGTCTCCCAGGAATTTGCACCTCGATCACGAAAACGCGAAGTTCCTGGCCAACGGACTCGCGAGCATAAAAGGGATCTCGCTGGATCCAAAAAAAGTTGTCACTAATATCGTGATTTTTGATGTGCGCGGTACCGGCCGCGCTGCAGCCGAAATCTCCGCCGAGCTTGGCAAAAAGAAAATTCTTTGCGGCCCCACGGATAAACACTCCATTCGCATGGTCACACATTGCGATGTTCAACGCGATGGGATTGAAAGGGCGTTAATGGCCGTCAGCGAAGTTCTAGGCGTGAGCGCAAGTGCGCCCGCGGCGGCGCATTCCTAGCCAGGCTAAAATTGGCTGGTTGGCTTAATCGGAGACACAAGAGCGATGAGTTCTCAACGAGCTGTTCGGTGGACGACGGCAAGCGCCGGAATATTTTGTCTGATCGTCGCATCCGGGCTACTAGCAGCGAGGAGAAATAACAACGTAATGACGATTGAAACTGGAAATCCGAAGAGCGCGGCAGCAACTAAACCCGCGCAAATGAAATCGGCGGCGCCCACGGCGGAAGAGGCCCGGCAATTTGTGGAAGGCGCCGAAAATCGTCTGCTGCCGCTCTGGGTCGCGGCACAACGCGCGTCGTGGGTGCAAGAGACCTTCATTACGCCCGACACGGAGGAGATGGCCGCGGAGGCGGACCAGGCCGTGAAGGCCGCGACCGCGGAACTCGCGGCACAGGCTCACCGTTATGACGGCTTGCAACTTCCGGAGGATGTCGCGCGTAAGCTGAAGCTAATAAAATTTTCGGTGGATATTCCTGCACCACGCGGCACCGCTGAAAGCACCGAGCTTTCGCAACTCAATGCTTCGTTGCAAAGCGATTACGGAAAAGGGAAGTGGTGTCCCGATGGACCGCAGGGAAAATGCCTTTCATTGAGCGACCTCGATCACTTGATGGCCACTAGCCGCGATCCGAAAGAACTTGAGCGTGCTTGGCAAGGCTGGCATGCGATTGCGCCCCCGATGCGCAAACGTTATGCGCGAATGGTTCAGCTGGCCAATAAAGGCGCCCGTGAAACCGGGTTCGCTGATGTCGGAGCAATGTGGCGTTCGAATTACGATATGTCTCCCGATGCCTTCGCCGCGGAACTCGATCGTCTTTGGCAGCAGGTTCGACCGCTCTATGTTTCGCTGCACGCATACGTACGCTGGAATCTCGAAAAGAAATATGGCCTTGGCGTGATCAGTGAAGACCGCCCCATTCCCGCGCATTTGCTGGGAAATATGTGGTCGCAGGATTGGACCCATATTTATCCGCTGCTGGCGCCGGCAAACGCCGATCCCGGCTACGATCTGACGGAGATTTTGAAGGCCAAACAAATCGAAGCGGCGGAAATGGTGCACTACGGTGAACGCTTCTTCATGTCCTTGGGTTTCGCCGCGCTCCCGCAAACTTTCTGGGAACGCTCGATGTTCACCAAGCCACGCGATCGCGAAGTGGTTTGCCACGCCAGCGCCTGGGACATTGACTATGTGGAAGACCTGCGTATCAAGATGTGCATCGAGCAAAAGGCTGACGATTTCACGACCATTCACCACGAGCTGGGCCACAATTTTTACCAGCGCGCATACGACACTCAGCCTCTGCTATTTCGCAACAGCGCAAACGACGGATTCCACGAGGCCATTGGCGACACCATAGCTCTCTCCGTTACTCCCGAATACCTGAAAGAAATTGGTTTGCTCGAAAATGTTCCGCCGGCTTCGTCAGACCTTGGGCTGCTGATGAAGCGCGCCTTGGACAAAGTAGCGTTCCTGCCGTTCGGTCTGCTGATCGATAAGTGGCGCTGGGAGGTTTTCTCTGGCAAGGTGACGCCGGAGAACTACAACAAAGCTTGGTGGGAGTTACGCGAGAAATATCAAGGTATCGCGCCACCTTCCCCGCGCAGCGAAGAGGATTTCGATCCGGGCGCGAAGTATCACGTGGCCGCCAACGTTCCGTACGCCCGTTATTTCCTTGCAGCGATTCTCCAATATCAGTTTCACCGCGCGCTTTGCCGCGAGTCAGGTTACAAGGGACCGCTACATGGATGCTCGATTTACAACAATAAGGAAGCCGGCGCACGTCTGAACAAAATGCTCGCTATGGGACAGAGCCGTCCGTGGCCGGAAGCTTTGGAAGTATTAACCGGCGAAAAGCAAATGGACGCGACCGCAATTCTTGAATACTACGCGCCACTGAAGCAGTGGTTAGACGAGCAGAACCAGGGCCACAAAGTCGATTGGTAAATCGCTCGCAACGCTGGGAGATTTCAGAACCCTTTCGCGACAAGCGGTCCCCGGACGCGCGGTTATCGACGCGCAAACTCCTATGGTATAAATGACATGCATCATGCCGCTAAATTCGCCAGGATTGTGTGAGGTGTCGTGGAATTTTCGCTAACCGACGAACAGCAGCAGCTCCGGCGAACCGTTCGAGCGTTTGCCGAGGGCGAAATCCTTCCTCATGTAATGGAATGGGACGAAGCGTCCCGTTTTCCCTCTGAGCTCATTCCCAAACTGGCGGAGATGGGTTTTCTGGGCGTGATATTTCCCGAAAAGTATGGCGGCGCGGGAATGGGTTACATCGAGTATGCCATCATCATTGAAGAATTGTCGCGCGTAGACGGTTCTGTCGGAATTATTGTGGCCGCGCATAATTCGCTTTGCACCAACCACATTTATAAGTTTGGAACGGAAGAGCAGAAAAAGAAATATGTGCTGCCTCTGGCGCAAGGGAAAAAGCTGGGCTGCTGGTCGCTGACTGAGCCGGAGGCTGGATCTGATGCCGGAGGAACGCGGACGTCCGCAGTGAAGAAAGATGGCGGCTGGGTTGTCAACGGATCAAAAACATTTACTACGAACGGTCATTATGCGGACGTGTGCGTCGGCATGGCCGTAACGGACCCGGCCAAGAAAAGTCATGGGATTTCCGCATTCGTCATCGAGAAAGGCACTCCAGGATTCCGCCCAGGAAAAAAAGAAAACAAGCTCGGACTGCGAGCCAGCGATACTAGTGAAGTGGTTTTCAGCGATTGCAAAGTGCCGGCGGAAAATCTGTTGGGAAAAGAAGGCGAAGGCTTCGTAAACAGCCTTCAAATTCTGGACGGTGGCCGCATTTCGATTGCTTCCCTCGGGCTTGGAATGGCACAGGGTGCCTACGAAGCCTCCCTGCGCTATGCGAAACAACGCAAACAGTTCGGCAAGCCGATCGCTGAATTTCAGGCCATTCAGTTCAAGCTTGCGGACATGGCCATGGAGATCGAAGCGGCGCGACTGCTTACTTATCAAGCCGCGTGGCTCGCGGACCAAGCGATTGCTGCCGGAAACTACGATGCGCGTTTCACACGCGAGTCGAGCATGGCAAAACTCTACGCCGGTGAAGTGGCTGTACGCGTGGCGAACGAAGCGGTGCAGATTCACGGCGGCTACGGTTTCACTAAGGATTACCCGGCCGAAAAATTCTATCGGGATGTGAAGCTGTGCACGATCGGCGAAGGCACCAGCGAAATTCAAAGACTGGTTATCGCCCGGCAGATTTTGGGAAAAGGTTAAATTTAGTGCCTGCAAAAACCACGACGAGTTCCACTTCGTTCGTTCTGCGCAACGAATTCCTCTCTGAGCGGCTCGCCTAATTCTTATGACTGTTTCCGTTGACAATTGGGCCGAGCAGGTGCGCGCGGGAGATGTGCGCGCGATATCGCGCGCAGTTTCTGCAATTGAAAATCGCGCGCGCGAGGCCGAAGAAATACTTCGTCAGCTTTTCCCTTACACCGGGCGCGCATATCGCGTTGGAATCACCGGCGCACCGGGTACGGGCAAAAGCACTCTAGTGGATCGGCTGGCGAGCCATTATCGCGGCGAGAAAAAGACGGTCGGGATTATTGCGGTGGATCCCTCCAGTCCTTTCACGGGCGGAGCAATTTTGGGTGACCGCGTGCGGATGCAGGGCCACGCAAACGACTCCGGCATATTCATCCGTTCGATGGCCACGCGAGGTTTCTTGGGCGGATTGGCGCAAGCGACAAGAGACACGGCGCTGTTGATGGATGCAGCTGGCAAGCAAATGATTTTGATCGAGACGGTGGGCGTGGGCCAGGGTGAAATCGAAATCGTTCGTCTCGCGGATTGCACCATCGTCGTGCTGATGCCGGGCATGGGCGACGATGTTCAGAGCCTGAAGGCTGGCTTGATGGAAATTGGCGACATTTTTGTGCTGAACAAATGTGACCGCGAAGGCGCGGACCGTTACGAACAACAGCTGCGGGGCATTTTGCAACTGGTCCCTGAACGAGAAGGATGGAAGCCACCCGTTGTGCGCACAGTCGCTACAGAAGGCAAAGGTGTGGGCGAGCTAGCGCGACAGATTTCCCTTTTCAAAGCGCATTTCGAGCAAACTCATGACAGAAAGACGCGCGAAGTTTCGCATTGGAAGGAATGGATTCTCCAACTTCTTGAAGCGCGATTGCTGGAACGCGTCGTCGGCGACCAACTCGGCGAAGGCGAGTTGGATAGCATTGCTTCGCAGGTAGCGGAACGAAAAATGGATCCTTACGGCGCTGTGAATCAGATTTTAGCGCGCGTGGGACTCGGAGATAAATCTTGAAACTTGGGCAACTGGAGTTTCACGTTTTGGTGGACGGACATTTAGGGTTGGACGGTGGCGCAATGTTTGGCGTTATCCCGAAGCCCCTGTGGGAAAAGAAAATTCCCGCTGATGGCAGGAACCGGATCAAGTTGGCGATGAATTGTTTGCTGGTGCGGGCTGGTGGCAAAACCATTTTGGTGGAGACCGGCGCCGGCGAGAAATGGGACGAAAAACGGCGCGATATTTTTGCGCTGGATGGCCCACATTTGACGGAGAGGTTGCGCGATTATGGCGTGCATCCGCACGAAATCGATATCGTTATCAACACGCACCTGCACTTCGATCATTGCGGCGGGAACACACGCGTGGAGAAAGATAAGACTGTTACTGCATTTCCGCACGCGCGGTATGTCGTTCAGCGCGGTGAATACGAGCACGCGAAAAATCCGAACGAGCGAGATCACGCAAGCTACATACTCGAAAATTATGTGCCACTTGAGGGGGCGGGAAAATGGTCCCTGCTTGTCGATGACCGTGCAATCGCGCCGGGAGTGGAGTTGATTCGTGTTCCGGGACATACCGCGAACATGCAGTGCGTGAAACTCAGCGGCGGCGGTCAGACAGCGTTTTTCTTCGCCGATCTTGTGCCCACTACGGCTCATCTAGCGCTGCCGTGGATCATGGGCTTTGACTTGTATCCGATGACTACGCTCGAAAACAAAAAGAAATGGATTCCGGAGGCGATCAAAGAAGGATGGATTGCCCTTTTCGCTCACGATGCGAACGTGCCGGCGGCATATTTGCGTGAGCGCGACGGAAAATGGGAAGCGGAACCAGTGACGATTGATTAGCTCTACGGATCGAAAGGTGAAAATGGCAAGAAGGGCGAAAAGGAAGACAAGTAAAGCCGCGAAAGAACCAATTCGCATTGGAATTATTGGGGGAAGCGGTCTCTACTCGATGCCGGGACTTACGGATACCCGCGAGATTCGGGTGAAGACGCCGTTTGGCGATGCGTCTGACGCAATCGTCACCGGTACACTCGAAGGGCGCCGTGTGGCCTTCCTGGCGCGGCATGGAAGCGGTCATCGCTTAACTCCGAGTGAGATAAATTATCGCGCGAACATATGCGCGCTAAAGATCCTTGGAGTGGAAAGAATTTTGTCTGTCGGCGCGGTCGGTTCGCTTCGTGATGATTTGCCACCGCTCGATTTTGTAATTCCCGATCAATTCTTTGATCGCACACGGCTGCGCATCGCAACTTTTTTTGGCGGTGGAATTGTGGCACACGTGGGATTCGACAAACCTACCTGCGCGATTTTGGCGGCGCACCTTTCCGATGCGTGTGACGCCGCCGGTGTGAAAGCGCACCGCTCCGGAACGTACGTGTGCATGGAGGGTCCACAATTTTCCACCTTGGCGGAATCACATACTTACCGGCAGCTTCGCTTCGACGTGATTGGCATGACCAATTTGACGGAGGCTAAGCTGGCGCGTGAAGCGGAGATTTGTTACGCCACCATCGCAATGGTCACGGATTACGATTGCTGGCATCCAAATCACGACGCTGTCACTTTGGACGAAGTTATTCAGAATTTAAATCGCAATACTTCAAACGTACAGCGCGTGTTGCGCGAAGTTGTGCGCGAACTGCCGGAGGCACGGAGCTGCAAGTGCGGGTCCGCGCTGGCACACGCGATTATTACCGACCGCTCGGCGATCCCGGCTGCCACCAAGAGGCGCTTAGCTCCCATCATCGGTAAATATATTTCCTAACGGAGAACGAATGTCACTACTGGTGGTTGGTTCGGTCGCTTTCGACGCTCTGGAGACTCCGCACGGCAAAGTGGAACGCACCTTGGGAGGAGCCGCGAGTTATTTCGCGCTTGCGGCCAGCCATTTCACTCCGGTTCGCGTGGTCGCTATCGTTGGCGACGATTTCACGGCCAAAGACAAGGCTGTCTTTCACGGGCGGGAAATCGACCTGGAAGGCTTGGAGCACGCGACAGGGAAGACGTTCTTCTGGTCCGGCCGCTACAGCAAGAACATGAACGAGCGCACGACGCTGGTAACCGATTTAAATGTGTTTGCAAATTTCAAGCCCACTTTGCCGGCAGCATATTGCGATTCGTCATTTATTTTTCTCGGCAATATCGATCCAACGCTGCAAGGATCCGTTCTGAAGCAGATGAAATGTAAGCCCAAAGTGGTAGGGCTCGATACCATGAATTATTGGATCGAGCGCACTCCCGCCGAATTACGCGAAATTCTTAAACACACGCAGATTTTGATGATTAATGACGATGAAACCCGCCAGCTGACCGGCGAACATAATTTGATGCGCGCAGCTAAACACGTTTTCAAAATGGGCCCGCGCACTCTGGTCATTAAACGCGGTGAACATGGCGCTTTAATGGTGCACAATAACTTTCTGTTTTCGGTGCCGGGTTTTCCCTTGGAAGAGGTGCATGATCCGACCGGAGCTGGGGACAGTTTTGCGGGCGGTTTCATGGGTTATCTGGCGGGCGAAGGACGGATTAATGACCAAACGCTTCGCCGCGCGATGGTTTATGGCTCAGTGCTGGGAAGCTTTGCCGTCGAACGATTCGGTGTTGAGCGCCTGACGAAATTAACACGCCGAGAAATAACCGGACGGGCGCGTCGCTTCCTGAAACTTACAACGTTCAAGCTGTAGTTGATTGAATTTATGCTGCACGATTTGAATTCTTACATCGTGGCTCGGCTCCTGCTTGCGGGTGTTCTTGGAGGATTGGTCGGGCTCGAACGTGAGTTACGTCACAAGCCCGCCGGCCTGCGCACCAACATGCTGATTTGTTTTGGCGCCGCTTTGTTTACGATTATTTCGTACGAAATGGCGGGAACCGTGGGCGGCGATCACACCCGCATTGCTGCCCAAATCATTCCAGGGATCGGATTTATTGGGGCAGGAGTAGTGATTCGCGGGCGCGGCGGCGTTGTGGGGATTACCAGTGCCGCGACGATTTTCGTAATGGCCAGTGTGGGCATGGCGGTTGGCGCCGGCATGTTGATGACCGCCATTTTCTCTTCGCTAATTCTTCTGGTCGCGCTTGTCTTTCTTGGAGCGGCGGAGGAGCGCTTCGGCCTTAGCATGCGCCTGATGACTTTCCGTCTCAGGACGGAGGATCCCACGGTGTTGCCGCGTGCGCATCAGATCGTGGAAGAGTCCCGGATTCAGGCTCATCGCTGGCACAGTCATCGCAGCGATGAGGGGAACGTCGTAGAGTTCGACGCGGACGTGACCTATCCGCAAGAACGGGAACTGATGGAAAAGCTAGCGGCGTTGAAAGTTCACTGCGATGTGCGGCCCGTATGACAGACGGATTTCCCCGACGCCTCTTATGCACATGCCATGACGGCCAACCAATGCCGGTAATATTGAATCCGAGTTGACGGGTTGCGCATGGGGTGCTATCAATTCTAAGTCTTTGCTACATTTTTAGATGCTTCGGTTTTCCCGTTGCGCTCGACAAAGTTGTCACCAAGAGCGGCCGCAGGGTTCCGTGCAAATTATAGGAGGACGTCACTGATGCGTTTGCGGTGGACTGTTTTGCTGGCACTCCTAATATGCGCCCTGTCACTCGCGAGCTGTTCGAGCACCAGCACATCAGCGCCAATCTATCCTACGCCAGTTATCACCGGCCTATTTCCCTCGAGCATCACAGCGGGCAGTCAAACGTTCACTGTATTCATTTCCGGCACGGGCTTTATCAGCAACCCGCAGTCACAAGTGTTTTGGAATGGGTCAATGCGTACGAGCGTGTTGAATAACACAACCCAGCAACTCGCCGTCACGATTATGGCTTCAGACGTTGCTACTGCTGGCGTCGGCGCGGTTACGGTGTCGAATCCGGAACCCGGCGGACCTTCACTCGCATCCAGTTTTATAATTAACCCTGTCCAGAACGGCACGCCTTTCATCGCGAGTCTCTCGCCGACAAGCGTTTCTCCCGGTAGCGGCACGTTCGTTCTCACCGTGAACGGTTCGGGATATGTGGCGCCCGTTGTTGTAAACGGCGTGACGCAAATAGCTGGTTCAACGGTAGCCTGGAACGGCGCGCCTCTGACCACTACATTCGTGGGTTCCACACAACTCACGGCGAGCGTGCCTGGCTCTAATATCTCTTCTCCAGGATTCGCGAGTATAAGCGTTTACAACACAACGCCCGGAGACACGCAGTTGTATTCACCGTCCGTGGATTTTAATTACACCACAAGCGGCTCCGCTTTTCCCCAGGTGGCATCGGTGAGTGCAACGAGTGGTGCCGCTGATGGAGCAAGTGCGGCGCCAGCGATGAGCACCGATGGCCGGTATCTCGCGTTCTTCTCAACAGCAAAAAATATCGTGGCGCACGGCGCGCACGGAAATATTTTTGTTCGGGACACTTGCATGGGGACTAGCGGCTGTATCGCCAAGACCGCCGCCGTTGATCTCGCGCCGGATGGAAGCGCGCCTAATGCAGCGGCAGGCAATCAAGTGGCCATGAGCGCGGATGGCAGATTTGTGGTCTTCGAATCCAAAGCCACGAATCTTGTCTCGGGCTTGCGTAACTCTTCGGAATCGTCCGCTGGCGCGATGAATCTTTTCGTGCGCGACCTTTGTAAAGGAGCTAACGCGCCATCTGGATGCACGACACAGACCTATGCGGTATCGCTGGATGCTTCAGGCGAATTAGCAAGCGGTGGAGATAGCGGATTTGCCTCGATCAGCGCCGACGGCCGCTTCATCGCGTTTGCTTCATCGGCTGCCAATCTCGTTGCCGGGCAAACCGGCGCGGGTTCTCAGGTATTTGTGCGTGACACTTGCGCCGGACCAACCGCTGCGAAGTCATGTGTTGCGCGAACAGAACAGACTGCGATCGCAGCCAAATATTCCGCCAGCGGATCTGAGGGCGAGACTCCGTCAATCTCCGCCGACGGGCGATATGTCGCGTTTGTGGTTTTCGGAACCAATTCATTCTCGGCGCCGTATCAGGTTCTCCTCCACGATTCTTGTGCGGGATCCAGCGTTCCGGCGTCTTGCATTCCTTCGACGACCGAAATTTCAATTACTTCAACTGGACAGCCCGGTAACGCGCAAAGCTCAGCCCCCGCGGTGAGCGGTGACGGCCGTTTTGTTGTCTTTCAGTCGAGCGCCTCTGACCTGGTGGCCGAGACTTCAAAATCGAAGACGAGTATTTTCCTGCGCGACACTTGTTTGGGTGCTACTGCGCCAGATGGGTGCGCTCCTAGGACAACTTTAATCGATCCGGAAACCGCCGGCGTCCGGACCAATTCCTTCGCATTCGCGCCATGGATCAGCGCCTCCGGCCGGTACATCAGCTTTATTTCCGGAATCTCGATGAGCGCGAAACTTCAACATTCCGTGGATACGTATCTTTTCGTTCGCGACACCTGCTTCGGCGTGACTAGTTCCTGCACCGCTCGCACTGTCGCGGTCGCGGCTCCGTCGAATGCATCGCACACTGCGGCATTGAACGTGGACCAATTTTTCCCCGTGCCGATTATTTCAAACGGCCAGGTGGCGGCTTTTTCTTCCACTTCGCCAGTCCCCACAGCCCCCACAAGCGGATACGGGGACGTAATACTCACTCTGACTACCTTTTGATCCCACTAAATAGGGCGCTGCTGGGATGTAAACCTCACGCGCCTGCTGGCTGGACTACCTGTCCGAAATTCCTTATTCTCGTTTGCGCCCATGCCGCAGACACTTAAGCCTCCAGCGCTTGAACCAGAGAATGCTGTTCGCATCATTTCTCTAGCAAGTCCCGTGGATGGCAACCGGCTCGAAGCAGGAAGTCATGAGCTTGCGCGTTTGGGTTACAAGATAAAATTTGACGAACCCAGCACTCTGGCTCGCGATGGTTTCTTTGCGGGACCGGCGGCCGGCCGCGTGGCAGCGTTAAAAGAAGCCCTTACCGAGACAGACTCTCGCGCTATTTTCTGTACGCGCGGTGGCTACGGCTCGAATTACTTACTCGATGGGTTGAGCGTGGCGCTCGCCGCACCGAAGATTTTGCTGGGTTATAGCGATCTCACCTCGCTGCAAATTTTTCTGTGGCAGAAATTTCGCTGGGTCACTTTTTACGGGCCTATGGTTGCTTCCGGATTCGACAAGGGAGAAGGGGCTTCTGAAGGATACGACCGCGAAAGTTTCACTCACGCCGTTTCCGAGACGCGCCATGGATGGGTAATCGACTTGAAGGGTACGGAAACATTGGTTCCCGGGAAAGTTGACGGCACGCTATTGGGCGGCTGTCTTACTCTGATTGAAACGACTCTGGGTACTGCTTGGGAACTCGACACGCACGGTTCCATTCTTGTTCTCGAAGATCGCGGCATGAAGCCTTGGCAAGTGGACCGCGCGCTGATGCATCTGAAACAGGCCGGGAAGTTTCGCGGAGTTTCCGCAGTCGTGCTCGGAGAATTTCCCGAATGCGAAGGGCCGGCCGGAACAGAAACGGTGAAAGACGTGGCGCAGCGGATCCTGAATTTTTTTGGATTTCCTATCGTATGGGGTGCGGCCATCGGACACACCACGCGGCCTATGCTCACTCTGCCATTAGGTGTTCGCGCCCGGCTCTTTGCGAACGATGCGGAAGGCAAAGGCGCGAGACTCGAAACACTGGAACCGGCATGCAGCGCATGAGAACAGAACCGTCAGCGAGGCGAGGATGATAGGCCGGAAACCCGAACACCTGCACGTACTCGGCGTGGCCGGTTCAGCAATGGCCCCGGTAGCGGGCATGTTAAAAGAAAGCGGATTTCGTGTTACCGGCTCTGACGTGAACGTGTATCCGCCTGCCTCCACCTTGCTGGACTCCCTCGACATTCGATGGAACGAAGGATTTCGTGAGGAGAATTTACAGCCCGCGCCGGACTTGGCAGTGGTTGGCAATATCGTGGCGCGAGGAAATCCTGAAATGGAGTATGTCCTCGACGAAAAAATTCCGTATTGCTCGATGCCGCAGCTCCTGGAGCAATACTTCATTCCGGGGCATACGTCCATTGTGGTGGCTGGAACGCACGGTAAAACCACCACCACCGCGATGCTCGCCTGGATTTTTCATGTGGCAGGCCGTCGGCCGGATTTTCTGGTGGGTGGTGTAGTCCCGAATTTCGGTGACAAAAGCTACGGACTTGGCGGTGGGGAAGAGTTCATCATCGAAGGCGACGAGTACGAGACGGCGTTCTTCGATCGGGGACCAAAATTTCTGCACTATCGCCCGGACGAATTGATTCTTACTTCGCTGGAGTACGACCACGCCGACATTTTTCCGGATCTAGCTGCGATTGCGTTGCAATTCCGTCGTTTGGTGAACCTGGTACCTCGACGTGGACGCGTATTGATATGGGGTGAGAGCGCTGAGCTTCGAGACGTCAGCGCGAAAGCGTTTTGTCCGGTCGAGACATTTGGACTCACGGCCGATTGTGACTGGCAGGCGGGAGATATCTCGTGGCAGGACTCCGCCACGGACTTTCGTTTGGTTTTTCGCGGCAGTGAAGTAACCCGCGTACGAATGCCCCTGGCTGGAAGACATAATGTGTTGGACGCTCTGGCGGCAACAGCTTTAGCCTACGGACGCGGAGTTGAGTGCGAAGCCATCGAACGGGCGCTCGCCACATTCCAAGGTGTGCGCAAGCGAATGGAAATTAAAGGCGAAGCGCGGGGCGTGCTGGTGGTGGAAGACTTCGCGCACCATCCCACCGCCATCAAGCTGACTCTGGAGGCCACCCGCACACGTTGGCCGGGACAAAAAATTTGGGCCGCGATCGAGCCGCGTTCGAACACGATGCGCCGCAAAATATTTCAGAATGTGCTCCCAGAGGCTCTGATGGCCGCCGATGCAGTGGTGATTGGCCCAGTGAATCGCGCGCAGCTTCTTGGGGAAGACGAGCGTTTATCGCCCGAACAGATTGCGGATTCATTGCTTGAGCGCGGACGCCCGGCGAAGGCATTCGAGTCTGCCGACAAGATTGCCGATTATCTTGCGGAAAATGCGAAGACAGGAGATGTGGTTATGGTGATGTCGAACGGAAGCTTCGATGGCCTTTCGAGCAAAGTCCTTGAGAGACTGAAATCATTGGCGAGTACCCGTACATGAAAAACGGTTCCGTTTGGTTTTTATCCTGTTGCTGCGTTTTTGTTTTTCTTCTCAGTGCGCGCCCCGCTTCTGGAACAATCGAATATGATATTTCGTTGAAGAATCCCGATCAGCACTGTTTTCAAGTGACCATGACGATTGCACATCCGGCTCCTGGGACTAAAGTGGCGATTCCCGCGTGGAACGCGCTGTACCAGGTGCGCGATTTTTCCTATCGAGTGCGCGGCGTACAAGCTACTACCTTGAGTGACTCCGGAAATACCGGAGAGAAATTACGACTCCGCAAGCTGGATAAACAGACATGGGAGATTGGCGAAGATGGCTCAGGCGCCCTAGCGCCTCCTTCCATCAAGGTTCGATATTCGATCCTATGGGACGACGCAGGACCATTCAATTCGCAGCTAAACAACAAGCACGCCTTCCTCAATTTTGCAGAAGTTCTGATGTATGTCCCCGACCGGCGCGGCGAAGACCTCACCGTTAAATTTGACGATGTGCCGGCGGGTTGGCGATCCATAGCGGAATTGCCCGCGGGAAAGACACCCAACTCGTTTTCCGCCGCAAGTTACGACACTCTTGTGGATGCTCCCACCGAAATTGGCAAATTTGAAGACTTCGGGTTCGATGAAGGTGGCGCGCACTTTCGCGTGGTAGTGGATGCGAAAGAGTGGCGCCGCGACCGCTTGGAAAATTATCTGAAGCACATTACTTCCTATGAAACGAAATTGATGGGCGGTGCGCCATTTCAGCAGTACACCTTCTTTTTTCACATCGGGCCATATCCGGA
>Ga0070765_100001568_pt1 | contig 14116 bp, 12 predicted proteins | sample HubBroMetageWFT5_FD_71516 | JGI IMG/M metagenome (GOLD analysis project Ga0070765, IMG submission 71516) | Warmed and freeze-thawed soil microbial communities from the Hubbard Brook experimental Forest, New Hampshire - Hubbard Brook CCASE Soil... | ecosystem: Environmental > Terrestrial > Soil... | reverse complement strand
CGCCGAGACCACCTGGATTCCCGTACTTTCCAGCTCAGTGAGCGAAGCGTGGAACACTGCTTCAGCGCTGCCGAAATGTTCGACCAGCTTCCGCGCCTTCGTCGGCCCCAGACCCGGCGTCAGCGAGATGGCCAGCCACTCCAGAATGTGGGTAACCGATGGCGATGCAGCAACAGCATTTGGCACGTCTGCTCCAATCTCTTGCGGCCTCCAGATGGAGACTGGGCGGACTGTAGCTACTGGCCGAAAGCCGTGTCAAGGGAAGCCATCACAAAGGCCTGTTAATAAAGGTCTGCTAAAATCAAAACAGGAATGAGACGTCTGCGCATCTCTGCGATTTCCTACCTCAACACCGCTCCCCTCATGTGGGATTTCGAACACGGCGAGGCCGGAAGCCAGTTCGAAATTTCCTATACCCTGCCGTCAGCTTGCGCCCGCGCCCTGGAAGCCGGAACCGCCGATATCGGCATCATCCCCGCTGCCGCGTATGCCCAAGTCCCCGAGCTGATGGTCCTCCCCGGAGTCGCGATTTCCTCTCGCCGCCCCGTGCGTTCCATTTTGCTGGTCAGTCGTGTGCCGGTCGAAAAGATTCGCACCGTGGCTCTCGATACATCCTCAATGACCTCAGTTGCCCTGACCAGAATTCTGTTTGAAAAATGGCTAGGCGGCGGCAGGTCATTCACCTCGATGGTTCCGAACATCGACAAAATGCTCGTCGATCACGACGCCGGACTACTGATCGGTGATCCCGCGCTGCAAATCGACCGCTCGCGCTACCACACCCTCGACCTGGCCGAAGAATGGATTCGCCACACCGGCAGACCCTTCGTCTTCGCCTTCTGGGCAGTTCGCGAAGAAGCACTAAGTGGGGACAGCCGCCCTCGCCCGTCCATGGCGCGAAGCGACGCTCATATCCCGGCGCCGGACTTGGCCACTATTTTTCAACAATCCCGCGACCACGGACTCGAACCCGCCAGCCTCGACCGCATCACCGGCGAATGGGCTCCGCGCCTGGGTCTGAAAGAGTCCGACGTACGCTCCTACCTCACCGAAAACATTTATTACCACCTGGACGCGCCCTGTCTCGAAGGATTGCAACTCTTCTACCGCTATGCTGCTGAGATCGGGGCGCTGCCCGCCGCGCCGGAGATGCGATTCTTAGTCCCCGAAAATGCAGCGATTTCTTAGCGCAACCGGCGCGATCACAGCCCGCCCTGTAAACTCATTCAAATCCGAATGCTCCTCCATCTGAATCCGCTGCTTGCAGTTCCGCTCTGGCGGCAACTCCGCCACCTGGGTGGAGTCGGTTTGGTCCTGCTGGGACTGATCGACAACTCCGTGATCCCGGTAACCGGCAGCATGGATGTCCTCACCATCTGGCTCGCTGCCCGTCATCGCGAGCCGTGGGTTTACTACGGCCTAATGGCGACGCTCGGCGCGGTAATCGGCGGCTACATTACTTATGCCTTGGCCCGCAAGGGTGGCAAAGAAGTGATGGAGCGCAAGCTCTCGAAAAAAAAAGCTACCCAGGTTTCCAAGACATTTACCCGCTGGGGATTCGCCGCGATTGTGATTCCGGCGTTGTTGCCGCCGCCGTTTCCGTTCCTTCCATTCTTGATTGCTGCGGGCGCCATGCAGTACTCGCGAAAAAAATTCCTGGCAGCCCTGGTGCTGGGCCGCGGGATTCGCTACCTCGTCGAGGCCGGCCTGGGATTCGTCTACGGCAGCCATATCCTCCGTTTCTTCAATCGATACTACAAACCGGCTCTCGCCGTTCTGATCGGCTTGGCGGTGATCGGCACAATCCTGTCTGTGATCCAATACCTTCGAATGAAGAAGAAGTAAGCTGCGTCGGGGCATTTGGCCCAATCCGCCATCCTCCGATAGAATTGAACTGTAGAAGAATTGAACTGCAATCATGTCCCTGACCAAGCAACAAGCTCTGGAGATGTTCGAGTCCGATGACCTGATCGGCATCGGGATGGAAGCGGACGCCGTCCGCCGCAAACTGCATCCTGAAGGCACGGTCACCTACATCATCGACCGCAACATTAATTACACCAACTTCTGCACAGAGTACTGCACCTTCTGCGCCTTCTATCGCCCGCTGAAAGGGCCCGCCGCGAAGGAAGGTTACATTCTCGATTTCGACACCATCTACGAAAAGATTCGCGAGACCGTCGAGCTTGGCGGTACAGGCGTGCTGATGCAAGGCGGTCTGCATCCCGATCTCAAAATCGACTGGCACGAGAAAATGTTGCGCGGCATCAAACAGCGTTTTCCGCAAGTTCATCTTCATTGCTACTCCGCTTCGGAGATCATTGCCATTGCCGAGTACAGCAGCCTCAGCATTCGCGACACGATTTTGCGGCTGCGCGATGCTGGACTCGATTCCATCCCCGGCGGCGGCGCCGAAATTCTCGACGACGAAGTGCGCTACAAAATCGCCCGCCTGAAGTGCCTGACCAACGACTGGATCAACGTCCACCGGACAGCCCACCAGATCGGCATGCGCACTACCGCGACCATGATGTTTGGCGTCGGCGAGAATTACGAAAACCGCGTCAACCACTTCCAACAGATCTACGACCTGCAGGAAGAAACCGGCGGTTTCACCGCCTTCATCCCCTGGAGCTTCCAGCCCCACAACACCGCGCTAGGCGGCCGCCACTGGGACGAAGCCACCGCCGTCGAGTATCTAAAGACACTGGCCATCTCGCGCCTGTATCTCTCGAACTTCCTGAACGTGCAATCGAGCTGGGTAACGCAAGGCCTGAAAGTCTGCCAGATGGGCCTGCGCTTCGGCGGCAACGACGTAGGCTCGGTGATGCTCGAAGAAAACGTAGTGCGAGCCGCAGGCGTGACCAACTGCACGACCGAAGAAGAGTTGCGCCGCATCATCCGCGACGCCGGCTTCAGGCCCGCCCAGAGAGACACTCTCTATCGGCAGTACTTCCTGAATTGAGATGGTTGAAGCCGTCAATCAAGAGAAAATCCAACGGTATCGTAAGCTCGTGCAATCATTGGCCGATCTCGGGCATAGTCAGGCCAAGTCCATAACAAACGAAGCGCCATCAGTTGATGTATTTCTACTTTGTTCGTTGTGCCAGGTTGGTGTCCGGAGTGGTCATACTCGTCGAGAACGGTCATCTTTCCGCCGCATTCGCGCTGGAGAAAAGCGTCATGGATGCGGTAATCAATGGACTTTACTTAGGCTATGCGGCGGACGATACCGAATTTAACCGCCTACTTTCTATGACGATAAAGGGTAAGGAGGTGGGATCAGTACGCAAGCGTGCCGCGAAACTTGACGTAGCCCTGTCGAAACGCAAGAAATTCATGTCGGGGCAATTTGTGGACCTCGTCAAGACGACCGAAGACTACGTAAATGAATTTTCACATGGCGGGGTTTTGTCTACGTCCCTAGACACAATCGAACACCCTCCGCAGGTCGCCTATCAAGTGCTCACCGACTGTACGCTGCAGATGATTAATTTTCTAGGCAGCGTCTACATACTCGAGAATATAGACTTATCTCCGTTGAATGCACTGATGGAAAAGTTTCAGCAAGCCCGCGCGAGCTGAGTCCCAAGCCGCTTCCACAACGTCACACAAATCCAAACGGCCCCGGAACTTCCGAGGACGAACCGATAAATCGGTACCCCGTCAAGATCACCCTCATTATCGACAGAGCGCCACCACAACTCAAGTTACTTTGAGGAGGTCGGAACAAGCGTGGACGAGGGGCTCGGCTCGTCGGTCAAAGAGTGGAATTCCACAGCAATCATGTGACATCTAACCTTGCCATTCACAGGCCCATCAGCCCACAATGATCAAGCCGGGAGACCACGAAGCCGGCCAGTCCAGCCGATCTTTGACAATCGAATAACAACGAGATAAGTCCCGTGAATACAAGATTTTACGATCTCGCTACCTGATTCCAAGGCACTTAGCCGAGGCGGCAACCCCTAAGTCCTTTGCATGGAATATTTTGCAAGTAAGTCTTTTACTGTCAATAATTTAGCCAGACATTCCAGATATTTTACCAGCTTGAATCTGCAATTTTTTTGATCTGGATCAACCACCCACCTCAGGTTAGAATGACTAGGTCGAAGCGCACGTGATCCGATCCTCACGACGACGACTCGACGCACTCCCGACCGCCCCCGCACTAGACGAGATGAAGGTTATTCCCGCAGGTCTGTTGTGGCTCGTCGTCGCAGCCGCCGCGCTTTCCCTGCAGAGCCCGATTCCATCCGCCGCGCAATCTTCCACGCCAGCACGAGCCGTCGTCTCCGGCACTGTCACCAAAGATCCCGGCAGCGAGCCCGTGAAGAAGGCGCTGATCGAACTGATTGCTGAGAGCCAGAGCGATGGCGGGAACTATACCGCGCTCACCGGGGTGGATGGCGCGTTTCGCATTGAGAACATTGTGCCGGGACGCTATCACTTGTTTGTGGAACACAGCGGGTTCCAGGAAGTTGACAAGCACCAGCGGCGCAGTGAAGGTCGCGTGCTTACGCTGGCTGCGGGGCAGGAGCTGAAAGATTTAGTGATTCGCCTGCAGGCCGCGGCGGTGGTGGAAGGGCGCGTGATGGATGAAGATGGCGATCCGATGGCTGAGGCGCAAGTCGCCATCCTGCGCCAGACTTTTGTGGCGGGACGCAGTCACTGGGAGCAGGTTGGCGCGGAGCGCACTAACGATTTGGGCGATTACCGCATCGCGGCCCTGGCCGCGGGCAACTATTTTATTTCGGTGACGCCGCCGCCGGACTTTCGAAGTCTGATCGAGACTACTGGAAATGCGGCTGCACTTCACAATGGCAATGGCGCCGGAGCTGCGAGTTCAGAGAAACCTGCGCCGGCGGCTTACCAGACTACTTATTATCCGGGCACGCGAGATCGCGGGCAGGCCGAGCCGGTGCAGTTGCGTGCCGGGGACGACTTTCCGGCGAATTTCTCGCTGACTCCGAGCCCCACTTTGATCATCCGAGGCTCGGTGGTGAATCTGCCGCCGGGGACTACGGCTGCGATCATGCTGCAATCGAAAGATTTCAGTCTGGTGCTGAATGGCGCGGAGATGCATAAGGATGGCAGCTTCGAGATTCGCGACGTTTCTCCTGGAGTGTACACGATTTTTGCGACCGTCGATAACGCCTCGGTGCCGATGCTGGCGCGGCAATCGCTGCAGATTACTTCGGCAAATGTCGACGGGCTGCAGCTTGCGCCGCAGGCCGGGGGCTCGATTCGCGGGCGCTTGCGCATGGAAGCGGGCAATGTTTCGAGACCTGATCCCGCGCAGATGTTTCTTCAGCTGCGCTCGGCCGACGGCGATGACGATGCGCTTGGCGGCGTCACGATTGGGGAAGGCTCTCCGACGCTGGCGCACGTGAATGCCGATGGTAGCTTTGAGTGGAAGAATGTTTCCGCGGGGCGCTATTACGTTCAGCTCTCTGATGCCAGCGAGATGCCGGACTGGTTTCTGAAGTCGGTGGCGGCGGGCGGGCGCGACGCGGCGGACTCTGGATTCAGCGTGAGCGGCGGCACTGCCACGGTGGATGTGCTGGCGAGCGCTGCCGGAGCCCGGGTCGAGGGTATCACTACTAATCAGAAAGACGAACCCGTCGCCGGCGCGGTAGTGGTTGCTGTGCCTGAAGCGCGCTTGCGCGCACATCCTGATCGTTATCGCAAAGCTTCCACCGATCAGAGCGGACGCTTTACGCTGCGCGGCTTGCCTCCCGGCGATTACACGGTCTTTGCGTGGGAGAGTGTCGACGGTGACGCTTACTATAATCCCGAGTTCCTCAAGAGCTGGGAAGGACAGGGCAAGGCGCTGCATGTGAGCGAAGGTGATCACGCGAGCCTGCAACTCAGGACGATTCCCGCCACTGACGACCACGAGTAGCGCCGGGCTTCGTGCTCGCACTGGGTGCGATGGCGTATCCTTTGGAATTATGAAACTGCTACTGACCTTCCTGGTTCTGCTCACCGGAATGCTTGCTGCCAGCTTCGCGCGGGCTGCGGAGACGCCTGCGAATGCATTGCTGATACTGGCGAAGCAAGACGGCGTGCTCTTAATTGTCGATCCCTCGAGCCTGCAGGTGATCGCGCGCGTACCGGTCGGCAAAGATCCGCATGAAGTGATCGCGTCCAGCGATGGCAAGGTTGCCTATGCGTCGAACTATGGATCCGGGGCTTACAGCACGCTCGCGCTTGTGGATCTGGTGGCGCAAAAGGCGTTGCCGTCGGTCGACCTTGGGGCATTGCGGGGTCCGCATGGACTGACTTTCGTCGGGGGAAAGGCGTGGTTCACGGCGGAAGGCGCGAAGGCGATTGGCAGCTATGATCCCGCGACCAAGAATGTTGATTGGATTCTGGGCACCGGGCAGAACCGGACGCACATGATCTATGTCTCGCCGGATCTGAAGACGATTGTTACGACGAACGTGAGTTCAGGAACGGTGAGCATTATCGAGAAGGCTGTGGGAGGACCTCCGGGGCAAGGCTCGGCGCTGGGCGCTCCGGGCGGCGATTGGAATGAGACGGTCGTCCGTGTTGGCGATGGCTCTGAGGGATTTGACGTTTCCGCGGACGACAAAGAAATTTGGGTTGCGAATGCTGGGGACGGAACCGTTTCGATCATTAATCTTGCGAGCAAGCGAGTGACCGAGACGCTGGCGGCTGATGTGCGGGGCGCGAACCGGTTGAAGTTCACGCCCGACGGGAAGCTGGCGCTGATTTCTTCTTTGCGCAGCTCGGATGTGACCGTCATTGACACGGTGACTCGCAAGACCGTCAAACGAATTGCGGTTGGGCATGGCGCGGCGGGAATTCAAATGCAGCCGGATGGGGCGCGCGCTTTCGTGGCATGCTCTCCCGATGGTTATGTGGCGGTCATCGATCTGCATTCACTGGAAGTGGTTGGGCGCATCGAGGCTGGCCACGATCCCGATGGGCTCGCCTGGGCGACGCGGCGGTAGCGGCGCTCTGGCAGGAACGATAATCTGTGACAGTATGATACAATAGTGTCATTCCAGTCGGAGAATGCCATGCCCGAAGAAGCTCGAGCGCGTGTGAACGAGAACGGTCGTGTCGTGATCCCTTCTTCTTTTCGTAGGGCTCTTGGCATCGAGGTTGGGGACGAAGTCGTGCTGCGGCTCGAAAACGATGAGCTGCGGATCACGACCCAGCAGCGCCGCATACGGCGGGCGCAACGCCGCGCCCGGCAGTACGTAAAGGGCGGCTCGCTAGTTGATGAGTTGCTCGCGGAGCGCCGCGCGGCTGCGAAGCATGAATAGGGTCGTGCTCGATGCCTCCGCTATTCTGGCGGTGATTGGAGGCGAGCCGGGAGCGGAGAAACTGACTCCCGCCCTGCTGGCCCGCGCCGTTGGCAGCGCTGTGAATCTCGCCGAAGTGCAAACGAAGTTGGTGAGCCGCGGCTGGACCCCGGACCAGGCTTGGGAAGACGCCACCAGCCCGGTTCGAGAAGTCCTGGCCTTTGACGAGGGACAGGCGCGGATTGCTGGCGATCTGGTGACCCAGACCCAGCGTCTTGGGCTGTCTCTGGGAGATCGTGCATGCCTCGCTCTGGGAATCGCTCTCAAACTCCCTGTCTACACCGCGGAGAAGGCTTGGAAGAAGCTAAAGGTGGGAGTGAAGGTCCACGTTATCCGCTAGCGCATGGCCCTGAATTGCAAGTGGCCGCCGCTAGTCCTGAGAGGGCGAGATGCTCTCTCGATAGCCGGCAGGATGCCGGCGCAACGAATCCGGTAGAATAGAAGTTTTCACTCGACCTCTTGCTGCGTTCTGATCTCATACCGTCTTCGATGCTGGCTGTGTGGGCTGCCCCCAGGGGCATTGGGCCCTATCTCCGCCAGCATCTGCTGGACAAGACTTTTCAGGGGCTTTACCACACCGACGCGTTTGATCGCGCGCTGTTGATTCCTTATTTCATCGTACTGATCCTGCTCGCGGGTTATGGGATGCACCGCTACATTCTGGTTTATCTGTATTACAAGCACAAAGCAAAGCGCACCACGGAACCGGCGGCGTGCTTCGAAGACTTGCCGCGGGTTACCGTGCAGCTGCCTATTTTTAATGAGCAGTACGTGGTTGAGCGGCTGCTGGAGTCGATCTGCAAGCTGAAGTATCCGCGGGAGAAGCTCGACATCCAGGTGCTCGACGATTCGACGGACGAAACGGTTGAAGTGGCGCGCAACCTGGTGGAACGGTATGCGGCGCTGGGCAATCCGATCAGCTACCATCACCGCACGAATCGCGAGGGCTTCAAGGCGGGAGCGCTGGCCGAGGGGCTGAAGACGGCGAAAGGCGAGTTCGTTGCGATCTTCGATGCGGACTTCACTCCGCCGGAAGATTTTCTGCTGCGCACGATTCATCACTTCACAGATCCCAAGATTGGGATGGTGCAGACGCGCTGGACGCACATCAACCGCAATTATTCTTTTCTGACGCAGGTGGAAGCCATTCTGCTCGACGGGCATTTCGTGCTCGAGCACTCCGGACGCGCCCGCAGCGGGGTGTTTTTCAACTTCAACGGCACGGCCGGATTGTGGCGGCGCTCGACGATTGATGAGGCCGGCGGTTGGCAGCATGACACGCTTACGGAAGACACCGATCTTTCCTATCGCGCGCAGCTTAAGGGATGGAAGTTCATCTATCTGCAGGATGTGGAATGCCCGGCGGAGTTGCCGGTGGAAATGACTGCATTCAAGACCCAGCAGGCGCGGTGGGCCAAAGGGCTGATCCAGACTGGGAAGAAAATTCTGCCGCGAGTCATGCGCAGCGATGCGCCGCTGCACACCAAGATTGAAGCCTGGTATCACCTGACCGCGAACCTCAGCTATCCGCTGATGATCGTACTGTCGGTGCTGATCTTGCCGGCCATGATCATCCGCTTTTATCAGGGATGGTTTCAGATGCTGTTCATCGACTTACCGCTGTTCATGGCGTCGACGTTTTCCATTTCGAGCTTCTATCTGGTTTCGCAGCGTGAACTTTTTCCCAAGAGCTGGCCGCGGGCATTGCTTTATCTGCCTTTCCTTATGGCTCTTGGCATTGGATTGACCATCACCAATACGAAAGCTGTGATCGAAGCGCTCATCGGCAAGGAGAGCGCGTTTGCGCGCACGCCCAAATACCACGTTGAATCGAAGAAAGACAAAGTCGGCGCGACGAAGTACCGCAAGCGCCTGGGCTGGGTGCCCTGGCTTGAATTGCTGATTGGCGCCTACTTCGCTCTCACGGTGTACTACGCGGTTGAGAACGAGAACTATGTTACGGTTCCATTTTTGCTGTTGTTCGTGGTGGGTTACTGGTACACGGGATTGATGTCGCTGCTGCAGGGACGGTTCACTGGCGTGGAGCTGAGCGCGGAAACTCACACTAAACCGTTTCCCGTGGGAGTATAGGGAAATAGGGTCTGCATCTTGGGGGCTGCCTAGCCGGCGGGACGCCGGCGCTACTCAAGAACACGCTGGCGCTATCTTTCGCCTGAGCGCTGGGATTACAATCCAGGCGCACGTCATACCGAGGATGGATTACAGGATGCGAAAGCTGCAGTCTTATCTTTTGGTCGCGAGTTTTCTTGCCGTCTCTTTCTTTTTCACGGCTGGATCGAGTTTTGCCTTCGATCGCCAGCCCAACTCCGACTATCATGCGCGGCGGGAAGCGCTTGCGCGGAAGGTGGGAGGGGTGGTGGTCCTGTTTGCCGCCAGGGAGAACGATGGTCCTAATGATCTTTACGGATTTCGTCAGGACGATAATTTTTTCTACCTCTCGGGATCGGTCGAGCCGGGCGGGGCTTTGCTGATCGCGGCGGCAGCGGATGCTCAAGGGGATAAGCCGGCACGTCCCTACACGGAGATTCTTTTTCTCCCGCCGCGCAATCTCACGCAGGAGAAATGGACTGGGCCCAAGCTCGGGGCGGAGAACCCCGAAGCACCTAAGATTACCGGTTTCGATCATGTCGAAGACATGGGGCAACTCCCAAACGACGTTGGCCGCTATGTAAGCGGCGCTCGCCCCGTTCTCTATACCGATGTCGATGCGGACGGTGACACTTCTGCTTCGTACAAGCCACTACAGTTCATGAAGCGGTTCAACGCGTATCTGACATTTCAGGATGTGAAGCCGATGATCTGGTCGCTGCGCACCACCAAGGACGCGGGTGAGGCGGCGCTGATCCGGAAGGCAGTCGATGCTTCGGTGGCGGCGCACTTTGCCGCATTTAAGGCGGTGAAGCCGAACGTAAACGAGCGCGAAATTTCGGCGCTGATGCAATACGAGTGGGGAAAGCGCGGCTGCGAGCGGGTGGCGTATGCGCCCATCGTGGGCTCGGGTTATTATTCGACCGTGTTGCACTATTCGGACGACGATAACGTGATGAAGTCCGGGGACGTGGTGGTCATCGACGCGGCGGGGGAATACTCAATGTATGCGGCCGACATCACACGAACGCTTCCCATCAACGGACACTTCACGGCGCGGCAGCGCGAGATCTATGACATTGTTCTCGGAGCGCAACAGGCGGCCATGGCGGCGTTCCAGTCTGGCAAGTCGAACCTCAGACGCGGCTCCGCGGATTCGCTCTATCAAGTCGCCTTCGATTACATCAACACTCACGGCAAGGATCTGCATGGACAGCCGCTGGGACAATATTTTATCCACGGCCTGAGCCACTATATCGGGCTCAACGTTCATGATGCCAACGACTACACGGTTCCACTTGGTCCGGGCATGGCTTTTACCATCGAGCCGGGAATTTACATTCCTGAAGAGAATCTTGGGGTGCGCATCGAAGACGACTTCTATGTCGATCCGGATGGGAAGCTGATCAAATTGAGCGGGGCGTTGCCATCGGGGGCCGACGAGGTGGAAAGACTGATGACAGGAAAGTGAAAAAGGCAGTGGCCAGGGGTCAGTGATCAGGGGCCAGTAAAATCCTCGAGGGGACTTCAGAGGCTAAAGGCAGAATCATGAGTCGCCTGGGCGGCACGTCTGGAAGCCGTGCCCTTCCCGAGCCTATTGATGGCACGGCTTAATGGCACGACGAAGAGCTTTTGCTGGGCACTGAGCACTGCTACGAGATGTATTCTTTGATGTACTCGTCCTGGGTGTGCGCCAGCTGTTGCAGGTCGCCATCGAAAATCACTTTGCCGTCGCGCAGGATCAGAAAAGATAGCGGAACCCTGCAATGCTGGCCCGGCGGCAGGGGCACGATGTGGTTGGTTTGCTTATCGAACTCGTGCGTGGCCATGGTGAAGGCATCCTGCAGGCGGTGTGTGACCAACAGGGCGCTGGTCTTGTATACGTCGCGCTGCTTCACGATCAGTTCGATGATGGTGTTTGAGGTTACGGGATCGAGACCGCCGGTGGGCGAATCGTAGAGAAGAAGTTCCGGCTGCGTAATCAATGCGCGTGCGATGGCGACGCGGCGCCGCATGCCTCCAGAGAGCTCGGCGGGATCGAGATCGAGGGTGTGCTCGAGCTCCACGAACCGCAAAACCTCGCGCACTTTGCGATCGATTTCGTCGTCGTAGATGCCATGCTCTTCGGTGAGCCGGTAGGCTACATTTTCTTTCACGCTGAGAGAATCGAACAGAGCGCTCTCCTGGAACACCATTCCAATCTTGTCGCGCAGTGCGAACAGCTCTTTCTCCTGCATCTGGGTGACGTCCTGGCCCAGCACTAGAATGGTGCCCGAGTCAGGCCGGATCAATCCGAGCACAAGCTTCAGGATCAGGCTTTTGCCGGAACCGGCCACGCCGAACAGGGCTTTGGTCTCGCCTCGCGCCAGGCGGAAGGAAACTCCGCGGAGAACTTTGTTCTCGCCAAAGGCCAACGCCACGTCTTCAAATACGATGGCTGGCGTAGAGCCATCTTCGGTGCTTGAGGCGGTGCGGGCAAGCGGCAAGGTCGGGGCGGACATAAGGCTAGTTAAACGTTAGTACGGCCATCAGGAATCGTGTAAGGAACAAATCTCCAGCCAGGATCAGGACGGAAGCGGCGACCACGGCTTGCGTGGTGGCGCGGCCCACGCCCTGGGTTCCGCCGCGCGCATTCATGCCATAGAAGCAGCCTATGGTGGCGATGATGAAGCCGAACAGAACGGGCTTGATCAAGCCCATGAATACATCCTGAAAAACCAGCGACTGCCAGGCGTTGTACCAGTACTGGCGGGCATCGAGACGGAGCAGGACCTTGGCGATAAATAAGCCTCCGGTAAGGCCCACGATGTCGGAAATGATGGTCAGGAAAAACATCATGAAAATCGTGGCAGTCATGCGGGGCGTGACCAGCTTCTTCATGGGGTCGGTGCCCAGAGCGCGCATGGCGTCGATTTGTTCGGTCACCACCATCGAGCCCAACTCGCTGGCCATGCCCGAGGAATTGCGCCCGGCTACCATCAGGCTGGTGAGCACGGGGCCGAGTTCGCGCACCATGGAAGTGGAAACCAGTTGTCCGACCAGAGTGATGGAGCCGAAACGCTCGAGGGTGTTTGAGGCTTGCAAGGCCAGCACTGCTCCGGTGAAGAAGCCGGTGAGTACGACGATGGGGAGGGATCCCACGCCGATCGCGTCCGCCTGCAGCATCATGTCGGAAAAGTACAGCGGTTTGCGGAAGAGATTGGCGACTGTCTGGCCGCAGAATAGAACGTAATCCTGAACCGTTTGGACTCTTTCCTTGACGAGTTCGGTGGGCGAGGTGAGTTCCATGCGGCTCGGAGCGCGGCAGTTGAGTTGCAGCGCTTTCACGAAACTATAACAGAACAGTGGTCAGTGGTCAGTGGCCAGTGGTCAGAAAGATCAAACGGGGGGCCGAAAGTGGTTGCCGAATCGCTGGCCACTGACCACCTTCTTTATCCCCTGGTCTTTTTCTTGATTTCGATGTTCAGGCGGCGGATTTTCTGATTCAGGGTGGAGAGTGGGACTTTGAAGTGCTCAGCGGCTTCGGTCTGGTTCCAGTTGCATTTTTCCAGCATGTCGGTGATGACGCGTCGCTCTACGTCTTCGACGATTTCAAACAGTGACGCATCGGTGGGAGGATCCTGCAGGGTGAAGGCTGATCCGCGACCGAGCAGATTGTCGGGAAGAAGGTCGAGGGTGATGTCGGGGCCGGAAGACAACACCACGGCACGTTCGATCACGTTTTCCAGTTCGCGCACGTTGCCGGGCCAGGAATAGGACATGAGGGGCCGCAGTGCTTCCGGCGTGACGTGCCGCGCTGGGCGGTCGTTTTCCTCTGCGTACCTCTTCAGGAAGAAATCGACGAGCAGCGGGATATCTTCTTTGCGCTGGCGCAGGGGAGGAAGGTCGATGGTAATCACGTTAAGCCGGTAAAAAAGATCTTCGCGGAAGCGGCCTTCGCGGACGGACTGGCGGAGATCGATGTTGGTGGCGGCGATGATGCGCACATCCACTTGAACTTCCTGGACTCCACCGAGGTGCATGAAGCGGCGATCCTGCAAGACGCGGAGAATTTTGGCCTGGGTATCGAGACCCATGGTGGCGATTTCGTCGAGGAAGAGCGTGCCCCGGTCGGCCATCTCGAACAAGCCCTTTTTGGAGGCGATGGCGCTGGTGAATGCGCCTTTCACGTGGCCGAAGAGGGTGGACTCAAGCAAATCCGTTGGCATGGAGCCAGTGTTTACCGGAACGAAAGGCCGGTCGTGGCGTGGCGAATTCAGGTGCAGGGCTTTGGCGATTACCTCTTTGCCTGTACCGCTTTCGCCTTGCAAGAGCACAGTGGAGCGGCTGTTGGCCACCTGGGCGACGAGGTCGAAGATCTTCAGCATCACTTCGCTCTTGCCCACGATGTTTTCGAAGTTGTAGCGCTGTTTGAGGGCGCGCTTCAGCTGGATGTTTTCTTCTTCGGCGCGACGCCACCCGACGGCGGCGCGCACGTCGGCGAGGAGTTTTTCGTTGTCCCAGGGCTTCTTGATAAAGTTGGCGGCGCCGGACTGCATGGCGCGCACGGCATTCTCGACCGTGCTGTAGGCCGTGATCATGATGACGGGCAGGCGGGATTCGAGGGCATGAATTTCGGCGAGAATCTCCATGCCGTCGCGGCCGGGCAGGGCGAGATCGAGCAGGATCAG
>Ga0070765_100001565_pt1 | contig 14131 bp, 15 predicted proteins | sample HubBroMetageWFT5_FD_71516 | JGI IMG/M metagenome (GOLD analysis project Ga0070765, IMG submission 71516) | Warmed and freeze-thawed soil microbial communities from the Hubbard Brook experimental Forest, New Hampshire - Hubbard Brook CCASE Soil... | ecosystem: Environmental > Terrestrial > Soil... | reverse complement strand
CGGTAATCTTCCAGCGCGTGAATCTCGGGCAGGTCGCTGGTGTAAACAAAAAGGAGGCCAATGGCGACACCGAACCCGATGGAACACAACAAAAGAAAGGTGAATGCGAGACGGCCGAACAGCGTGCCGCCGGTGATTCTCATGGTCGCGCGATAGAACCTTTCCATGTTTTGTCATTCTATCGCATCCGCACGCAGGCTGCCCGGGGCGGAGTCTACGGAATGTTCTAAATCTGAAGCGGGCGGAGCATTGCTTCGCAAACCTTCCCAATAAGCACTCTTAGGTGAATTGTTGGTCAGATTCTTGGGGTACTATTGCCGCGTGGAAGCGAATCCCATACTTTTTCGCGATTTGACCTACATCTTCCTGGCCGCCGTGGCAGGCGGGTTGTTGGCCTGGCGGCTGAAGCTGCCTTTAATTGTTGGATTCGTGGTGGGCGGGATTGCTATCAGTCCGTTCACGCCGGGTCCGCAGCTATCCGACCTGCACACGTTCGAAGTATTTGCGGAAGTCGGCGTGGTATTGCTGATGTTCTCGATCGGCGTGGAGTTTTCCATTCCGGATCTGCTTCGTGTGAAATGGATTGCGCTGGGCGGGGGAACGCTGGGCATCCTGTCTTCCATCGGGTTGTCGCTGGCGACGGCCAAGCTTCTGGGATGGAGCATGATCCAGGGTTTCGTAGTGGGTGCGGCGGTTTCGGTGGCCAGCACGATGGTGCTGGCGCGGATGTTGACGGACCATCATGCGATGAACAAAACCTATGGCCGGGTGATGATTGGCATCACGCTGGTGGAGGACGTGGCGGTAGTTTTTATGACCATCGTCATCCCGATTTTCAGCGGGCCAGGCGAGGGGCAGTTCAGGCGGGCTGCCTGGACCTTGGGCAAAGCTGTGATCCTGCTGATCCCGCTGGTGTTCCTGGCTATGACCGTGGTACCCAGGATTTTACGAGCGGCGGCGCGAACGGAGGATCAAGAGATTTTCTTGCTTGCTTCGGTTGCGATTTGCCTGGTGTCTGCCGGCGTGGCGCAAGCCCTGGGTTTCTCGGTGGCATTGGGAGCATTCCTGGCGGGACTTTCTATTAGCGGCGCCAAGGATTTGGAGCAAGCCCATCACGTGCTCATTCCGCTGCGAGACGCCTTCGTGGCGCTATTTTTTGTGTCGCTGGGCGCGCTTCTGGTTCCAGAGGTGATTGTTCATCACTTGAAGGTTTTGGGCGAGATGCTCTTTCTGATCGTCGTGGGAAAATTCGCGATCTGGACCGGGGTGATGAAGCTGTTCCGCTATTCATTCTGGACCTCGATTGCGGTGGCCGCGGGATTGACTCAAATCGGCGAACTGTCTTTTATTATCGTGCAAGTCGCCAGAAAGTCCGGTCTGGTGGGCGAGGAGGTGTTCTATGCGACGCTGGCGGCTTCGCTGTTCTCGATATTTCTCAACGTATTTATCACACGAGCGGTTTTGGGCTGGGTGGAACCGAAACTTGAGGCGGAACGGGTCGCTACAGCGTAGAGTTTTTGAGCGTCATGGCACAAATCCAGCAGTGTGTTCCAACGAGTGACTTCTGCATTCGCTAGATGGATTCTTCGGCTTCTCCCACGGTGTCGTAGGCTTTAATGAGCTGCGAGACTTTGGTCATTTCGATCAGCGCTTTCACCTGCGTATTCAGGCACGCGACTATTATTCTTTGTGGTTTTTTCTGCGCGGCGACGTAGGCTCCCACCAATGCACCCAGTCCCGCCGAGTCAATAAAGGGGACACCGCTGAAGTCCAGGATGACGACAGGTGAACTTTCCGCGCGCACGGCGGATTGAAATCCAAAGATGGTTTGAATATTCAAGGAACCCTTAAGGCGCAATATCTTCTGACCCTCGCGGTTCCCAGGCGATACGACGATTTGCAGGTTTTCAGTTGGCATGGCGTGTCATCTTAACGAAACGCGCGGCGGCGATTGTTAACGTAGTGTTACAAGGCGCCGGTGCGGCCCGACAGGATGTCCACCGATGTACCGAGATTTCTACGGATCAAAACGCGCGCGCAGATTCGGGGGGACTACCGGACAGAGTTCATCTCGCCGACCGAAGACGCGATAACGAATGCGCGCGACGAAATCGTACATTACATCGCGAAAGGCGCGCGGGATTAGCCCCAGAATATTGGCTAAAACTATCCACCCACCTCCGAATCGGCGCATCGTATGAAGCGACGCGTCGGAACGCATCAGCAGCTTGCCGTCGCGCGTGAGCACAACGAAGCTGTCCGGGAGATTATCGCGGCGCTCTAGAGGCACGCGAGATAGAAACGTCTCGCCTTGGAGTGGAGCGAATCGGAAAGCGCTTCCCGAGCGGTCGTGGTTTAGGACGAACTTCACGGCGCGATGACACAGGCCGCAGTGGCCATCGTAGAAAATATATTCAGGTTGCGGGTCTGGCAGCACAGAAAAGCATAGCACGAGGCCAAGTCGTCAGTGCCAGTCAGCACCGCCGGGCCTATTCCTTAAAGCTATGGCCCAGCTCGAAGAGATGCTTGAGGAGAGCCGCCTTGCGACGGAGGGTTTTTTCTATCGTTCTCCCATGACCGAGAGAGAATGAGCGTGGCTTTCGACGAATCGAACCGCCGACGCGGTACACTCGAACGGCTCAGGCTGCGCGTACCCGACCCCTACGACTTTATCTTGTCGAAGTTGCAAAGGGCGGGATTGAAGGATTCCGACGACGCCTTGTATTTATTCCGATCGAGAAAGCTACAAGGCGAAATTCTTCGAGAACGATATAAGCGGGAATTGAGGGATTATCTGATCGGCCCCCTCGAACAGCACGACCAGACTTTGGAACGCTGGATCGAAATCTTCGAATCAGCAGGTTGACCCCTCTCCAAGTTTGCCACTCTCGCATGAATCGATGAGCGAAGTTGGGGTGAAAGAGGCGCTGCGATTCCCGAGTACATATCAGACCGAAGGTGCCTGTTTTCCGAAGGAAGGGGTCGACTCTTAACGTTGGAAGATAAAGAGCTGTCTGGTCACCGGGCAGCTTGCGAACCGTGCTCGCCGTTCACGACAGAGATCCCTTCGAACGCCAGGGTGAAAGTTCCACCGGCTGGGGTGCTCCTGCTTCGTATATAACTTCCCGGCGATGGAGCCCGGGTACACTGCGGGCGATCCCGGTTGCGGCAAGCACCATGCAAGAGGCAAAAAAACCAAGTAGCGCTCCGCCAAACGCGCCTTCGAACCAGTGGTAATTGCCGCCTTGCCGTGCGTCGACGACGGCCCCCGTGGTTAACCCAACTGCGCCTCCGGCTACCGCGCCGGTGATCATCCAACGCCGATTATCCTGCAGGTTGGATTCGCGGACGCGCACTATTCTGCGGATGCTGGCGCGGTCGAGGCCGCGCAGCCAGCCCGTTTGGGGGCCGCGCGAATCGTCATACGTGGCGAGCGATACTCCGGTGTCACTTACGCCCTGGATTTCGCCACTCAGGCTTTCCCCGGTCCCGAGCAAGATTTCGACGGTGGTGCCGGAATTCAGCTTTTTCACATTCTCCCAGCCGTGATTGTTTCTGGCGGGGAGTTCGGGAACGAACGACAGCAAGATAAGCAGTGCGGCGAGTGTTTGGCGCATCGAGGTTTCCTCCGGACTCGCGAATCAGTCTAGAGTTGCGCCAGGACTCACAACGCGGCTGCTGTGGCACTTTCTCGGGTGTCACAATGGGGGAGCGAGCGGACTACGGATAAACTCCTCGTAACGCCGCAGATCGGCCAAGGAATCCTCTGAAATCAGGGGAAATTGCACAACGCGAGATGTCTTGGGCAATTCTGATGCGGTGAGCGGGTCGCAGACTACCGCCGCAGTCTCTTTCAAACCTCGCTGCCAATTCGACTTGCGAGCGTCGCGAAATATCAAGCCATCGGAATGAAATCCCGCGGCAACCAGCATGGTTCGAGCCAATCTCAGGAAGCCGGGCCATCGTGACGCGACTCCGATAAGAATGCCGGAAGGAGCGGGCAACCAGCCCGCTAGAGAGGCCGGGACCGAGCGAACCTGCAGCATGAGCAACTCAGTCCCCTCGGGCAGCTCTGGGCGCACCATCTTTTCTTTGCCAGCCAGAGCGACCGCAATGGCGCCTTCGGCTTCTTCAAGCAGTTGGGAGTCGTGCAAACCGCAGCTTTTCACCGGGAGAGTCACCGCGCCCTGAATCTCCGCGGCTAGAATTCGCCGAAGTTCTTCGTCCGGCTCTATGAGAAGAAAGCGGTCAGGGGGCTGCAATTCGAACAAGTGGCGCAGCCGCAACTGAACGGTAGCCAAAGGAATGCCGAGTTTGCGCGCGGAGTGAAGAAGGTCGGCGATGAGCTGGTCGAAGGCGAATGCCGGCGAGATGGCGCTCTGCGGTTTGGTATCGCTAACGTAAACTCCGCTCCCGCGCCGAACCTCCACCCAACGTTCGCGCTCGAGCTGGCGATATCCGGCACTGACCGTATTGGGATGCAAACGGAAACGCCGCGCCAGTTCTCGAGTGCTTGGCAGGCGCTGGCCCGGGCCTAAGTCGTCGCTCAGGATTGCCAGAATGATCTGTGTGACGAGCTGTTCGCGCAGGGTGACCGCGCTTTTATGTGCGAACCAAAGTTGCATGCGCGAGCATTCTAACTCCGTTGTGACGCGAGACCGAGCTCATCTCCGGCCTTACTCTGGGCCTGACAAACACGAGGATTTCGATCACAAGAAATATTTTGCGTTCCGCGGCGAACGGTGTAATTTTCGCACGGGAGCAAACCAGCCATGTGTTTTTCAGCGGCAGCGAACTTTGTGGGCAGCACAGCTTTGGCGGCTGTCGGCGTGGTCACGTTGACCAAGGTGAAGCACAGGCGCGAACTGCTTTTCGCGTCGCTGCCGATCCTGTTCGCCATTCATCAATTTATCGAGGGATTCGTGTGGCTCGGATTGGATGGAATTCTCCCGCCTGCGGTGACGCACGATATGGGCGCGGCGTTCATGCTGTATGCGCAGGGACTGCTCCCTTTCCTGCTGCCGCTAAGCGTATTGCTTTTCGAGCCGGACGGTGAAGGCCGCCGGCGGATGCTGCCGTTCCTTGTGGTCGGCACGGGAACGACGCTCTATATTTTGTGGGCGCTCACCGCGTATCCCACGCAGGTGTACGTGAAAGGAAACAGCATTGTGTACATTAATCAGGCGACGAACAATACAGCTGTTGCGGTGCTGTATATCATCGCCACGTGCGGTTCGCTGTTTTTCTCCAAGGTCAGGGCCATGGTGCTGTTCGGCGCGGCGAACCTGGCGATTCTTCTGGCGGTGATGGCGTTCAAGCGCTACGCGTTCACCTCGCTGTGGTGCGCTTACGCGGCGATTGCCAGCGTGATCATCCTGGCCTACTTCTGGAAAAGCAGCAAACTGCGCCCCCTGATTTATGTGAAGCCGTTATGGGCGCGGGGCTAAAGAAAAAAAGTTGCAATGCGTCTAAAACCAGGAATTATCCGGCTCCGCGATCTTTCCGGGCCTTTCCTGCATTTTTCGTGAGATGCCAGGCGTCACACCAGGAGCATCGGTAAGCGCGTAAGTCTTTTGGCGCGTTGGCGGTTGCGATCTGGTGCGCCGCTGTGGCCAGAGCTTCGCCTTCGGTGGCATACATGCGCTTGCCGCTTACTGGACATTTTGATTCGTTGTCGAACACGAGCGTTTCCCGGCTTTTCCGCATTCCAGCAATTCAACTTTATAAGGTTCTATTCTATGCGAGGAACGGCATCCCCTGTTATCGCAAGCAAATGAGCGAATCCTGTGCGGCGGGCTGGGCATGACTCCACCTGGATTTCTGTGGTTTAATTGCCAGCATGGAACAGACTGAAATTAGTCCGCGCCCGGTGATTGGAGCGATCGTCGTGCTCAGCGGGCTTGCGGTGTCATTCCTGCTGTGGCTGCTGTACGTGCATCACGCCTCGGCTGATTTCGCCGGGCGCTGGATGTTTTTGCCGGCGCTGAACGCGCTTCTGAACGGATTGTGCGCAATTTCGCTCTGCGTGGGATTGTATTTCATTAAACATCACAACATGCCAGCGCATCGCACGAGCATGTTGCTGGCCTTTGCATTCTCTTCCATTTTTCTCGTCAGCTACATCGTGAACCATGCACTGCACGGCGACACGATTTTTCCCGGCCACGGCCCGGTGCGCGTGCTCTACCTTTCCATTTTAGCAAGCCACGTAATCCTTTCCATCGTCGCGCTGCCGATGGTGCTCACCACGTTCTGGTTCTCTCTAACCGGCCGGTTCGCGATCCACCGCCGAATCGCCCGCTGGACGTTCCCTATTTGGCTTTATGTTTCGATGACCGGCGTTGTGGTTTTCCTGTTTTTGAAGGCCTATGCGTACTAAATCCGGGCTAGAAACCGCCGTTGTGGGAGCTTCCGATAAGCCTTGACTGCGTCTTCGACGCGTCGCTAGTGCCAGAAACTTGTCCAGAGTTTTCCTCTTTGCCAAAGTGATCCTGGGATTCGATCCGGCAAGCTAAAGCCGACATACGACATGGCGCTTCGTGCCCGACGATAAGCATGGCTCCGGTACTGGCGATCACTCGTCTGGTGGCAAGGACCTCGTTGTAGTGGTCCTTTGACCCCGTTGGAGAGTTTCTTAAACCGTTCGTCACCGGGCCGAACCGAATCCCAATTTCCAACAAGGAGAACAGGGATGAGGACGGACACAAAGCTGTGGCGAAGTCGAAAGGCGAAGAAAGAACTGGCGCGGCGGTTGCAGTCTGAGAACCCGGGGCTGGAGGTGGTCCATCCACACGCCGCGGGAATCGATGTGGGCAACAGTGCGCACTACGTGGCGGTGCGGCCAGACCGTGATCCGCAACCGGTGCGGCGATTCGAGTGCTTCACAGCAGATCTGTATCGGCTGGCCGACTGGTTGCAAAGCTGTGGGGTGCAGACCGTGGCCCTGCAGTCCACGGGAGTGTATTGGATTCCCTTGTACGACATTTTGGAAGAACGCGAGTTCAAGGTCTATCTGGTCAACGCGCGGCACACCAAGAATCTGCCGGGACGCAAGAGCGATGTGCAGGAAAGCCAGTGGCTGTTGAAATTGCATACCTACGGATTGTTGAACAACTCGTTTCAACCCCCTTCGGAAATTCGGGTTCTGCGTACCTACTGGCGGCAGCGGCTACAACACGTCACGGGAGCGGCGACCTGTGTGCAGCGAATGCAGAAAGCACTGACGCAGATGAACATTCAGTTAGCGAATGTGATCAGCGATCTGAGCGGAGTGACCGGGCAGCTGATCGTGCGAGCCATCGTCGCCGGAGAACGCGACCCACGAAAGCTCGCAGAACTCAGTCATCCGCGGATTCAGGCCAGTCGGGGGGAAATTGCCAAAAGCCTAGAAGGCCACTGGCGCCAGGAGCTGATCTTTGTGCTGCAGCAGGAAATCGAGATGTATGACACCTACCAGCGCCGAGTCGCCGAATGCGATCTCCAACTGCAGAAACACCTGACTCGTTTTGCGGATACGGCTCCCTCAAGAACAAAGGAAGAACTGCCTCCGAAAAAGAAGGGTAAGCAGAACAAAAATAATCCGCACTTTCATCTTGCCGGAGAACTCGAGCGCATCAGCGGAGTGGATCTGACCCGAATCGATGGCGTCGATGTGATGGTCGCGCAAACGCTCGTAAGTGAAGTGGGACTGGACATGAGTCGATGGAAAACCGAGGCACACTTTGCTTCCTGGTTGGGGCTCTGCCCAGACAATCGCACCAGCGGAGACAAAGTGCTCAGTCGAGGTACTCGCCATGTGCTCAACCGTGCGGCCACGGCACTTCGTCTGGGAGCCTCAACCTTACTCCGAAGCCAGACCTACCTCGGCGCGCAGTACCGCCGCTTGCGCAGCAGGCTTGGCGCTCCGAAAGCCATCACGGCGATGGCGCATCGGCTCGCTCGACTGGTCTATCGAATGCTGAAGTATGGTCAGCATTATGTCGATAAAGGTGCAGAGTATTACGAGCGAAGGAACCGCCAACAACAAATCGAGTTTGTCAGAAAGAAAGCTGCACAACTCGGCCTACAGGTCACACCGATCCAGGCGTCAAACTAGCAAACAAGAAGTTTCTGGAGAGTCCGTAGTTGCAGAAATCCTCACTTCCCATCAACGCATTGGAAACCGCGCACAACCTTAGCCGTGATGCCGCTGGACAGGGTTTAGGGAAGTCACTAAGCTTGGGATTCATTCCGCAGGATCGTTACGCACCAGGAGAAGCGCGCACATGAAGTGCAACAATATTCTGGAAGCGATGTGCAACACGCCGCTGATCCGGCTGAACCGGGTCGGAAAAGATTCTCCGGCCGAAATTTACGTTAAGGCCGACTACATGAACCCCGGCGGTTCGGTGAAGGACCGTATCGGACTTTCGATGATCGATGAAGCCGAGCGCACCGGAAAGCTCAAGCCTGGCGGCACAATTATCGAGGGAACCTCGGGAAATACCGGCATGGGACTCGCGCTGGTGGCTTGCGTGCGCGGGTATAAGGTGGTGTTCACGATTAATGATAAGCAATCGCGCGAGAAAATCGATTTGCTGAAAGCGTTTGGCGCCGAAGTGATTGTTTGCCCCACGGCCGTCGAGCCGGAAGATCCGCGCAGTTATTATTCCGTGGCGCAAAAGCTGGCGCGGGAGATTCCCAATTCCTACTATCCAAACCAGTATGAAAATCCGATGAACCCTGAAGCGCACTACAAGACGACTGGTCCGGAAATCTGGAACGATACGGAAGGAACGATTACGCACTTCGTCTGCGGGATGGGAACGGGCGGGACGATCAGCGGTGTAGGTAAATACCTGAAGGAGAAAAATCCGGATGTGAAAATTATTGGAGTCGATCCCATCGGCTCGCTCTACTACGAGTTCGTGAAATGCGGGACGACCGGCAAGGCAAAGACTTACGTGGTGGAGGGAATCGGAGAGGATTTCTTCCCCGGTACGATGAACTTGAAAATCGTGGACGACGTGCTGCAAGTAAACGACGAAGAATGTTTCGTGTGGGCGCGGCGCCTGGCGAAGCAGGAAGGCATTTTCACCGGTGGTTCCGGCGGAGGATGCATTGCCGGCGCGTTGCGGGTGGCCAAAAACTTGAACAGAGGCGACGTCCTGGTGGCGTTTCTGCCCGATTCCGGCTCGCGTTACTTGAGCAAGGTTTATAACGATGGCTGGATGCGCGAGCACGGCTACGTCGAGGCGGAGGTGACACTTACCGCGGCGGACGTGATTCGCGTAAAGCGGCAGAACGGGAAAACGCGCGATCTGATCGTTGCGCGTCCGGACCAAACCGTCTTTCATGCGCTGCACACCATGCAGAAGCAGGACATTTCGCAGCTCCCCGTATTTGAAGAGGAGAACTCGATAGGCACGGTGTTCGAAGACCAGATTCTAAATCTCGCGCTGCAGGGGAAAGACCTGCGCAAACTGGTGATCCGCGAAGTGATGACGACGCCGTTGCCGCGGGTTCCGTCAAACTCGCCGGTCGAGCGCGTGACACATATTCTGAGCCACGATAGCCCGGCCGTCTTTGTGGAGATGCCGGACAAGAAGCTCGAAGTCCTCACCAAATTTGACCTGATGGATACGGTTGCGGGGCTGGTGGGGCAGAAGCGCTAGATTCTTCAAGAGGCCGTTCTACGAACCGAAGGGATCCCATCCCTGAGGTTTTAGGCGGCTTTTTCCCGCTTTTCTGTTCGTCAGCACGATGCCTTTGCCGCGCGTTACCTTACCGATTTGCCTTAACTGGCTGAACCTCGGAGCGGCGCGCAGTTTCTTGGCGTTTCGTGGTGAGACGGTGAATAGAAGTTCGTAATCTTCTCCCCCCTGAAGAGCCATCTGCAACGGGTGAAACTTTAGCCTTCCACTACCTTTGGACAAAGCTGCAGGAAGAACCACGAGCGGAATGGCTGCCGATTGGATTTGGGCGCCCACGCCGCTGGCTGTACAAAGGCGGGTGAGGTCGGTCGAGAGCCCATCGGAAATGTCCATCATGGCGGAAGCGACCCGATGTCTTGCGAGCCAAGCTCCGAGCTCGAGCTTGGCGGAGGGGTAAAGATGAGGGCAAAGAAGACCTTCCATTGCGCGATCTTTAGCGCTAACACCGCGGCGCTTCTTCCCGCTGAGGTTTCCGTGAACCAGCAGGTCCAGACCTAGCTGTGCTCGGCCGAGCGTTCCGCTAACATATATAAGGTCTCCCGGACGCGCTCCGGCCCGGGTCACTGCACGGCCGCCGGCGATTTCTCCCACCACCGTAATGCTGATCGAGACCGCGTTGCTTTTGGTCGTGTCGCCACCGGCAAGAGTCATTTTCATGGAGCGGGCGGCGCGAGCCATGCCGCGCAGGAATTCATCGAGCCAAGTCCCGGTGCGGCGGGCGGGAATGGCGAGGGTCAGAAGGAAGAATCGCGGAGTGGCGCCCATGGCGGCCAGATCGCTTGCGGCGCGGACCAGAGATTTGAAGCCAACGGAATCGGCAGGGTGCGTGTCAGTGAGGAAATGAACGCCTTCGAGAAAGGCGTCGCAGCTCAGTACCCATTCTTTTTTGCCACCGGACGAGAGGATGGCAGCGTCGTCGCCGATGCCCAGACGGAGCCCGCTCGTATGGCTTGCGCCAGTCTGCGAGCGGAACGCCCGAGCTACCCTTCCGACCAGTTTACTTTCCCCGTCCATCCTGAACTCTCGTACAGTTGTTTCGTCTTCTACCCATAAGGTAAGGTGTTCGGAGACGAATGCAAAATCAAAAGTGATAAGTCAAATTGGTCGGCTTGCGTGCTCAGGTGTTCCTATGCAAAATGGAAGATTGGGGTTGACCTTCACGGGGCAGGTCATTACAATTCACGCGGTTTCGGACCATATCTCTCGGTTCAGGCTGCGCACGGCAATGGCAGACCGCGACTGGGGCTTCGCGATCTCAAGCCAGCCGAACAAAAATAACTAGGAAAAATCAAAAGTGAAAGGCAAGTATTACACGTTCTTTATTGCTTCGAGCGCCTCCGGCGGCATGCGTCGGGTGCGCATACCTTTCTATGCCCTGCATTTTCTCGCGATTCTAGCCGCGGTGGGCGGCATTACCGTTATCGCGGGGATGAGTTCGTATTCCCGGATGCTGTGGAAGGCGACGAATTACAATACCCTGCGTCGCAACCAAGACGCTTTGAAGCAGCAATACCTCCAGCTTCAAACGCAGGTGAAAGACACCAATCAGCGGTTGGACTCGTTGCAATCGCTGGCGAGCGAAGTGGCCATGGCTTACGGCATCACGCGTTTCCGCCAGACTCCGTTTGGTTTCGCCGAAGGGCCTCAGCAATCGGAAGAGGAATTCGAGCAGTCGGTGGACGAATTCAGCTATCTGGAGAAGAACGCCACGGCCGTGGCGATGTCCGGGAACGGTCTGCGTCTGTTGCCGGCGGCGCAATTGAGCAGCCTCGGAGTGATTCCCACGCTGTGGCCGGTGAAGGGTGAAATAACCGGGCACTTTGGGGAGCGGCTGGACCCGTTCAGTGGTGAAGGCGCGTTTCACGCTGGTATGGATATTGCTTCGCATTATGGGGACGACGTTCGCGCTACGGCCGATGGGATCATCAGTGTGGTAGACCGGCGTGCGGGGTATGGACGCCTGGTGGTGATCGACCATGGCTTCGGTGTTACCACCTGGTACGGGCACTTGTCCGCGTTTAACACCCAGATCGGGACGCATGTGAAGCGCGGAGATGTGATTGGTTATGAAGGCGCGAGCGGCCGTTCAACTGGACCACACCTGCATTACGAAGTTCGAATCTATAATACGCCGGTTAACCCCTGGCGCTACCTCAGCACCGCTTCAACTGCCGCCGCATCGGCCGATTAGTTCAGGGTTCCACTTCATTTCCGATCTCGTGCCATGGGTGTCTAATATCGGGCTCGCCGTTTGCTTAGCGACTTAGCGAGAACCGGTTCCGGTTGGGCTCAACTTCGGAGCGCCGAGCATCGCGGGCGTAATCTGGAGGTACAAACGCACCCATTTATCCTGGTGCGTCACCTTTGTTTGATTGAGGAGGGAAGCGAGGAAGGCGGCTTGTTGCCTAGTCATCGGACCGCGCAATTTCGGGTCGTGCAGCGCCATTGAGCCGACCATGCGGAACGTATCGAGCAAGGTTGAGATTTCGAAAGCATTTTTCATCGAATCGCATTCCGCATCCAGGGCTAAATTCAGATTATTGGCGTCGGGCTGCCCTGCCAAAGTCATCGAACGCACGCTGCGCGCCAAATGCTCGAGCTGCGGCGAGTTCCTGAAGTTCGCATAGAAACCGGCGGGAAGCCGATCGGTGCGCGCGAGGGCAAAAATAGGCGCGCCGGCAACGCGCTTGATGCTAACTTGCATGGCAGAATCTCTTGCGGAAACTCCGTTGGCAGCGACGGTACCGAGCAGATCCGCGGCATTTCTTCCGGCCGCGAGAACGATTCGAGTCGAGGACAGAAACTCCATGGCAATGGGAGGATTGCCGGGCACGTCATAAACAGATTGAGTTCCGCGCTGTTCGACTCTTCCGGTACGCAACGCATACGCCTTGATTTTTTGTTCATCGAAGCGGCCTTCGGCGGTGGCTAGCGCGCGCTCTTCGGCCAAGGCAGTTTCGGCGCTGCCGAAGCTGGCCGGCCAAAAAGCGATAGCAGCGTGATCCAAATCGCGTGTGTAATCAAAGCCGGTATCGCTCACGAATTGCGCGTATTCACGGTCCGCTTCTGGCCCCGGCGAAGTGAGACCTAGCACGGCGGCGAGCGGAGAATTTTCTAACCTGCGGAGCGCGGCGGCGTCTACATACCCAACCAGGGGAGCGTCCGATGGGAGCTGGCTTAAAATGTCGGGCGGCGGACCAGGATTGTTGGTAACCCCGGGCAGTGCCGGAAGCGGGCCGCGTTGGCGGTAGAAATAGATACCTAAGGCGGCCACGATTAGCAAAAGCAATACAGCAAGGACAATCCATGCGCGCTTTGCGGAAGAGCTTGGCACCTTAAAATTATGTCCGTTTCTTTGAATTTTGTATAATGTTTGTTCCCTGCCAGCGTAATACAATTAGAGGACACATGGTGCGATCTTTCGACGCGCGCGCTTCATTTTTTGAAGGTTGCGCGGATCGGTCTCGCGAAGGAAGGCTCTGAATGAGGCCAAATTGGATGAAGATTATAGCCGCCGTGATTGCTAACGCGGCACTCAGTCTTGCGAGCTTTGCACAAGCTCCCACCAGCCCCTCTGAAAAACCAGCGGCGACTGCTCCCGCAGCGAGCCCGAGCGCCGACCAAATTCTGGACAAATACGTGAGCGCGATCGGCGGAGAAGCTGCCTGGCATAAACTGAGCTCTCGTAGCGCAAAAGGCACCATCGACATTCCGGCTTTAAATCTCTCTGGCACGGTTGAATCTGACGAAAAGGCTCCTAGATCCATGCTCGTGACAGTGAATCTCGGCGGCGCGACTTTCAAGAGGGGTTGCGACGGCGCGATAGCCTGGGCGGATGATCCACAGAATGGTCTTCGGACGGAGACCGGCGCGGAAGCCGACGATTCCATGCGGCAAGCGGATTTCTACCATCAGGTGAATATTCGCAAGTACTACACGAAATGGAACGTCACCGGGGTCGAAAAAATCGGAGATCAGGATGCTTACGCGGTGGAAGGCACATCGGTCGCAGGCGACGTTGATAAGATGTATTTCGACACAAAGAGCGGTTTGCTGGTGCGCGCCATTACCACGGTACACACTCCTCAAGGAGCGACGACGATTCAGACAGATTTGTTTGATTATCGCGACACGGATGGAATCAAGTTGCCTTATACGGTGCACCAGTCCGCAGGGCAGTCCGATTACACCCTAAAGTTTACTGAGATTCAGCACAACGTGCCGTTGCCGGATAGTCAATTCGCCAAGCCCGCTTCTGAGCCGGATGCGAAGCCCCCTGCTCAATAGGGCAAAAGGGATGGTCTTGGGGTACTGTAACTGCTATAATGGCAATGGATTTGCGGGCGCCAGGAACTTGCTTGCAATCCGATTGCCTGTATGATACATTTCTTCGGTTTGAGCGATGCTGGCGTAGCTCAGTTGGTAGAGCATCTGATTTG
>Ga0070765_100001563_pt1 | contig 14138 bp, 10 predicted proteins | sample HubBroMetageWFT5_FD_71516 | JGI IMG/M metagenome (GOLD analysis project Ga0070765, IMG submission 71516) | Warmed and freeze-thawed soil microbial communities from the Hubbard Brook experimental Forest, New Hampshire - Hubbard Brook CCASE Soil... | ecosystem: Environmental > Terrestrial > Soil... | reverse complement strand
GCATATGCATCCTGACGTCGGCATTGGCTCGATCGGATATGACGAGCTAATAGCGGTTCTTCTGCTCCGCCAGCAACGCGGGCACGCGGTGCAGCCGGCGCCGGGCTTGTGGAATGGACGACTTGCGGCAGCCTGCTTTCGACGTCGAGGAGCACGCACCGGTACTTCCGGAGGTCGTCCAGAGGGGAAGCGGCCGGGCCCGCGGTTCGGGCGGCATACGCAGGTTCGGATCGCACACATCGGGGCTCGATGCAGGCGAAGGACGGCGTTACCGAGCAGGACTTCCGCAAACGTGTCGAGCAGAAGGCCGGCTCCGCCTCGATGTAGTTCCCCAGCTCGTCCACACCGGGAACGCGTCGTCGGCCCGGCCAAGCTTTTCCGACCCCATCGCGGAGCGGCGGTCGCCCGCGCCGGGCGGGCGACCGCCAGTTTTGTGACGCGGCCACAACCCGGACGGTGTGCGCCCTCGCCCGTCAGCTCGCGACGACCCGCACGGGCCCTCCGTTCCTTTGACCGTGCTCGCAACACGTTTCTCTCGACGCATCGCACGGCGGCCAGACGGTCACAGACGATCAACCAGCCCGGGACGATGGAGCTGCTTTCAGCCTATCGATGTGGTCGCCGAGGACCTCGGGGTCGAGGTGTGGGTCAGTCGACGCGGATCGTTTGCCTGCACCGATCCGCGATCTCTCTTCAGCAAACGCGATCTTGAGCACCGGTCACGATAAGGGCCGGAACCGCCCGAGGCAGGGAGGAAGACCGGGCGCTCGCGCGACGAAGGCGGCTTCGGCGTGCAGGTCGTCGCCGTCGACGGCCAGCACCTCCACGATCTCCTGCTCGTAGCCGACGGTCCCCGTCTCGGTGTCGATCAGAATCATCGTGACATCGCCGCGGCACCACGCGGTCGGTCGGCTGGTCTGTTCGGCGACCGCCAACGGTGACTGCGCCTCGGCCGAGCCCGATGCGACCCGACGGCGCCGAACGCCGTATCGGTGCAGGTCAAATCGGGACGGAGCGAGACTGAAATCGCTCCGATTGGCGGTCGCGAAGCGGTGCGTGGCCCAGTCCTTCGCGACCTCGGCCAGGTAGTCGAGGCTACCGAGTAGCGGTGGCATCTGTCCCTGCCCGAGGCTCACGGGATCGTGGATCGCCGTTTCCCCTGGACCTCCCGACATCCGTGTCGGGAGGCGGCGATTCGCTCGCCGGGGCCGGGCCGCTTCCCGCGGCAGAGCCGGAGGAGGCGCAGCTTGCCGCGGGTCGTGGCCAGCTGTCGGCGGAGCTCGGCGGGGCAGGCGAGCTCGCTGGTGCAGATGGGCTCGGCGCGGACGTCGCGATGGCGGGTCGGGGCGAACATCGAGGGGCACGCTAGGAGCCGGCGCTGTGCCGCGGCTTAGCGAAACCTGAGCGAACCCGTGGCTGCCGCCCAGCGAGGCGGCTAGGGCTCGGCGAGACGGCGCCGTGACGCGTGCTCGGCCGCCGGCGCCGAGGCCTCGCGGCCGACCAGCGTGGCGAGGGCGGCGCGCGAATGCACGTCGAGCTTCTCGAAAATCCTGGTGAGGTGGTTCCCGACGGTCTTCTCGCTGAGGAACAACGCGGCGGCGACCTCGCGATTGGTCTTGCCGGACGCGACTTCGGCTGCGATCTCGTTTTCGCGTCGGCTCAGTGCTGCAAGTCCTGGCCGCCGCGTGCTCGGGCGGGTGCGACGAGGGATGCTTTGGCCCAGGCGGCGTAATTCGCGGGCGGCGGCGTCCGCTTCGCGGCGGGCCCCGCATGCGAACAGGGTTCGCTCGGCGTGCGTCAGCTCCCCGATGCCCCGTGCCCCGTCGCCGCGGGCGATCAGGGCGATTGCGGCGAGCGCCCGGCCGCGGGCGCTCAGCAACGGGTTGCCGGCGGCGTCCGCGAGCGTGACGGCCTCCTCCAGAAGCGTGGACGCACGGTCGGGGTCTCCGGATGCGAGGAGCACGGCGGCCTCGGCGCAGCGCACGGTCGCGATTTGCTGGGTCAGCCCGGCCGCCTCGGCGCGGCTCAAGGCGCGCGCCACAGTTTTCTTCGCGTCGTCTGTTCGGCCCAGCGCCAGCTGCGAGCGGATCAGCAGCTCCCATCCGTGGGCGCTGTTGCGGTCTAGTGCTCGCCGGGCTGGCTCGGTGTCGAGCGCAGTCAGCCTGGCGTAGGCGGACGCGGCGTCGGCGGCGGCGTATTCGGCGCCTGCGAGCTGCACCGTCGCCGGGCCCGACAGGAAGGGATGGATTCGTTCTGCGCGGGTCGCCATCTCTCGTGCACTGGCGAGCGCCCGGTCGCTGTCGCCGGCCCAGAAGGCGGCGAGCGAGTCCGCCTCGAGCGCCCAGATCGTCCGCCAATCGTTGGCGAGCAGCCGCTCGGTGTCGATCGCGTCGTGCCCAAGCCGCGTGGCGTCCGCGACCTGGCCCTTGAGCAGCGCGGCGCGACTGGTGATCGCCAGCCAGGAGGTGACCGTGACGCCTTGGCCGGTGAGCCGGCCGACCTCGAGCCCCCGATTGGTGTGCCGGAGCGCCTCGTCGGCGCGCTCCAGCCGGAGCTCGGCCAGTCCAAGGTAGAACGAGACGTAGACGCGACCGGCGAGCTGCTCGTCTGAAAGGGCGGCGAACCCCCCCTCCGCCTCCGCGAGCGCGCGGCGCGCGGCCGGGGCGCCCGGCTCGAGCGAGCCGAGACTGCAGAGCGCGCCCGAGAGCGCGACCATCGCCAGATCGTTCTGAGCCCGCGCGAGCCTCAGCAGCGGCTGGGCCAGGTCCGTCAGCGCCGCGAACTCGTCGTGCCAGAGCGAGTGCAGGGCGAGCTCGAGCCGGAGATCGGCCGACGCCTTGCCATCCGAATCGGTCAGGGACTCGAGCGCGTGCTCGAGCACCGGCCGGGAGTCGAACGGTCGGCCGCTTCGCCGTTTGACGTAGGCGATCTTGGCCGTCACATCGGCCCGCACCTCGGCCTGATCGGACGGGACGAGCGCTAGCGATTCCTCGAGTGCGGCGAGCGCCTCATCGTATGCGCCGCCCGAGGCGAGCGCGGTGGCAGCCTCGGTGAGCAGCCCCATCCGGCGCTCTGGCGACGCTTCCGTGGGGAGGAGTCGCAGCGCGGCGAGCAGCCAGCGGCCGGCGCCCAGCGGGGCGCGCGACGCCGCGCCGCGGGCCGCCTCCACGAGCACCGCGACGGCGAGCTCGTCGCCTTGCATCGCGGAGCGCTCCACGTGGTGGGCGGACGTGCTGGCGGGCGCGCGGGCTGCGATCAACGACGCCGCGGCCCGGGCGTGCGCGGCCAAACGCCAGCCCGAAGGGATCCCGTCATACACCGCCCGGCGCACGATCGGATGGCGAAAGCGAAAGCGACGGGGCATGGTTGTTCCGCGGATGATGTCGGCCCGGACCAGCTGATCGAGCGCTTGAAGCGTGAACTCGACGCTCCGCTCGGCGATCGGCGCGACCAACTCCGGCTCGAACGACTCGCCGACGACCGCCGCCGCGTCGAGCACCAGCTTGTGGCTGGCGTGAATGCGGCTCAGCTCATCCTCGATCGCCACGGCGACCGCGGGCGGCAGCGTCCACGACTCCGTGGGCCCAACCGTCGTCGCCGCTGGCCCGGCTAAGCGCGGGCGTACGCGTGCAAGCTGCTCGAGGTAGAACGGGTTGCCCCCGCTCTCGCGGTACAGCGCCTCGCGGATCGGTGCATCCAGCTCGGGATCGATCAGGGCGTGCGCCTCGGCCGAGCTCAGCGGGCCCAAGTCGACCCGGGCGCCCTCGCCTGCGCGGATCGCCTCCTCCAAGGGTGCGGCCAGGGGCGAGGGTGTGTGGCGCACCGCAAGCGCCATGAGCAGCGGACCGCGGAACCGGCGCAGGAGGTGCGCGATGACCTCACAGGACGCTGGATCAGCCCAATGCACGTCGTCGAACACGATCAGGACGGGTCGGCGGGCGGCGAGTCGCTCGAGCACGGCTCGAAGTGCGTAGTGGAAGCGGTAGCGGTCAGCTTGGCCGCGCGGGGCCGACGTCTCGTCGGCGAACCCGGACAGCGACGGGAATACGTGGGCGAGCTCTTGCAGGGCCTGAGGCTCTAGCGCCCGCACCACCGCCGAATCGAGCGCTCCGAGGTGGTCGTTGAGCGCGTCGATGATCGCTGCGAACGGGACGTCCTGTTCGAATTCGGCAGCCCGACCGATCACTGCCAGGCACCGTCGCGCCTCGGCTCGGCGCGCCAGTTCCGCGAGCAGCCGTGACTTGCCGATGCCGGGCTCCCCGACCAGCTGAATGACCCACGGCTGGTGATTCGCGAGCCGGCCGAGTGCCCGATCAAGCTCTGCCAGCTCGCGCTTTCGACCAACCACGGCGCCCGGTCGCTGTGCCACGTTCGTCGCCATCTCGGTCGCCCACGACGAGCGTACCGGGTGTCGTGAAGCGATCCAGGCCAAGGACCAGCGACCACCAGGGAGCTCCAGACGTCTTATCGACTCGGCTATGTCGTCGCCCGCGCCAACGCGCTCGCGCATCTCCGACATGCGTCGCGCGCGATCGACGATCAGCCGCGATGCTCGCTGCGGTCGCGCACCAGGCTGACGACGTACGTGCGGTTTCCGCTGTCGAGCGCCAGCAAGCCGATCTCCGTCGGCAGGAAGGTTCCCGACTTGGTCCGGCACGCCATCTCGATCGTCCAGTTCACCCCGTCGCGGAGAGCGACCTCGAGGAACGCCCGCATGCGCGGAAGCTCATTCGGGTGAATCTGTGAGATCGGCGTGACCATGAACTCCTCGCGCGTGTAGCCGAGCAGCCTCGAGGCGGCCGCGTTGGCGTCCAGGAACCGGTCCTCACGAGGATCGGTGATGAACACGGCGTCGCTCGAGTCCTCGAACAGCTCATCCAGCGAGCGGTGCGCTTCCGGAGGCCCCAGCATCGCTCAGCTCCCCGTCGCGGTCGCAGGCACGAGGGTGAGATCGTGGCCGGCGGCGCGGACGATCTCGTGACGCTGCTTGACGATCTGCGCGCGCTCCCGCAGGAGGCGGTCACGCGCCGGCGACACCGCCGCACGCAGGACGTCTCGTTGGATCGCGTATCGGAAGCGGAACCGAAGCCCGTCGACGCGAAGGATCCGACGATCGCACAGCTGTTCCAGCCGTTCGACCAGCACGACCGGATCGGCCTCCAGCAGGGCCGCGAGCACCTCCGGTTCAAACGGCTCTGGGAGGGTCGAGGCCGTCATCAGCACCCGGAAGGCGGCGGCTCCCTCGGCCCGGCAGCGGGCGATCAACAGCTCGCTCAGCGACCCGCGGAGGTCCGGATCGGAGCCGCTCGCGATCAGGTTCGCCACGAGCGCGGGATGGCCGCCCGTGCGGCCGTGGACATCGGGGATCCCGAGCGGGGAGAGCTCGTGGTCGGTCAACGGCTCGAGCCGGATCGTCGTCGTCTCGGCGAGCCTGCTCAGCGGGTGATCGGGCGGCGTCTCTTCGCCGCGCAGCGCTCCGAGGACCATCACCGGACAGTCGGCGCAGCGACGGCGCAGGTACTCGAGCGCGGCAACAGTGCCAGGGTCGGCCAGGTGAAGGTCGTCAAATATCAGCACCAGCGGTCCGGCCCGGCGGATCACCTCGACGGACGCCTCGAGGGCATCGATCTCGCCGAACCCCGCGGGCCGCTCGCGCGATGCGAGCTCCGGAACGATTCCACCCAGTGCCGGGAGGTCCTTGGTGTCGAGCCCGTCGAGCACGTCCCGAAGCGCTGCGGCGAGAGGCACGTGCGCAAGGTGCTGCGCCAGAGCGGAACATCTCGCGCGGCCAACTCTCATTCCCTCGAGCGTCGATGCGAACTCGTCCAGCAGCCGCGACTTGCCGATACCCGCCTCACCCTCGACAAGGACAAGGGAAAACTCCCCGGCCAGCGTCGAGTCGATGGTCTCGCTGAGCGCGGCCAGCTCGGCTCTGCGGCCCAGGAACAGCAGCCACGGATGGCCCGAGGACCTGAGCTGCATCGCGCGAGACGGTCGCGGAAGCAGTGTGGAGACGTCGTCCTGGCGGAGGATCGACGCTTCGAGCGAGCGGGTCTCGGAGTTTGGCTCCAGTCCAAGCTCGCCCACCAGCAGGCACCGAAGCCGGCGGTAGGCCTCGAGCGCTTCGTGGGCTCTACCCATCGCGTACAGCGCGAGCATCTCCGTCCGGTGGGCGCGCTCGCTGAAACGATCTAGTCTCGTGGCGGCCTGTGCATGGCTGAGGCCGCCCCGAAAGTCGCGTGCAATCAGCGCCGCGTCGGCGGCCTCCAGGTTGGCGCCGATAACACGGCCGCGATAGGTACCGCGCAATTCCTGCGCCCAGTCAGCGTACGGCTCGTCTTCTAGAACCTCGGCTGGGGCGAGCGCGAGGGCGTCGGTCAGCGATCGCCGAGCGGCGTCAGTTGCGGCGCGTCCGGCGCGGGCCAGCAGCTCGTCGAAGCGGTCGATGTCGATCATCGCCCGCTCGACGGCGAACCGATACGCCGCCCGCTCCGTCACGACAAGCTCGCGGGCACAGGTTTGGTCTGCGCACAGATGACGCCGCAGCGTCGACACGAAGGTCTGGATCGACGCCGCGAAGTTATGCGGCAGGCGCTCTCCCCACAGCAGCTCGGCGAGACGGTCGACGGGCACGGGCCTTCCTCGCGCCGCGAGCAGGATCTCGAGCACCTGCTTCGGCCGGCTTCCCCCAAAGTCGCGGGGGCCGAGCGTGCGGCCCGCGTGCTCGACCGCGATCGATCCAAACAACCGAATCGCGACCGGATCCGCGGAGCAGCGGGCGCTCATGTCAGTTGCCGGGGGCACGGTGGCCGTAATCGTCCGTTCCTAGCCGCATGACCGAGAGCGTGGCATCGCCCCGACCGCGCCGGTATGGGGCAAATTCCCTAATCGGATGCCCAACCGGGACTCCGACTCAACCCTCCGGCGGCGCCGTGGTGTCACTCAGCGATCGCACAGATCGCACTAAGGCCCGGTTTCTAGCTTCGCCTCGCTGCCATCGCTGCAGCACTCCTGTCACCACACGCGACCTTTGAAAGGACAAGGTGGCCTCTTCCATGTACCAACGACTAGCTTCGCTCGGCGCGCGCCAGCGCTTGGCTGTCGCGCTGATCGCCGCGCTCGCCGCGGCCGTGTTCACCATCCAGTTGGCTGGATCGGCTTCTGCGGCACCCAAGCACCATCGCGGCAAGCACCGCGGACACCAATCAGATGCCCCGGGTTCGGCGACGGGTCTCGGGCAGCTCAGCGGCCTGTTGCCGCGCAACAAGCTGACGATCGAGAGCGCGATCCAGGTGAACCTCAACAATGACACGGTTCGCCTGCCGCTGTATCCGGGCGACGCGCCCGACCCCAACCACCCCGGTCAGACGGAGAAGGTCTGGTACGTCCTTCTGGACGCCTCCGACGCCGGCCTCGCGCACGACCTGGGCGTGAACTACGCGCCGAAGCTGGCGAACATCGCGATCGGCGATCCGGCGGCGGTGCAGACGGTCACGGAGGACAACCCGTCACCGCAGGCGAATCCATTCGGACCGGCCGTGATCCACTTCCATGGAGCGCCTGACTTCAGCCCCACGCGGACGGCGGTTCCCGGACCGACCGGCTTCCCGCTGAAGAGCTTCAGCCCGGGATCCGTGGCCACCAACGGCTACAGCCCGTTCATCAAGATCGCGGGTTCCGACGTCGTCTACAACGCGCCGATCGTCGCCGTCGGTGATGGCCCGTTCGACGTCACGCACCACACGAACACCGAGGATCGCGTTCTCAACGTCCACATCGCCGGTCCGTCGGCCCCGGGTCAATTCGCCGAGTCCTACGCCGACCTGCTGTTCGTCAAGGGATTCGACGCAGGACAGCCGATCGTGTACCTCAGCACCGACGCCGGGCAGCCCTTGACGGCCGTGCTCGAGCGCTCGACCTACGTGCCGGCGCTCAACGACGCGTCGTTCAACGGCGGCGACGATTTCCTGGGCTCCGCCCGGGAGCGCCTGTTCGGGTTCATCAACGGCCAGACCGGCGCCGACAACCCGCAGGCCCAGGGCTTCCAGCACCTGGTGCTGGACGGGCACGCCAGCGAGGATGCCTCGCTCGCCAACACCGGGCTGATCGACGCGCTGCGCAAAGGCGGCGACCTGCTCAACGTCTTCGGGGACTTCCCGACGCTGGCAGATCCTCGGCACGCGGACGCCTACAGCCCGCTGTGGGACGCCCAGCTGGGGCTGTGGACCGACAAGGCCGTCAAGGAGGGTCTGAACACCCGGCAGATCGACGAGAACCAGGTGTTCAACCTAGCGGCCACGAGGCCGGACCTGCTGACGGGCGTGAATCCCGCCACGGGTCAGCCCGAGCCCTACGGTTCGGTCGGGGTTGACATCAACTGCGCGGTGATCGGCTACACAGCCGACGCACCAACCGCGAACCTCGCGGCCCCGGTGCCCGGCTCGCAGTTCCCGCCCCGCTAGAGCCAAGCAGCAACCACGGACCCCGCGATACGCGGGGTCCGTGGACTCCTTCTCGATCGACTCGGTCCAGCCCGAATCAATCCACCTGGCAGGAAAGGAGCACACATTGGTTGCCGTAGGCCTGTTAGTCACACTGGAGGCAAAACCGGGGAAAGAGGATGACCTCGCAACATTTCTCAAGGGTGCGCTGCCGCTCGTCGAGCAGGAGCCCCAGACGACGGCGTGGTTCGCCGCGCGCCTGGCGTCGTCGCGCTTCGCGATCTTCGACGCGTTCCCCAACGAAGCCGGGCGCGAGGCACACCTCTCGGGCCCGGTCGCAGCCGCGCTGATGGAGAACGCCCCCGAGCTGCTCGCCAGCGAGCCCGTCATCGAGACCGTCGACGTCTTGGCGGACAAGCTGCCTAGCTAGGCTCCGACAGGGTCCTGCATCCTTGAATGCACGGGTGCGGTCAGAATTTGGGCCGCACACCCGCTGACGAACGGAGGGTCCGTGCGCGTCGTCGCGAGCTGTCAACCTCGGGCGCACGCCGTCCGGGTCGTGACCGCGCCACAAATCTGGCGGTCGTCCGCCCGGAGCGGGCGACCGCTGCTTCGCGATGGGTTGCACAAGCTTGGCCGGGCCGACGACGCGCTGCCGGTGTGGACGAAAACGAGGTGTCTCGCGCGGCCACGGCAGGCCGGCGCCGAGGCTGCTCCCTTTCGTCCCAAGCACCGACGAGAGCAGCGACGACAGCTGCTACTGGTCGCGCAGGGCAAGCAGGCGCCGCGTCCTGCCAAATGTGCGCATGGCGGGTCTGAAGCGACACGCGGTTCGGATACGTCTCGCAGACGGGAAGCAAGGCTTGCGTCGGCTCGGGTAACTCACACGTGTACTCGCGTCGGCGGCGCGCTGGCCGCGCGCCTCCTGGCCAGCTGGAGTAGGCGTCGGGCGCGCTCGGCAACCGGGAGGTCGACGAACTCGCCGTCCGGCAGCTTGACGGCGTCGCCGGCGGCTGCGTCGAACGCGTCGAGCACGGTCTGCGCCCATGCGAGCTCTCCGGCGGAGGGGGTGAAGACGTCGTGGAGGACCGGGAGTTGCCGTGGGTGGATCGCAGACTTGCCGAGGAAGCCGAGGGAGCGGGCGAATTCGGCTTGGGCGCGTAACCCGGCCTCGTCATCCAGATGCGGGTAGACGCTGTCGATGGGCGGATCGAGGCCGGCGGCGCGCGAGACCACGACGAGGTGCGAACGGGCGTAGAGCGTCTGCAGGTTGCCGTCGGTGGCGCCGAGGTCACGACGCAGGTCGATGCCGCCCAGAGAGAGATGTCGCACGCCGGGCGCCGAAGCGATCTCCTGCGCGGCGAGGATTCCACGGGCGCTCTCGATGGCGCAGATCAGCGGCGTGTCCGGCGCCCGGTCGCGGACCCACTCAACGTCTTGAGCGGACTCGACTTTGGGGATTCGAATGCCGGCGGCGAGGCCCGTGACGGCCTCAAGGTCGGCGGCGGCAAGGTCGGTGCCTACCGCATTGATGCGAACCCAGGCCGAGCGGTCGGTGAGAACATCGGCGACCATCGAGCGCGCTAGGGCCTTGGCGTGGGGTGGAACGGCGTCCTCGAGGTCGAGCATGACAGCATCCGCGCCGACTTTGAAGACCCGCCCGAGCAGCTTTTCGTTGTGGCCGGGCGCGAACAGGTAGCTGCGGTGCATCAGATCACTCCTTGCTGGCGTAGCTCGGCGATTCGTTCGGGCTCGAGCCCAAGACGCTCGCCGTAGACGCGTTCGTTGTCTTGACCCAAGCGGCGGCCGGTGAAGCGGATCGCGCCCGGACTTTCGGAGAGGCGGAACATCAGGTTCTGCATCCGCAGCGCACCCAGGTCCTCGTCCTCGACCGTTGTGACGGCGTCGAGGGCTTCAACCTGTGGATCGTTCATCAGCTGCTCGATGTCGTAGATCGGCGCGATCGCCGCCCCCGCCTCTTCGAAAGCGCGCATGACCTCGTCGAAATCACGAGCCCGGATCCAGCCGGCGACGATGTCGTCGAGCTGGTCGCCGTGGCGGACCCGCTCGCCGGCGGAGTGAAACCACGGTTGTTCGGCGATGTCGGGACGCCCTACCAGGCGCATCACGCGCTCCGCGATAGAGGTGGCGCTGGCGGAGATGGCAACCCAGCGTCCGTCGCGGGTCTTGTAGGTGTTGCGGGGGGCATTGTTCGTCGAGCGGTTGCCGTGGCGGCCGGGCACGATCCCGAGCTGGTCATAGACGCTCGGCCCGGGACCGAGCAGGGTCAGGAGCGGCTCGAGAAGTGAGATGTCGATTACCTGACCACGGCCGCCGGTCTCCTCGCGGTGGTAGAGCGCGAGTAGGACCGCGACGGTTGCGGCCAGGCCGGTGACGCCGTCGGCGAGCCCGAACGGCGGCAACGTGGGCGGCCCGTCCGGCTGGCCGGTCTGGTGGGCGAAGCCGCTCATCGCCTCGGCGAGGGTTCCGAAGGCCCGGCGCTTGGCGTAGGGTCCGAACTGGCCGAAGCCAGTCACCCGTAGGATCACCAGGGACGGGTTGACCTCTCGCAGGCGATCGGGGTCGAGTCCCCATTTCTCCATCACCCCGGGACGAAAGTTCTCGATCAGCACATCGGCGTCCACGACAAGGCGCTCGAGTAACTCCTTTCCCGTCGGATGGCCCAGATTCAGCGTCACCGTGCGCTTGTTGCGGGAGATCACCTTCCACCACAGGCCGTGCCCGTCCTTGTTGTGACCGTGGGTGCGGGCGGGGTCGCCCCGTGGGTGCTCGACCTTGATCACGTCGGCGCCGTAGTCTCCCAGCAGCATCGCGCAGATCGGGGCGGCATAGACGGTGCTGACGTCGAGCACGCGGATGCCTTCCAGCGGCCCGGGCGTCGACGGTGTGGTGCGGTCGTTGCAGTTCGTCGTAGTAGTCATCGTCCGGGCCGGGGGTGGGCGGTGGGCAGGGGGTTGGTGAGTGTCACTGTGGGCGGTTGCATGGTTAGTCCCGTCGCTGATTAGTTGGACCCGGGACCCCCGCCGATCGACGGCGGTCCCGGATCGAGGTGGGGGTTACTGCGTGTATCCCTCGAGCTTGTTCGCTGCGATCACGTACCGGTTGGTGTACGTGCCAGCGAGGTTGATCGGGTGTGGGGCGTTGCCGATGAACTTCTCGATCGTGTACACCGTCGGCGGTCCGCTGGCGGGCATCATCCCGTCCGGAAGGAACTGACCCTTGTCTCCGGCGAGCTCGTTGATGTAGTCGGCCTTCGTCGTCAAGCCGTTGGAGACGAACGCCGGCGGCATCGCGTCGGCGATCTGCGCCGCGCTGTGGGTCGCGATCCAGTGCATCGTGGCCACCAACGCGTCGACCACGGCCTGGGTCTCCTTTTGGTGCGAGCTGACCCAGGACGCCTGGGCGAGGACCCCGGCGGCCGGGTAGGCACCTCCCAGGGCCTGCTGCGCCCCGCTCGTCGTGGCCAGGTTGATCGCCGTGTAGCCGATCCCCTTGGTCTGGACGGCGCCCGCGGTCGGCTGTGAGGTCATCCCGCAAGCGATTCGCTGGTGCTGCAGCCCGGCCACGAAGGTCGGACCGGCGCCGACCGCAGCACGGCTGTACTGCGCTGTGGTGAGCCCGGCGCGGTGCGCCATGTACTGCGTGAGCTCGTCGGTGCCGGACCCGATGTCGGTGACGCCGACGGTCTTACCTTTCCATTGGGCGGGCGAGGTGATCGTCGTCCCCTTGGCGCACATCTCGCGTTCGCCGGGGGCGCCGCTCAGTTGCGCAACGCTGATGACGTTCTTGCCCTTCTCCTGGAAGTCGATCGTATGGACGTACCAGGCGCCGGCCATGTCGACCTGCCCCGACGCCATGGCGGTCTCGGCACCCACACCGCCGCTCTGCTCGGTGGAGAGCTGCATGTTGACGCCATACTTTTTGTAGAAACCAAGGTTCTGGGCGAGCTGGTAGGGCAGGTAAATCTGCTTGTCGATCCCGCCGACCATCATGGTGACAGTCGGGAGCTTCGGATCTGTGGTGTTGGCGGCGTTCGAGGCGCTGCCACTGCTGCTGTTACTGGAGCCACACGCGGCGACCCCGGTGGCCAGGGCGGCTGCCCCGAGCACGATCGTGAGCTTGCGTTTGAACATGGGTAGGTACTCCTCCCTCTCGGGTGGTAACGGATTGCTGTGATGGAGGTGGGAGCCCGGGCCCCTTCCTGAGGCGGCGGGGCTCCGAGCGGTGACGGCGCTACAGGCCGCCGGCTTCGACGGTGGATGGCGGACGCCAGGCGAGCAAGCGCCGCTCCAGCGCTCCGATCAGCCCCTCGGCGGTGAGCGCGATGATCGCGATGATCAGCATCGCGGCGAACACGCCATCGGGGTTGAAGTTGTTCTGGGAGTTGGCGATGACCAGCCCCAGGCCCTTCTGGGCACCCAGGAACTCGCCGACGATGGCGCCGATGATCGCGAACCCGAACGCGACGTGGAGACTCGCGATGATCCATGTCAACGCCGAGGGCACCACCACGTTGCGGGTGACCTGGAACTTCGAGGCGCCGAGCACGCGGGCGTTGTTGATGAGGTTCTGGTCAACCTCCCGCACACCCTGGTAGGCGTTGAAGAACACCACGAAGAACACCAGCACCGCGGCCAGCAGCACTTTGGAGCCGGTGCCGAGGCCGAGCGCGACGGTGAACAGCGCCCCGAGCACGATCCGCGGGATCGCGTTCATGACCTTGATGTAGGGCTGGACCACGTCAGCGAGGAACCGATTCTGGCCCAGCGCCACGCCGACGACCACGCCGGCGGTGACCCCTAGCAAGAACCCGAGCAGCGCCTCCTTCATCGTGACCCAGATCTGCGTCCAGATCGACCCGTACTGGGTTCCGTGGTTGATCCAGTCGCGCAGCTGCGTGACGATTCCGCTCGGCTGGCCCCAGAAGAACTTATCGACGACCTTCGCGTCGGTGAGGAGCTGCCAGCCGCCGATGATGAGGATCGCCAGGAACGCACGGGCACCCCAGACCGCCAGCTTGCGCTGCCTCGCGCGTTTGCGCGCGCGAGCGGCGATGGTCGCCTCGTCCGACCCCGCCACCCTCGTCAGCTGCGTGTTGATCGACACGGCGCTCATCGTGATCCTCCATCGTTCGTCGGGGCCTGGGCGGAACGTTCGTACGCGCGCTGGACCTCCTCGCGCAGCGAGTCCCAGATCTGGTGATGCAGCTCGAGGAAGCGCGGGTCGAAGCGGATCTCCTGCACCGCCCCGCGCGGCCGTCGGAGATCGATGTCGAAGACGGACTTGACGGTGCCGGGTCCGACGGTCATGACAACCACCTTGTCGGCGAGAGCGACAGCCTCTTCGAGGTCATGGGTGATGAAGATCACCGACGGACGCGTCTGCTCCCACTGCGCGAGCAGCTCGTTGGACATGATCGCTTTGGTCTGCACGTCGAGCGCGCCGAACGGCTCGTCCATCAGCAGGATCGACGGCTTATTGATGAGCGCCGCGGCCAGGCTCGTGCGCTTGCGCATGCCGCCTGACAGCTGATGGGGATGGTGGTCCTCGAACCCGGTCAGGCCGACCCGGCGCAGCCAATCGCGCGCCTCAGACTCGGCCTCCTTCTTCTTCACACCCTGGAACCGGGGACCCATCGCGACGTTGCCGAGCACGGTCTTCCACGGCAAGAGCGCG
>Ga0070765_100001562_pt1 | contig 14145 bp, 9 predicted proteins | sample HubBroMetageWFT5_FD_71516 | JGI IMG/M metagenome (GOLD analysis project Ga0070765, IMG submission 71516) | Warmed and freeze-thawed soil microbial communities from the Hubbard Brook experimental Forest, New Hampshire - Hubbard Brook CCASE Soil... | ecosystem: Environmental > Terrestrial > Soil... | reverse complement strand
AGTTCACTGCGGGTGAACGGTCTGAAGACGTGAATTATAGCCGAACTAACCGGTTAGCGTAGAGTAAAATGCCTCCCTTTTCAAGCGACCAGACGTCGTCTTGTAAATTGAATTGACACTCGTGGGGTGGTCTGTTATTGAATCGTCCGTAACCCACCATGTGTTGGGACGATGCGTCGACGAGGACCATCTTGTGCGCGAAGGAGAATCGGTGCCCGGTTCGAAACGAAAATTTTCCAGACGAATCTACGCGGTTAGCATCCTGATCTGCCTGTTATCCCCGTTCGCATGGTCGCAAGGCGAGGGCGTACATCTTGTCGAGGTACTCAAGGACGAGATCGTGTCTCCCGCGGTGGCGGACTTCCAGGTACGCCAGCACATCGTCCGGGGAGTTGCGCCGCTGCCGAAACTGCCGGCAGCGGCTGCAGAGTGGACTGCAACGGCGGAGCGGTTACGGCGGCATCTCGTGGATGACGTCGTTTTCCATGGTTGGCCGAAGCAGTGGGTCGACTCGCCACCCAAGTTCGAAGAACGGGGTGTGATTGAAACGGGTCACGGATATCGCATTCGAAAATTGCGATTTGAGATTGTTCCCGGCTTTTATTCTTCCGCTCTCCTCTACGAACCGGAGCACCTCGACGGGACTGCGCCGGCGATTCTGAACATGTCTGGGCACGATGGACCCCTGGGGTATTCCTACGAGTTCAAGCAGAAACGGTGCATCAGTTACGCCAAGCACGGAATCATGGCGCTAAACCTGGAGTGGTTCGGGTTTGGCGAACTGAGCAAAGATGGAAACGATCATTCGTTCGGGGCTCATCTTGATCTGGCCGGCGCGAATGGAGTGGGTCTGTTTTACCTGGAGATGCGCCGCGGACTCGATTATCTCTATCTTCATCCCCACGTGGATCGAAATCGAATCGGAGTGACGGGACTTTCCGGCGGAGGCTGGCAGACGATTGTACTGAGTTCCCTGGATGAGCGCGTCAAGGCTTCGAATCCGGTAGCGGGATTCGCGGCGACGACTTCGCGCGTCGAAGCGAAGGAATTTGGGGACATGGGCGACATCGAGCAGTCGGCGACGGATTTCCTTCGAGGATCCGACTATCCCTACCTTGTAGCCTTAATGGCTCCGCGGCCAATATTGCTTACCTACAACGGCGAAGACGATTGCTGTTTTCGGGCAACCCTGGTTAAGCCCCGTGTGTTTGATGCGATTCAACCGTTCTTCGCACTTTACGGCAAGGCCGACAACCTTGGCTTTCATGAGAATCGGGATCCGGGAGATCACAACTATCAACTGGACAATCGACTGGCCGATTACAGTTTCTTCACAAAACAGTTCGGCCTTCCTCCCATTTCCGACGAAGCGGGGATTCCGGCGGAACTACGCAGCTATGAAGAGTTGGTCACTGCGTTGCCGGACGACAATCTGACGATCCTTGGATTGGCCCGCCAACTGGGCCGGCAGATCACGCGAAGTCCAATTCCAACTGCGGCCTCCGAGCGGGCGGCATGGGCATCTTCCGAGCGCGACAAATTAAGAGAGATCGTTCGGTATCAGCCGGTGGAACTGCAAGACACGTGGGCCACGGCGATGACCAAGAGCCGTGATGTGCAATCCGTTTCTTATTTGTTTCAACTCAACAATGGTTTGAGCGCGAGTGGGATGTGGTTGCGCTCGATCCTGCAAAGCTCAGAGACCGCGCCGGTGACCATTGTGCTGCATGACGACGGCAAAAGTGCCGCGGCCGATATGGTGCGGCAACGTTTCAATCGCGGCGAGCAGATTCTGGCCCTCGACTTGATGTTTGTCGGCTCTCCGTGGAAGGGCAAAGACATATTTGAGTTAGCGCAAATGCTGGGGGGAATCGGCGAACGTCCGTTGGGGCTGCAAGCGGAGCAACTGATCCGCATCGCACGCTGGGCCGCGCAGAAATCCGGCACAGCGAAGGTTCGATTGGAAGTGAGCGGCATTCGGAATCAAGCCGCAGCCCTGCTGGCGGCCGCGCTCGAACCAGACCTGTTCTCAGAAATTTCCGTGCATGACGGGATTCGCAGCTTCAATTATTTGCTGGAGAAGCCGGTTACCTATGCTCAGGCTCCGGAACTTTTCTGCCTTGATCTTTATAAGGAATTCGACATTGATCGTTTGGAGGCCCTGGCTGCGCCTGCAACGGTTCAGTCCCGGGAATCACGGGAATTGCCTGGAAGCAAACCGTAATTCGCGACGAAATCAGGGCAGCGTCACGACGGCTACTGAATATCCGCCTAACGTTGCGCTGTCGCTGCCCAATTTCGATGTCGCCGGCGGCTGAAAACTCGTGGTTTGATCTACGAAACTGATCTGCCCGGCGGCCGCGCCCGTAACCGAAACCTCAAACTTCCGATTCCTCTTATTGATCAGCAGAACTCGCCGTTTCCCGTCGTGCGTCGAAAACGCTAGAGCATAGATGTAAGGATTGTCATCCGCGATCTCTACGATCTTGTCGCCGGGTCCAAAGTTGTCATGCAAAAGCTTCAGAACCCAGAATCGTGCGTTCGGTTTACCTTCCTTCCAGTCCACCATCGAAACGCTCGGGTATTGGGTAGGAAATCCCACAAGTTGTGACTCGCCTGCAACGTCGATACCCATCTTCGTCATCTCCCCAAAAAGATAGGCGTACATTGCCCCCGCGAGGTTCCAGTAGGAGTTTTCGATCGGCTTTGAGACGTGCCCTGGGTCGTTCTGCCCACCGTCGTCGGCGGAAATTACACCGAGTTCATCGATCGTAGTTTTCGTTTCCGGCGACAGGCGCTTGCGAATCGCCTCGATGTAGCGAACCGATTTCAGGAATCCATCCGCCTGATCGAAGTAGGTGAATTGCTCCACTTCCGGCGTCTCATCTGCCGAGGGCACTGCATAGAAGTGATACGAAATGAAATCCAGCGGCACTCCCGGTTTGTGATTCTTGTGATCGAGAAAATACTCGAAAAAGTGCGGCTCGGTTTCCATGGCCAGCGCCAGCCCGACAAACTTCATATCAGGCTGCACCTTCTGCATGGCAGTGACCACCTCGTCATAGAACCGGGTATAGGTTTCCGCGTCAAAGTGATGCTCGAAATCAACTTCATTCAGCACTTCCCAATGAGAAATGGAGTAGTGATACCCAGATTCGTGACGCTTGCCAAACTCGTCGGTGAGCCCGCCCTGCGTGTACCAAGCCAGCAGGCGCGCGTAGTAATCGGCAACCTCCTTCATCGTGGGATCACGTAGCGCAGTTCCTTGTTCGTAATCCCACGTCACCTGCTCGAGGTCCGCGGGATAGGTCGACGGCTTGTCGGAGACATACATCCACTGGGGAATCGTGCTGAAGTTCAGAATGACGGGATGACCCTTCGTGGCATTTAGAAAATCGATCGTCATGGGATCGATTACAGTGAAATCCCAAGAGGTCTTGCCGTCTTTCGGTGGCTCGAGCTCGGCAACCGCGAGCTTTGGATAGGGCAGCCACGGCACGTAACGGACATAGTCGGCCCCAAGGTCATGCAGCGCTTGGAATGCGTTGTCATGCACGGGCGTTCCGCGTCGCAAAGGCGGATTGACGACAACCTGCAGAGTCGGAGTCGTCTGCGAAACGCGGACGATCTTGTCCCAACTGGGGGTAATTTTGATGGCCTGGTCTTGCGCGGCGGATGGCCACGAAAGCATCATCAGAGCTAGCAACGTCGCTGGCACGCTCGCCAAGTTGCAGTTCATCGATTCCTCCGAAAACCCGATTTGGATTCCGCTCCAGCAATCGCGACCTTAGGGGCGAGTCGAATCTTCGCCACGAATCTTCGCACCACGAAACTGTGCCGTCAAACGGAGCATCCTCTCGGGCGGGAGAAAACTACGCAGAACTTGATAACGTTGCATCCGCAAACTTGCGGCTGCAGCGCTCACCGGCTATGCTGGCCAACGATTCTTGCAGGCTGCTTATGAACTCTTCGGGCAATCAGCTTAAAGTCGGCCTCTTCGGGATCGGGTTAGATACGTACTGGCCTCAGTTTCCCAGTCTTCGTGATCGGTTGGCCGGTTATTTGGAGCAGGTCAGTGCAACGCTCGCTGGACTCAATGTCGAAGTCGTCAATTTGGGCTTGATCGACACGCCTGAGAAATCTATGTCCGCCGGGCATCAGCTGCGCCACGCGGACGTCGACCTCATCTTCCTCTACGTGACGACCTATGCGCTGTCTTCGACCGTGCTTCCGGCAGTCCGCAGGGCAAAAGTTCCGGTCATCATTCTCAACCTTGCGCCCGGACCCGCCATCGACTACGAAGCGTTTAACCGCATGGGCGACCGCACCAAAATGACGGGAGAGTGGCTTTCCTATTGCCAGCCCTGCTCAGTTCCGGAAATCGCCAACGTATTCAATCGCTGCCGAATTCCGTTTTTTCAGGTGAGCGGAATGTTGGAGAACGATCCTGTTGCGTGGGATGAAATTGCGGAGTGGATCGCGGCGGCCCGCGTGGTGCACGTCATGGAGCATAACCGGCTCGGCGTCATGGGCAACTACTACGGAGGCATGCTCGACATCTATTCCGATCTCACCCAACAGTGCGCATATTTCGGAGGCCACGTCGAAATTCTCGAAGTCGACGAACTGGCAGCCCGGCGTAGAGAGGTGAGCGAATCCGATCTTCAACGCCGAGTGGCTGAATTTAAAACTACGCTCGAGGTTCAACCCGATTGTTCTGCAACAGAACTCGAACGAGCCGCCCGCACCTCGGTGGCACTCGATCGCATGGTCGAGATCCACGCACTCGGTTCGCTGGCCTACTACCACAAAGGAAGTGGAAGCGCGGAGAATGAGGACGCCATCAGTTCCATCATCCTCGGAACCAGCCTGTTGACCGCCCGGGGAATTCCGGTGGCCGGCGAATACGAAATCAAGAATGCTCAGGCCATGAAAATCATGGATTCATTCGGTGCGGGCGGCTCCTTCACTGAGTATTATGCAGTCGATTACAACGACGACGTCGTGCTCATGGGGCACGACGGTCCCAGTCACATCGCGATTGCAGAAGGGAAGATCAAAGTGCGTCCTCTGGAGGTCTATCACGGGAAAGTGGGTTGTGGACTCTCCGTGGAGATGTCGGTCAAACACGGTCCGGTGACATTGCTTTCGGTGGTCCAGACCGCGGGCGGTAAGCTTCAGTTGCTGACGGCGGAAGGCGAATCCGTGGCCGGTCCGATTCTCGAAATCGGCAACACGAATAGCCGTTACCGATTTCCGACTGGCGCCAGGAATTTCATGAATCAGTGGAACGTCCACGGGCCGGCGCATCACTGTGCGGTTGGCGTCGGACATATTGCAAGCAAGCTGAAAAAACTTGCGGCCTTGCTGAGCATGGAATGCATACAAGTCTGCTAGAAGCTGCCCCATCAGCGTTCATCGAGAACTTCGGACCAGCTAAGGAACGGGACGATCCGGGCTGGCCAGCGGTGGTTTTGGATATTTGGCGAAATCGAGAGAGATGGCGTATTATTCCTCACGGATCGTTAGCGAGGCTGCCTGCTAAGCGGTTAGATCGGCCAAACCATGGAATGTCGTCCGCCGGACAATGGCAGTATCCTCCGGTATCTGTTAGAAGCACCTATTTTCCTTTGAGGTTCGTTTATGAATGACGTTGTGACGCGTTTCCATTTTGCATGTGCGCCCGATAGCTGGGGTGTGTTGGACTATCCCGGGCCATCGTGGAATCAATCATACGAGAAGATGCTGGACGAAATGGTAGATGCTGGGTACACGGGAACAGAACTGGGGCCGTACGGATTTTTTCCGACAGATCCCGCGGTGCTCAAGCCGCAACTGGAACGCCGAAAATTGACTCTCCTGGGGTCGTTCGTCCCCGTCGTACTTAGCGATCCTGCTTCCGCGGAAATTGCGGTCGCACAAATCCGCAAAGTCGGCGACTTGCTGGCCACGCTGAAAGCTCCGTTCCTGGTTCTGGCCGACGCCCAATCTGATGAGCGCAACCGATTGTCGGGGCGAGTGCCGCGCGATGGAAGCGCCGGGCTCAATGCGGCCCAATGGAAGAATGTCGTCCGGGTTGTGGAGGAAGCGGCGAAGGTCTCTGCAGAGTTCGGCCTGGATCTCGTGTTTCATCCTCACATTGCCACCTACGTCGAGACGCCGGAAGAGTGTGAACGCTTCTTCGACGCAACATCGCATACCGGCATCGGCCTGTGTCTGGATACGGGGCACTGCGAATACGGCGGTGGCGACACCGTCACCGAGGCAGCAAAGTTTGCCAGCGTGCTGAGATTCCTTCACATCAAGGATGTCGACCGAAAGGTCCTCGAAGAAGCGCGCCGGCGAAAACTGACCTTCGAGGAAGCAATCGAGGAGAAAGTGTTCACGATCATCGGGCAGGGCTCGATAGATTTTTCAGGACTGTTCCGGCTCATGGAGAAGAATAACTACTCCGGTTGGTCGGTGGTTGAGCAGGATGTGAAATTTGGCGCGACGGTAATTCCACCGGCCGAGAGTGTGGCCGCGAGCCTGCGCTATCTCCGCGGTGTCGTAGCAGACATGGCAGGCGTGCCAGCACGCTAACGGGATGTGAACTGGGGCTACTACGCTGTTATCGGAAAAGGCGATGCGACGCGGTTAGACCGAAAGGATCATCATCTTGGCAAAACTTGGAGTCGGCGTAGTCGGAGTGGGGGAAATGGGGAGGCGCCACGCAGAGAATCTTCGCCGCCTGGTTCCTGCCGCGCGGCTCGTTGCCATAGCGGATGTTGCGGCTGATCGAGCACGTCAGACAGCGGAGGAATTGGAGATCGAGAAATATTTTTCCAGCATTGAGGAGATGCTCGCGTGTAAGGAGATCGATGCAGTCCTGATCGCAGTTCCCGACAAGTTTCACGCGAGAGTGATTGAAGCCGCCGCCGCTGCCGGCAAAGATATCCTATGCGAGAAGCCCCTTGCTACCAACCGTGCAGATGCTCAAAAAGCTCTGAAGGCCGTCGCCAACGCCGGCGTACGCCTGCAGGTTGGCTTCATGCGCCACTACGATCCTGCCTACGCGGCCGCGATGAAACGAATCGAAGCCGGTGAGATCGGCGATCCCGTACTGTTTAAGTCACTCGGGCGCGACCGCGATGTCCCTCCGCTTTCCGCCTACCAATCCAACATTAATGGAATGTTGTTCTACACCAATACGATTCACGACTTTGACTTAGCCCGCTGGCTCATGCGGGATGAAGTCATTGAAGTGCACACTTACTCAACGGTCGCGATTCGACCCGAACTGGCGCAATACCGAGATGTGGTCGCGAGCGTCGTGAATCTGCAGTTCGCTCAGGGAGCGATCGGCAACGTCGATTCTCATGCGCAAGCCATCTACGCCTATGACGTGCGCACCGAAATCGTGGGGTCGAAGGGGTCAATCTTTATAGGCAGCATCGACAAGACACCGGTCACGTTCCTGAACGCAGCAGGTGGAACCAGTGTTCTCGCGGATCATTTCTTGAGTCGCTTTGCGGATGCGTATCTGGCTGAAGTGCGGGATTTCGTTCACAACATGCTGCACGGCCATCCTCCACGCGTCACGGGTGAGGACGGTATGCGGGCACTGGAGATCGCAATTGCGGCAGAGGAGTCCCACATACAGGGCGGGCCGCGCGCCGTCGCATCAGGATCGTGAATTTGCTTCGCGGCGAATTCGCCGTCGATATCAATCTTGGAGGAACTGATGAATCTCACCAGCGCTGTGACTTACAAGAGTCCCCTGCATGAGATGACTCAGTCCACTCCGACTCGTCTTTGGAACGATTCGGCCGCGGTCCATGAACTCACCTATTCCATCGACCACGGCGCAGTGGGCGCGACTTGCAATCCCGTCATCGCGTTGGGAGTGCTGAAGAAGGATCCAAAGCTAAAAGAAAGAATTCGCGCGGTGATGGAGGAACGGCCGACGGCGACGGAGGGCGAAATCGCGTGGCAGTTGGTGCAGGATATTTCCGTTCAAGGCGCGGCCTTGTTGAAACCGATCTTCGACAGAGAAGGCGGGAAAAACGGAAGGCTTTCAATCCAGACCGATCCGCGATTTTTTCGCGACTCCAAGACAATTGTGGAGCAGGCAATACGCTTTAACGAACTCGCTCCGAATATGATTGTGAAGATTCCCGCAACTCGGGCGGGGATTCCCGCGATGGAGGAAGCGACCTATCGCGGAATCAGCATCAACGCGACTGTAAGCTTCACCTTACCGCAGTGCGTTGCAGTGGCAGAGGCCGTGGAGCGCGGATTTGCGCGTCGCGAGCGAGAAGGCGCAGACGTCGCCAGCATGGGCCCGGTCTGTACAATAATGGTAGGCCGGCTCGACGATTGGTTGAAGGTGTTGATCGAAAAAGAGAATATCGCAATCGATCCTGGCTATACGGAGTGGGCAGGAGTGGCAGTTTTCAAGAAGACTTATCAACTGTTCCGTGAGCGCGGGTATCGTATTCGGTTGCTGTCGGCGGCTTTCCGCAATCACATGCACTGGAGTGAATTTATCGGAGGCGACGTTGTCATCTCGCCGCCGTATTCCTGGCAGGTTCGGTTTAATGCCAGTGACGTGCCGGTGCGCAATCGAATCGGCGCACCAGTCGATGCGAAGATCGTCGACGGACTTTCCAGCAAATTCGGAGATTTTCGTCGAGCCATGGGTGAAGAACCGTTGTCGATCGAGGACTTCGACGCGTTTGGCCCGACACGTCGCACGCTTCGCCAATTCATCGGTGCCTGTCATGAGTTGGAGACGCTGGTGCGAGACGTTATGATCCCGAATCCGGATATCGCGTGAATCGGCGGCGATGGGCTAGACTCCGAGTCGCCTCTCTGCCAGGGCGACTCGGTAACCCTCTGACGTCGGCGGACCGGGAAAGTTAACAGCCGACTCGCAAACTTGTGCAAGTCTTGATTATGCCTTCGGCTAAAAAGGATCGATCGAAGGGGACTAAAGCAGCGAGCATCTATGATGTCGCGCGCGAATCGAAGGTCTCGGTCTTCACCGTTTCGGCCGTAATCAACAATAAGACTCATGTAGGGAAGAAACTGCGCGAGCGGGTTGAAGAAGCCATCCACAGGCTCAACTACCGGCCGAACCTTGTCGCGCGCAGCCTGGCCAAGCAGCGTACACACACAATCGGGATGATCGTGTCGGACATCGCGAACCCGTTTTTCCCAATGGTAGTTCGAGGTGCGGAAGATGCAGCCCAGCGGCAAGGGTACAACCTGTTGCTTTGCAACAGCGACGATACGCAGGAGAAAGAAGAAACTCAGATCGAGCTATTGCTGTCCAAGCGAGTCGATGGGATTCTCCTGACGAAGGCTGCTGGTGACCTTAGTCCGGCGCTTCGGCAGATGATCAAGCAAATGAACATTCCTTTTGTGCTGGTGATGCGGACATATCCGAAGCTGACCAAGGATGCGGTGATATCAGATGACTATCATGGCGCTTATGACGCTGTGTCGCATCTGGCTCGCGCCGGCTGCCGGCGCATCGGCTTGATCAGCGGTCCGCTGAAGATCAGTAATGCAATTGCGCGTCTGCAGGGATTTAAAGATGCATTGCAAGCGCAGGGGTTGCCGCTTGAGAAGAACCTGATGATTGAAGGTGACTACCGGATCGAGTCAGGATTTCGTGCTGGACACGCGCTACTTTCGCATCGGCCGGATGGAGTCTATGTCGCGAATCACCTGATGACGATTGGCTTGTTACAGGCAGCGGAAGAGATGGGAATGAAGTGTCCCGACGATTTTGGGTTAGTAAGTTTCGACGATTATCCGTGGCTGGGAGTATTTCATCCTAAGTTGACCACGGTAGAACTTCCGAAACACCAGTTAGGCAGCGAAGCCGTGGAGTTACTAATTCGAAGGATCGGCGGCAGTACCGAGAAGGCTGTGGTACGAAAGTTGCAGCCGGAGTTGCGCATTCGCGAATCGTGCGGGTTTGCGCGGCACGTGGCGAGAGAGGCTGCAACCGACGCAAAATAAGTTGACTTGCTAATGTTTCTCCGGCTTTTCTCTTAGAAAAGCAGCGCTCTTAGAAAAGGCGCTCTTTTCTGACTGCCTCTTCGTATTTAGCGCGCGCCACCCGCACAGACTCAACCTCCGAGACTTCAGCAATCGGTACATCCCACCAGGATTCGTATCCTGGGACCCGCTGATCATAGGCGGTCTCAATGACGACGACCGACGTCTGATGAGACTTACTGGCAGCTAGGAGAGCCTGTTTGAATTCTTCGCGGGTCGTGGTTCGAACCGCTTCTGCTCCAAGACTTCTAGCGTTCGCAACGTAATCTACTGGAATCAGATCGCCTTCAAGTTTGCCGTTGGTGCGATAACGATATTCGGTTCCCATCCCTCGATTTCCGCACGCGCGACTTAGTCCGCCGATGCTGGAAAATCCGTGGTTGTCTATCACCACGATTGTAAGTTTGTAGTTCTCTTGCAGGGAAGTGACGATTTCCTGAGCCATCATGAGGTAGGAACCGTCGCCGACCATCACGTAGACCTCGCGGTCCGGGGCAGCCATTTTTACTCCGAGGCCTCCGCTGATCTCGTATCCCATGCAGGAGTAGCCGTACTCCATGTGATAGCCCTTGGGATCGCGAGTACGCCACATCTTATGCAGGTCGCCGGGAAGGCTACCCGCTGCGCAAACCAGTACATCGCGCGGTCCGGAGATTTCGTTCACAACTCCGATGACTTCTCCCTGGCTGATCAGATCGGTCCCGCTGGGATTGTGCAGCCGGTCCACTTCCTTTTCCCAGGCATCACGAAACTCTGCGACACGAGTTGCATAAGAAGTGCTGACGGTTGTGCTCTGCAGGGCGCAAGCTAATTCTTTGAGCGTGACCTGAGCATCGCCGACGAGCGGGAGGGCGGACTGTTTACCGGCATCGAACTCACCAACATTGATGTTGATAAATCGCACCGCCGGGTTTTGGAATGCGGTTTGAGACGCGGTGGTGAAGTCGGAATAGCGGGTTCCGACACCGATGATCAGGTCGGATTCGCGAGCAAGAATATTTGCGCCCGGTGTTCCCGTAACGCCGATGGCGCCGAGCGCTTGTGCATGATTGAAGGGCAGCGAGCCTTTGCCCGCTTGCGTTTCTCCGACCGGGATGCCGGTTTGTCCAGCGAAAGCCGAGAGCGCTTCGGTTGCCTCGGAATAGATCGTGCCGCCACCGGTAATGATCACGGGTTGCTTGGCCGAGCGTATCCACCGCGCGGCTTTCTGCAGCAGTTGGGAGTCGCACCTCGCCCGCGGGACTTGCCACACTCTTTTTTCGAAGAACGATGCAGGATAGTCGAAGGCCTCAACTTGCACATCCTGAGGCAGGGAAAGAACCACAGCGCCGGTGTCCGCGGGGGAACTCAACACTCGCATCGCAGCGGGAAGCGCGGCCAGGATCTGTTCCGGGCGCTCGATGCGATCCCAGTAACGTGCAACGGGCTTGAAGCAATCATTGACAGAGATGTCCTGTGTCGCGGAGGATTCCAGTTGCTGCAGAACCGGAGCGACATTGCGGCGAGCAAAAATGTCACCGGGCAAGAGAAGTACAGGCAGCCGGTTTATGGTTGCAACCGCGGCTCCCGTGATCATGTTGGTTGCGCCCGGACCAATCGAGGTAGTGCAGACAAGAGTGCGCAGGCGATTGGCCATTTTGGCGAAGGCCGCAGCCGTGTGGACCATGGCTTGCTCATTGCGGAACAGGTAATAGGGCAGTCCTGGATCCTGCTCCAGCGCTTGTCCGATGCCGGCAACATTGCCGTGGCCGAAGATTCCGAGGCATCCTTCAACGAGGCGGTGTTGCTGGCCATCCCGCTCGGTGAATTGATTCTTGAGAAATCGGATGATCGCCTGGGCCGTGGTGAGGCGAGTTTTCATGGAGCCATGCTCCTTACCCTAATCATTTTCCGAAGCGTGGGACGCGAAGAAGATGATAATGCACGACTCGATGACGGCGGTAAGCCGGATGACTCTCCACTTACTCGTCTTACCTTTTTTACCAGCTAGCCTTTTACCAGCGGTAAGCGGGGATCCGTATCTTTCCAGGTATCACGAATCCAGACGTGCTTCGAATCCTCGGTAACAGCCAGCGCACGCGCCGACCCCGCCAGGAAATTCAGATAGTAAATATCGTATCCCGGCCCGGCTACCACCGGATGGAATCCGCTACGCACCAGGACTGTGTCTCCGTCACGAGCTTGCACGGTACGCCCGGCTGGGTTCTCGGCAGAATAAAGATGCTGGAATGCGAATCCTTCAGGCTGGCGAATGCGATAGTAATAGATTTCGTCGAGGTCCACTTCAGCGGGCGGATGGTGAACGTCGTGTTTATGCGGGGGATAACTCGACCAGTTACCGCCGGGAGTATAAACCTCGATAACCATAAGCTTATCCGCAGGGAAAGACGGTGGAATGATGTCGACGATCTGCCGCGACGCGTTGCCTCCGCCCCGCAAACTGCTGACAACGTCCTCGGGCGAAATCAAGCGAGGTTCCAGCCGGGCATCCGAGGGAACGCGACACTCGGCGATTTCGCAGTACGTCTGTGCGATAAATGTAACTTTGTGTCCGGCGGGAAGATATAGCGTATAGGGTAGTCCTTCGAAAACGTTGTTTCGACGGCCAATCGTTTTTGTCCCATTTCCCCAATCGGCGCTGCACTTACCACCGAGGAGCACGAAGGCCGCCTCCTCGTGTTCGGTAGAAGCGGTATAAGAAACTCCGGGCTGCAAACGCCGGACGAAGAAACTCATCCACTCCCATCTCGCCTCGCCGCGCGGAAGGGCCAGGAGTTCGCCGGATGCCCCGTCAGGCAAGCGCTTCGAGTGGATCAGGCTTTCGTCCATAGGCTTTCGTTGAGTCGTGCGGAACAGCTGAAAAAGCGGCCTTTCTTGAGAAATCTAACCGCTTTGACACTATGGCAAATGCACGGTACCTTGTCAATCGTGATCCTCGCCGACGAAAATCTCCGGATGAGCGTCTACCGCGACCCGCAGGAGTATTCACATTGTTCGCCGCAGGAATTAGCCTATATTCGAAATTCGGGAGAATGGAAATGAGCCAGGACGCAGCCACAAGGCGAGGTTTTCTCAAGGCGGCTGGAGTTGGAGTGGCCGGTCTGTCGGGCGCATCGAAGGTCAGCGCGGGATTGGCCGAGACCGCCGCACCTGCACCGGCGCAGCGCGCTTTCGATGTCCGTGAATACGGAGCCAAAGGGGATGGGAAGTCAATCGATAGTCCGTCGATCAACAAGGCCATAGAGGCGGCAGCCGGCGCGGGAGGAGGTCTGGTCGTTTTCCCTGCCGGAACCTATTTGTGCTACTCCATTCGCCTGAAGAGCAAAGTTGCGCTCTCACTGGGCATGGGCTGCACCGTACTGGCGGCGGACACGCCAGCGCAGAACACGGCGGAAGGCTATGACCTGGCCGAGTCGAACCAGCCGTGGGAAGCCTATCAGGACTTCGGTCACAACCACTGGCACAATAGTTTGATTTGGGGCGAGAACCTTGAAGACCTGGAGATTCAAGGGCCGGGATTAATTTGGGGAAAAGGTTTGAGCCGTGGAGAAGGGACCGGTCCGGTAGCAGAGGTTCCTGGTGTTGCCAACAAAGCGATTGCTCTAAAGAACTGTCGCAACGTCCTGCTGCGGGACTTTTCCATTCTTCATGGCGGACATTTCGGTGTCCTGGCGACCGGCGTCTCGAATCTCACCGTCGACAACCTGAAGATCGACACCCAGCGCGATGGTATCGACGTGGACTGTTGCCGCAACGTACGGATCTCGAACTGCACGATCAATTCGCCCTGGGACGATGCGATTTGTCTGAAGAGTTCGTTCGCGCTGGGGTACGCATGCGACACGGAGATGGTAACGATCAGCGACTGCATGGTGAGTGGGAGTTACCTGGAGGGAGCAGTGCTTGACGCTTCGTTCAAGCAATTCCCGGCGACTTCCGACGTCGATCGCAACGGGCGCATAAAATTCGGAACAGAATCGAACGGTGGATTCAAGAACATCACCATCTCAAACTGTGTGTTCGACGGCTGCTTCGGAGTCGCGATTCTCAGCGTGGATGGGGCACAGATCGAAGATGTCACCATCTCGAACATCA
>Ga0070765_100001561_pt1 | contig 14146 bp, 12 predicted proteins | sample HubBroMetageWFT5_FD_71516 | JGI IMG/M metagenome (GOLD analysis project Ga0070765, IMG submission 71516) | Warmed and freeze-thawed soil microbial communities from the Hubbard Brook experimental Forest, New Hampshire - Hubbard Brook CCASE Soil... | ecosystem: Environmental > Terrestrial > Soil... | reverse complement strand
GGGTAGCGGTCGGTGATCAGTAGGAAGGCGTAGGCCGCGACGCGGTTGTGCCAGCGGATCACGCCCTCGATGAAGTCGAACAGCGATCGCGGGTAGCGGCCGGAGAAGAGGATCGCGAACCAGGCGAAGATCGCGGCGAGGAGCGCGGCGATGGTGAGGAAGAACAGGACGATGTAGTGGGGGATCGCGAGGAGCCATTTGACGAGCGGCAGGCCGCGGTTGAGGTCGTGTTCGGCGTTTGGGTAGGGGAAATTCAGATGGACCGCCTGTTCCTCGTCTGTGGAGGGGTATTGGTCGTCCATTAGTGCGAAGTAGACGGCGATCCGGTTGGTGAAGCGGGTCAGCTGCAGGTTCCAGTCGTACCACCAGCGCGGGTACTTCTTGCGGAACAGCAGCATCAGGAGCACCGGAATGACCAGGATGCCGATGCCGCCTCCGGCGTAGCGGGCGCCGCTGCCTCCCGCGCTGGCCCCGAAGCTTCCGCCCTCGAGTGCTGCGGCGAGGATCGCGATCGGGATGATCGTGAAGATCCGAAGCGCGGTGCTGAGCCGGTTGAGACTCCGGTCGGGGTAGTCGACCGAGTAGGTCAACGGGTAGGCGTGGCCACCGCCCGGTGGCATCCCGCCGCCCGGCGATGGTACGGGCGTCTGTCCTGAGCTTTCCATGGATGTTCCCTCTCTATCAGGTGTACGGCGTATACTCGACTCCGGACTATAGGTGTACGTCGTACACTTGTCAAGCGCGATGACCCAACCCAAGCCGAACGCCGGCCGCACACGCCTAAGCAGACCGCTCGTACTCCAGGCTGCCGTAGCCCTCGCGGATGCGGACGGCCTGGACGGGTTCAGCATGCGCCGACTCGCGCAGGAGCTAGGCGTGGTCCCGATGGCGCTCTACAAGCACGTGGCGAACAAGGATGAGCTCCTCGATGGCATGGTCGACATCGTCTTCGGCGAGATCGAGTCTCCCGCGATCGACGACGACTGGCGCTCGGCAATGCGACGCCGGGCGATCTCCGCGCGCGACGCGCTCAAGCGCCATAGCTGGGCGATCGGGCTGATGGAGACGCGGAACCCCGGGCCGGCCAACCTCCGAAACCACAACGCCGTAATGGGCTGCCTGCGCGAGGCGGGATTCTCGTTCCAGAACGCAATCCACGCCTACTCGGTTCAGGACGCCTACATCTACGGCTTCGCGCTGCAGGAGAAGACACTCGGGTTCCAAACACCCGGCGACGCCGGACAAGCCGCGCAGAGAAGAGCGCGCGCGATCGGCGCGCTCGACGAATACCCGTATCTCGCCGAGATCGCAGCGAAGCTCCCCGAGTCCGGATACGACAACAACGTCGAGTTCGCCTGGGGCCTCGACCTCATCCTCGACGGCCTCGACCGCCACCGCCGCACTCGCCGGCGGTAACCCCATCCCTCGCGAGGACCGCCGCCGATCGCGAATGCCGAAGGTGGGGGTTGTGTTTGCCGCGTGGAAGAGTACGGTGGATGCCGGAGCGGTCTCGCTCGTCGCCCCCGGCTCGTTGTGACCGCGATAAAAGGTCCGGGTCGCCGCCTCGTTCGACCGCGTAAGCCCTAACGGAACGAGGCCACGAGCCAGTTCCTGCTCGACCTCGACGAGCCACATATGAACACGCTCTGCACAAATCTGGCGCGCTCGCCGAATTCGGTCGGCGCCGCCCGCCGGCTCGTGAACGGCCACACCCCTTCGCTCGACTCTCAGCAGCGACGAGACGCTGTTCTGATGGTGTCCGAGCTGGTCACCAACGCGGTGCTGCATGGCGTCGGAGCGATCTCGCTCCGGGTTGACGCCGAGGCAGACACGGTGCGAATCGAGGTAGCCGACGAGGGGAACGCTGTGCTTGCGCCTAGTCGAGAGCCAAGCGCTTACGGCGGCTGGGGGCTGAGGATCGTCGAGCAACTCGCCGATGACTGGGGGGTTCTCGCCGGCAGCACCAAGGTCTGGTTCCGGCTCGGCCGCCCGCGCCCGCGACGCTGACGCGATGGGCGAGGTAAATCCAGAGGAGGCGCTCGAGATCGGTCGCGGCGTGTTCAAGCGACTCGGTGATTGCACCGGCTCCGACATCGAGTCGGCAATCGGTTTGATTGCCCAAAAGCGGATCGACCGGGCCTGGATCGCGGAGCAGGCGGCGGGACCCGATCGGAATGAGCTGACAATTGCCCGCCGCTTCTTCGCTGACACGACGGACGCCGAGCGGGATCTCATCGCCTACTGGCAGATGGTGAAGCTCGTCGAGGAAGCACACGTGCGCTACACGACAGACCGCGACGGGTGACCACCCCCGTCATCCTCGCGACGCCCCCAGGCGATCGTGACCGGCGGTCCGGTGATCAGGTTTGCGGGATCGGTCAGGCATCGCCGTACGGCGTTCAACCGCTCGGCGGTGATCCCTTCAGCGTTCAGCTCGGTCTCAAGGCGCTGGATTCCTCGGGCAATATGAGCCCAGCTCTCTCCACCGGGCGCAAGCAGGCGATATTGGCGACCCTGTAGCTCGATCAGCCCGGACCTCCCCAGGTCCCTCATCAGTTCGTTGCCGTAGCTCGCGTTCCACCCGACGGCCGCGCCGGCTCGCTCCCACGCTGGCGCGAAGTCATCAAAGACCGGGGTGGACGGTGTGACATTGAGCTCCAGCCCAGCGGAGTCGGCCAGCACCAGCACGCCGCCTGGCCGCAGCGCCTCGGCAAGTCGTGCGATCACAGCGCGCGGACCGGCCAGATGCTCGAGCAGAAACCGAGCGTGGATGAGGTCAAAGCCGTCTTCCGGAACCGGATCACGCAGGACGTCATGACGCCGGAACACGATGTCCCTGCCCCCGGCATCGAACCACCGATCGTCGAGATCGGTAGCTAGGACGCGCCCCTCTGCCCCCGCAACGGCCGACAGCCAGCGAGCGATCGATCCGCGCCCGGCGCCGACCTCCCAACAACGCCACCCAGCCCCTAGACCGACCTCGATCAGGGCGTTCCGGCTGTGTGCATCAACCGCCCGTTCCAAGGCAGCAAGACGCTGTTCCTCGAAAGTCCGATCCTCTCCGAACGCATACCGCTCCCCCGACATGACCCAACAAATAACAGATGCCCGCGTTGACCATCCGGCTGGGCCTGGAGGTCGTCGTCCGGGAGCGCGGTCCTGCGGAATCTCATCGTGGTTTGCCCCCGACAGCGGCGAGATGGGTTTGGATGAGCTTCGCGCTGCGTTCGCTGTCGACGAGCCAAGGACCGTGGCTTCAGCGTTGCGGATCCGTTGCTCGAGCGTCATGTGCTTCTGCTCGGCGGGCCGCGATTAGACGGCGGTGCGCTCGGGATCGTTTATACGGAGGTGCTCGTGCACTAGGCGTACGACCGTTGCGCCCTCTCCGACACCTGAGGCAACGCGCTTGATCGAACCCTGCCGCACATCGCCCGCTGCGAATACGCCCGGCATACTCGTCTCCAGTGGCAAGGGCTCGCGCTCCTGACTCCAACGCACCCCGGGCTGCTCGAGAAGGTCGCGACCCGTGACGAGGTAACCCTGGGCGTCGCGCGCGATCTCATCTGGAAGCCACTGGGTGTGCGGTTCGCCGCCGATCATGACGAACAGCGCGGCGGCGGAGACCTCGTCAACCGTGTCGTTTGCGTGATCGGCAAGCGTGATGCGGTCGAGCGGTCCGTCGCCAGCGCCGTCGACTACCTCGGTGCGGTGGCGAACGACCACGTTCGGCGTCGACTCGATTGCGCTCACGAGATAGCTCGACATCGACTTCGCGAGGCTGTCGCCGCGAACGAGCAGCGTGACAACGCTGGCGTACTTGGCAAGGTGCAACGCCGCTTGTCCAGCGGAGTTGCCAGCGCCCACGATGAATACGTCCTGGTCATGCATGGCGCGGCTCTCGCTGACGGCCGCGCCGTAGAAAACCCCCGAACCCACCAGTGCCTCGAGCCGCGGTACGCCGAGCCGCCGCCATTCGATTCCCGTCGCGATCACGACTGCGCGTGCGCATAACTCGGTCCCATCGAGCAGGTGAACGACTCGATCGGCGCCACACTCTTCGAGCGCGACCGCCTGCTGAGCAAACACGATATGCGCTCCCATCAGCCAAGCTTGCTCGCAGGTGCGCTCCATCAGAACACCACCGTTGATGCCGTGGGGAAACCCGGGATAGTTCCTGATTAGGGGGCTCGTGCCGGCCTGTCCGCCGGATACCTCCCGTTCCAGCAGCACGGTCTCGAGGCCCTCAGACGCCGCATAGACGGCGGCGGTCAGGCCCGCCGGTCCCGCACCGACAATCGCAACGTCGCAAGTGTCAATGTCGTTCTTGACACTCACGCCGATCGCGCGCGCGAGATCGGGGAGGTCCGGATCGACGATCACCTGCCCGTCGTAGCGGATCACCACCGGGAGGCGTTCCCCGCGGACACCCGCCTCGTCGAGCAAGCGTCGTCCGTGGTCACTCTCCGCTGCATAGAACCCGAATGGCATGCTGAACCGCGTCATCACGTCGCGCAATTGCAGCGCTCTACCGTCGCCGTCCGCGGCGACGATCCGAAACTCCTCAAAGCGCGGCTTCTGCTCTCTCGTCCACGAGGAGAGGAACTCGTTCATGGCGTGGTAAGCACTTTCCTCGTCAGCCCACGGCCGGACGATGTGATAATCGGCCCGCCCGAGGGCCATGGCCTGCACCGCCGGACTCGTCGACGAGTAGTCACGATCGACAAGCAGCACCCGCTTCGCCGACGGATGCAATTCGTGCCCGCACGTGAGTACGTCAGATGCAGCGTCGGCGACCAGCAGCAACGCCACCGGCACGTCGGCATCTGCCAGTTCGCGGAGGACGGCGAGCGCCGCCGACGACGAGGTCTCGCCCCTCACGACGAAGTCGTTCCCGAACCGCCGGGAAAGATCAGAGAGCAGCGCGTGGAGTGACGTCTTGTCGTGATCGACTATGAAAAGCACCGGGAGCTTGGAGCGGTTCGCCACCCGCTCGTGGGCAAGTAGGTAGTCGAGGTGCGTCATCCGCTAGGTCCCGGATTGTGTGACCGATCGCGCGACCGACTAACGCCGAGCTCGAGCTCGATCACGCCGCCTTGGCTGGAGCAAGCGTGAAACCCGAGCCTCCGCAACAGTGCGCGTGCGGGCCGGTTCTCCCATAACGTCGTGGCGGTAAGCACTGCGAAGCCGTTCGCGCGAGCGGACTGCACTATGTATCTGGCGAGCGCGGTGCCGATGCCCATACTCTGGAACTCGTCGTCGACCGCGAAGGCCACGCTTGCGCTGCCCGGTCGATCGGGGTCGTGGACGTACTGCCCCACGGCCACGATCGACCCTTTGCGCTCGTCGACTGCGGCGATCGCCTCGTCACAGACGTGATCGACATCGGTGAGAGTAGAAAGCTCTCCGGGCGTCAACTCGGGCCTCGGCAAGAGGAATCGCCGATAGCGCGACTTCGGGCTGAGCCGGGCGAACAACTCCGCGATGCCGTCACGGTCGTGCGGCCTGACGGGGCGGAGACGGAGTCGGGTGCCGTTGGCCACCACCAAAGTCTCTGCTCGGTCTGGCGAGGCGGTCCGGTCGGCCCCCGAAGCGCTCCTTCCATTGAGCGCTTCGAGGGCGCTGTGCGAGATCGATGGTGTCATCGTCGTGCACTGCGTCAGGCACCCGCTGCCGACGGTTCGATGTTCTGGTTGAGACGGAACACGTTCGTCGGGTCGTAGCGGTTCTTCAGTGAGACGAGGCGGGCGTATGTTTCGTCGCCGTATGACGTCCGCGCCGCGTCCGTGTCGCCGAGGAAGTTGACGTAGGCACGGCCGGTCGACGCTTCGGACGCCGCGGCGACCACCGCGCGCGCCCAATCCGTGTGGGCCGTGCTCACGTCCGGGTCGTGCCAGCCCGTGACGGCGTTGAGCACGAACGGCATCGAGCGCTCCGCGAACGCCGTCGCGCCGTCGGCGACGCGTCCGACCGAACCACCCATCTGGTGCACGTGGATCTCGCATTGCGGGCCGGGCGCGCCGAGGTGAAGCTCGCAGAGCCGGCCGATGAGTTCGTCGTCGAGCCGCGCGAGGTTCGTCGCCTTGAAGTAGGCGTGGATCCCCTTCCCCCACAGCGGGTCGATCAGCGTCTGGATCATCTGGTACGGCATTGGGCCGAGCAGATCAACGATCGGTTCTGCCACGCCGCGGATTGCGCGGACGAGCGCGTCGCCGTCGTCGACGGGGCCGGTAGAGGTGGCGATGAACGCAGCGACCTTCTTGCCGTGCCACTCTTCTGGGATCACCGGCAGCGGCGGCGCGGTCGTGAGGTTCACGAGTCCGGCGATCTCGTCCGGCGCGTCCCCGGCCCAATCGCGGAACGCGCGCAGGAGGTCGTGGGCGTCCTGCGCCGGATAGAAGATCGGCCCGGCATAGACGATCGGTCCAAGTCGATGGAGCTCGAACTCGAATTCCGTGACGATGCCGAAATTGCCGCCGCCGCCACGCAGCCCCCAGAGCAGGTCTGCGTTCTCGGTCTCGCTCGCGTGGACGAGTCGACCGTCGGCGGTGACGACGTCGGCCCCGGTGAGGTTGTCGCACGCGAGGCCGAACTTCCGCATCGTCCAGCCGATGCCGCCGCCGAGCGTGAACCCACCGACGCCGGTGGTCGATACGAGGCCGCCCGTCGTCGCCAGCCCATGCGCTTGCGTCTCGTGGTCGACATCGGCCCAGACCGCGCCTCCGCCCACGGTTGCCCGGAGGGCAGCCGGATCGACGCGGACGTTTGTCATCGACGAGAGGTCGATCACGATCGCGCCGTCCGACGTCGAGAAACCGGCGACGCTGTGGCCGCCACCGCGGACGGCGATCGTCAGGCCGTTGCTGCGCGCGAACCCGACCGACGCAATCACGTCGGCAGCGCCGGTGCAGCGGACGACGAGCGCCGGGCGCTGCCCGTCGTGCGCGCCGTTCCAGATCCGGCACGCCTCTGCGTAGCCGTCGTCGCCCGGGGTCACGATCTCTCCCCGCACGGTCTCCCGCAGCTCCTGAACTGTTGCTTCCCCGAGGACGGGGGCGATGGTATGGCTCATCTCCGACTCCTTTGTTGAAGTGCCGGAGTTCTAGGCGGGGCTCATTTGCACGGACTTTGAGCGCGCTTAGCAAGGTCGCTCAGCCGCTCTTCGGCGTCCGCGACGCCGACCGCGTCATCCCTTGCCGCATAACGGTCGCGCGCGTCAGCTAGGAGTGCAGATGCCCGTTCCAGGTCGCCGCGGAGCAACGCAACCTCGGCGAGCCCGGCGAGGGTGTTTGCGATCCAGCGCTCGCGCAGCGTCGGGCCGAGCACCGTGCGTGCTTCCACCAGCGCGGCCTCGGCGTCGTCGAGATTCCCGCGTGCGAAGGCAAGGTCGGCCGTCCGCCAGAGGGTGCTCGCGAGCCCCCATCGATCTCCCGCACGCCGAAACAGGTCGCGAGCCTCGGCGAGGTGTCGCTCCGCGTTGCGGTAGTCGCCGGCTCTTGTGTCGACAAACCCGAGCCCGGCGAGTGCGAGTCCGACACCGCGCCGGTCGCTCTGAGCGCGCCGCAGCTCCAGCGCCTCCTCGAGGGCTTCACGGGCCGCGGGAAGCGCGCCCTCGGTGAGCTCGAGGTACGCGCGCCGGACGAGCACCGCCGCCCTGCCGGCCTCGTCTCCGGCCTGCGCGAACCGCGCCGCGCTCTCCTCGAGCAGTAGGCGCGCTCGCGCAAGGTCGCCGCGCGCCCGCACGATCCCAGCCTGGTTCGCGAGGACATAGCTGACGGCCGCGTCGCAGGAGATCTCGGAGAACGGCTGCAGCGTGTCCTCGAACACGACGCGCAGCCCGGGGCGGCCGGCGGGCTGGCTCGTCCGGATCTCCGCGATGTTGACCGGGGAGGGGATCCGCGCTGGCGAGCCGGCGAGGGCGCCGAAGAGGCCGATGCTCCGGGTCAGAAGCTTCTCGGCGCGGGCCAGGTCCCCGCGGATCCAGTTCGCGACGCCGAGTGAGTAGACGCAGATCGCCTCGGCAGCGGCGAACCTCTCGCGGCGCGCGAGCTCGAGTGCGCGCTCGAGCCATGGCATCGCGACGTTTGCCGCGTCGCCCGCGACCCCGAGCTCGCCCAGGAACTGGAGCGCCCGCCACTCGGCGTGCGCGTCGCCAATCTCGGATGCCACGGCGTAGCTTTCTTCGGCCTGCCGGAGCGAGCACGCGAGCGCGCCGCTGCGGAGGTCGATGGCCGCCGAGGCGAGCAGCGTCTCGGCCCGAAGAGCGGTGCGCGCCGGGGCGGTAGCTAGAGCCCGGTCAAAGCGCCGCCGCGCCTCGTCGAGTTCGATCCGGCGCAACCAGAATGGTCCCAGCGCGACGCAGAAGCGCAACGCATCGTCAGGCGAACGCTCGAGCAGCGTGTCGAACGCTGCCCGCAGGTTTGTCGCGTCACGGTCGAGGCGTGGCGAGCCGCGTTCCTCCAGGGCCACCGTGAGCGCCCACCGTGCATGCCTGTCCACGAGGGAGGCGGCCTCGCCCGCCTCGTTGAGGCGCTCGCGCGCGTACAGACGAACGGTCTCCAGCAGGCGGTAGCGGCGCTCGCGCGAGGATCCCTCGTCGGCGACCACGAGGGATTTCTCGACCAGACGCGCGAGCACGTCGGCGATGCCCGTGGCGTCGAGGTCGCCGCCGGCGCACACGCTTTCGGCGGCTTCGAGCTCGAAGCCGCCGGCGAAGGCTGCGAGCCGACGAAACAGCGTCCGCTCGTCAGGCTCGAGGAGGTCGTGACTCCATTGGAGGGTCGCCTTGAGCGTCTGCTGCCGTGTCGGCGAAGCATGGCTCGACGTGCGGAGAACCCGGAACCGGTCGTCGAGCCGCTCCGCGATCGCCGCGGGACCGAGTGCTCCGAGGCGGCCGGCCGCGAGCTCGAGTGCCAGTGGCAAGCCGTCGAGTCGAAAGCAGATTCGGGCAACATCGACCGCGTTCTCCTCGTCAAGCACGAAGCCCGGTGCCGCCGCAGCAGCGCGCTGCACGAACAGCCGCACGGCTTCATAGCGCATCAGGTCGCGCGGCCCGAGCGTCTGCTCGGGGTCAGGGATGTCGAGCGACGGAACCCGGAACACGACCTCGCCTGGCACACGCAGCGGCTCGCGGCTCGTCGCAAGAATCGTCAGCTGCGGTGAGGACCGAAGGAGTGTGTCCGCGAGGCCGGCCGTCGCCGGAAGCAGATGCTCACAATTGTCGAGCACGAGCAGCAGCGAGCGGGGGGTGAGGTACTCGACTACTGCGTCGATGAGCCTCTGCCCGGACAGCGCGCGCACGTCGAGCACGGCCGCGACCGCGTCCAAGACGAGTCGAGCGTCCGTGAGCGCGGCGAGCTCCACCAGGGCCGCACCATCCGGATGGGACGGCTCGACTGCGCGGGCGAGCTCTAGAGCGAGCCGTGTCTTGCCCACGCCTCCGGTCCCGGCGAGGCTGAGCAGCCGCGTGTCGCGAAGCAGCGACCCCAGCTCGGCTAGCTCGCGGCTCCGCCCAACGAATAAGCTCGTGTCGGCAGGCAGGGAAGGGAGGTGGTCCGCGTCGCCAAAACCGAGGGCCGCGAGCTCAGCTGCGAGCTCCGCCGCCAGCTCCGCAAGCTCCTCCCGTCGGTCGGCGGTCCAGTCGTCGTATCGATTCTCTGGCAGCAACTCACCGCCGTAGAGGGAGAGCGCCTCACGGTAGGCCGCGGGTGTCCTCGCGCGACGCGCGTCGGCAGCCGCAAGCTCCAGGCGGTCGACGTCGACGTCCGCTGTGAGCTGGAGCAGCTGATCCCGGACCTCGATAGCGCCGCGGTCAAGCGCGCGCCGCGCGACGTACACGGCCTGATTCAGGTTGTTCGCCGCCGCGGACGGATCGCGGTCGCCCCAGAGCGCATCCATCGCCTGCTCGCGGTGGAGGCGCCGGCCAGGAGCTAGGGCAAGCAACTTGACAAGCTCACGCGCCTTCCTCAGTCGCCAGGCCGTCTGCGGGACCGGCTCCCCGTTGACCACGACTCCAAAGCCGCCCAGAAGAGTCACGGCGATCAGCGCTGGGTGTCTCGACGCGAGTTCCAGATCTGGAGGTCCGGGCGACAACCGACCAGGCGGCGTTTCCGGCGGCGGTCCAGGAGGCTCGGCCCTCGAACGTGTCGATCGCGTATGAGAAGAAGACGCCGTGTCGCTCGTGTTCCGATCGCGGGGAGTCGGGCCAGCCGTCGGCGATAGCTAGCGTTAGGTAATAAACCTACCAAAAATGAGTCGACGCGTTCAGAATCTCGTCGGGACCGGTCCCACGGCTCTACGGCCCGGCACGAACGTCTCGATCCGACCCGGCGTCTACGGCTCGTTCGCGCAAGACGTGCGCAAAACGCCTCCGTGCAAGAAATAGGATTCGCGGTACTCGTCCGTCCAACCGGACCGGGGTCCCGAGGTAATGACCGCGTTGTCGCTGACGTCTCCTTTAGCTCCGTTCGTCGATGCTTTACCGCTGCCGCCGCGGGTACGCGAGCACGACCACCTGACCGTTCGCATACGTGTGGCGTCCCACCGCTTTCACCGCGACCTGCCCCCGTCGCGCGTGTGGACGTTCGAGGGCACTGTGCCCGGACCGACGATCGAAGCCGAGCGAGGCTCGCCAGTCCGTGTGGAGTGGCGCAACGAGCTAGACGGCGCGCTGCCCGTGCTGGTCACGGTCGCGCCGGCCGAGACCGACGGCGATGGCGTGCCGGTGCAGTGCCTGCCCGGGCTGAGCGGCGGTATCGCCGATCCGCAGGCGGCGGCGCTGAAGGGTTTCACGGTCGTGCACCTGCACGGTGGTCTGACGCCGGCGGCCTACGACGGCTGGACGGAGAACATCTCGGCTCCGGGCCAGCACGCGGTCAGCGACTATCCAATGGATCAGCGCGCGGCGCTGCTCTGGTACCACGACCACGTGATGGGCGTCACGCGGTTTACCGTGTACGCGGGACTGGGCGGCCTGTGGATCGTTCGCGACCAGCGTGAGCGCGAGTTGGACCTTCCTGAGGGGCCGCCGTTCGAGGTGCCGCTGCTGCTCCAGGACCGCAACTTCGGGCAGGGCCGGGACGGCCTGCTCACTGGGGAGCTCGTGCACAAGACTGACCCCGGGACGATGGAGGCGTTCGCGCCGTTCACCGTGGTCAACGGCAAGGTCTGGCCGGTCCTGGACGTCCTGCCGGCCACCTATCGCCTGCGCGTGATCAACGGATCCAACGCACGCACCTTCCGCCTGGTGCTCCTGCACGAGAGCCGGCCGGAACTCGATCGGATCACGCAGATCGGCGCCGACGGCGGCCTGTTCGGAGCGCCGGTGGCCGTCCCGCCGGGGGGGTTGGTACTTGCCTCCGCCCAGCGCGCGGACCTGCTCGTTGACTTCTCAGACCTCCAGCCGGGCGGCGAGCTCACGTTCGTCAACACCGCCCGGGTGCCGTTCAACGGGGCACCGTTTCCGGCGGAGTTCGCGAGCGACGCCGCCGACCTCGACGGACTCCTGCCGTATCCCGAGGTGATGCGCTTCCGCGTCATCCCCGGGCCGTCGGTTCGCCGCACTGCGCCCGCGCAGCTGACGACCGACGCCGCGCCGCCCAGCGCCCAGGAACTCGCCGGCGCGGTGCGCCGTTCGGTCGCGTTGGTCGAGCAAGAGCTGGACGATGCCCCGAACATGCTCACGATGCGCGAGCTCGCGCCGGCGCCCGACGGTGATGCGACCCAGCCGCTGATCACCATCGTTGACCGCGATGTCAGCACCGGCGCCGAGACGGTGACGCGCTTCCGCACGGTCGCTGCGCACTTTGAGGACACCGTGACGTTCTTCCCGACCCTCGGCGAGTGGGAGGTGTGGCAGTTCATCAACCTCACCGGGGACACGCACCCGATGCACATTCACCTGAACCCTTTTCACATCCTGGCGCGTCGCGCGATCACGCTGGACGTGCCCGAAGGCGGCATCGAAGAGCGCGACACGACGGCCACGGTGCGCCTCGGCCAAGATCCCAACGACGATCTCGACCACGCCATCGACGCCAACGAGCGCGGACTCAACGACACCGTGCGCGTGAATCCCAACGAGATCGTCGAGCTGGCCGTGCGCTTCGAGACCTTCAGCGGCCGCTACATGTACCACTGCCACATCCTCGAGCACGAGGACCGCGACATGATGCGCCCTATCGTCATCATGCCCGCCGAACTGATGCCCTTCATGAGTTGACCGGCCCCAACCCGGTCAGTCCGGTGGCGTTGCTGAGGTGGCGCCTTGCTCTCGTAGCCAGGTGAGGACGTTTTCCTGGCGGGTGCCGAGGGAGCTGGCGGCGTCCAACGGGGTGCCTTCGGCGTACTCGGGTACCCAGCTCAGATCGGCGCCTCGAGCGAGTAGGTACTCCGCGGCGCGTCGTTGGCCGCCGGCGCAAGCGTGCCAGAACGCCTGGGACACGTCGCCGGCAGCATCGGACCGCTCCGCGAGCAGTTGCTCCATCCGTTCGACCATTCCGAGCGCCCCTGCGTGCCACAGCTTGTCGACCTTGGCGCCTCTAGCGACCAGCAGCCTGGCAACGTGCCAGCAGGCGTAGCCGATCGCGTTGTCGAGCTGGGTACCGATCGACCCCCCGGTGTTTCGAGCTCGGCGCCGCCGTCGATAAGCGCGACCGCCACATCGACGTCATCGGTGCTGGCCGCCCAGTGCAACGGCGTCTCGGGGCGGTCGCCGCCAGTGTCGTCGTTGGGGTCAGCGCCGGCCCCGAGCAACAAGGCCACCGCGGCGGGGGCGGCCGGGAAGTAGCCGGGCCAATCGACGGCGGCGTGCAAAGGGGTGCTCCAGCCGCCCTCGAGGCCTTTCCGGCCGATCATGCGAGCCGACGCGAGCTGCGGTCGCTCGACGACGAGGCGCCCGAGCGCGTCCAAGTCGCCACGATGGATGGCCGAGGTCAACTCCACGGCGACCGGATCACCGTGCGGCAAGGTCAGCTTGGGCGCTGACCCTCGCGGTCTACCGGCGGTCGACATCGGCGGCAACACTACGCCGTCGCGCAACACTCGCCAGTTACAAGCCGAGCTGGCGCATCCGCGTCAGGTTGTCCTCGACTCCGACCGCTGAGACCAGCTTGCCGTCCCGGACCGTGAAGATGTAGATCTCGTTGACCTGCTCGAATCGACGCCCCGTGGCGGGCACGCCGAGCCATTCGCCCCGATGGGTGCCCGAGCACCTGAAGTGGGCGACGACCTTGTCGCCCTCGGCGATTAGATCGACGATCTCCATCTCGAAGTCCGGGAACGCGCTCTGAAACGGCTGGACCCAGCGTTTGGCCGCCTGGGCGAATTCTCCGGCGGCGAGCTCGTCGAGCGCGTCGGGGTTCCGGCGCGCGACCGCCTCGTGAACGAGCCGGCGCACCAACTGCTTGTTCTCCTCAACAGACGACACGGACACCGGCCGAGTCACCCACGGGTTCCCGTGGCGCACGTGGCACAGCCGCATGACTCGCCGCGCCAGGCGCGGCGCCCATCGATGCGCGCCAGCGCGGCGATGCCGACAGCGACGACCGGGTCAAGCCACCAGATACCCAGCAAAGTGTTGGCGAGCAATCCGACGAGGACAGCGACCGCGAGGTAGGAACAGATGAGGTTCTGCCGTCCCTCGCCCGCGGTTGCGGGGGACTGGGCGCCGCGCAACCAGTCGCGGCCGCCGAGCTGCGTGACAACGACCACCGGGGTGAGTTCGGCCACTGCGCGGACCCTGCCGTCAACTCGGTCCTCTCCGAATCCGGCGTTCTCGATGGCCGCCGGAACTCCGCCTCGGTGAGCGCGCCGGCTACGCACTCGCTCCATGCTGCCATATTGGCTCGTGTCTGCTGGTCCGTGTCAGGGTCGGCGGACACGGGCCAACCTACGCCTCGCCACACCCAGGCAAGACATTCCCGCAAGCTCGGGTGAAACCCCGTACCCAACTGGCGCACCACATGCTCGAATCCGGCGCCAGCGCCGAAGTACCCCGGGAGGCCTGAGAGGCAGGCCGCGCGGCGCGCGGTGGGCGGATCTGGTCGATGATCCGCGGCCCGACTCATCGGAGATCGGCTACGGTCGCCTGATGCCCGTTGACTTCGAGCAGCCAAGTTGGGAGGCGGCCAAATACCCTGGTCGCCACGTC
>Ga0070765_100001560_pt1 | contig 14148 bp, 13 predicted proteins | sample HubBroMetageWFT5_FD_71516 | JGI IMG/M metagenome (GOLD analysis project Ga0070765, IMG submission 71516) | Warmed and freeze-thawed soil microbial communities from the Hubbard Brook experimental Forest, New Hampshire - Hubbard Brook CCASE Soil... | ecosystem: Environmental > Terrestrial > Soil... | reverse complement strand
CACAAGCACGATGACACACCGCGCAACCGGGCTCTGGGCGTGCTTTCCAACGTGTTCCTGCATTTGCATCCCGCGAAGATCAATCGCGATGCGGTGCGTTACAGCTACACCTGGGGCATGGGCGGGATCACGTTTTTTCTCTTCATCATCCTCACCTACACCGGCGTGCTGCTGATGTTTTATTACCATCCCAGCAAGGTGCAGGCGTTTCGCGATGTGCTCTATCTCGAGCACGACGTGCCTTTCGGAAAGATTCTCCGCAACATGCATCGCTGGGCCGCGCACCTGATGGTGATCGGCGTGTGGCTGCACATGTTCCGCGTATTTCTGACTGGGTCGTATAAGAAGCCGCGCGAATTTAACTGGAACATCGGCGTGCTGCTGCTGGTGTTTACTTTGCTGCTCTCGTTCACAGGATATCTGCTGCCCGACGATCAGCTTGGATTCTGGGCCGTCACCGTGGGCACGAACATGGCGCGAGCCACGCCGCTGCTGGGGCACGAAGGCCCGTTCGGCTCGATGCTGGGCATGACGCCTTACAACGACGTGCGCTTCGGCTTGCTCGGCGGATCGATCGTGGATGCGAATGCGCTGCTCCGCTCCTACATCTGGCACTGCATCGGAATTCCGATCGTCGCCTCGATCCTGATGATCGTCCACTTCTGGCGCGTGCGGAAGGACGGCGGAATCTCCGGCCCTGCGCAAGTAATGCTGGAAGCGGAAGCCGACAAGCCGCGCCGGGGGCCGAAAGCGGCGGGAGAGTAACAGCGCAAACAAGCAGCAGGTTCCTCGCCAGGCTTTCAGCCCGGTTCGGAAATGACAAAGTTTTGTTAGCAGATTGACGCGAGAACAATTATGGACTGGCGACAACTTTGGGAGATTTGCTCCGCTCCAGACAACGTCCCGATCGTAGGCTTGATTCCGCTGCTGGGCTTCTACATTTACCTGGCGTGGAGGCAGGCGCACGCCAACGATCAGCTCATCGCGCAACTGGAAGCCGATCCCGGACTGGCCAAGACGCATCACCGCAAGACCTGGCCTTTCAAACCGGGCTGGCAAAAAGAAGTCCACGTCTGGCCGTTTCTTCTTCGCATTGAATTTCTCGCCGCCATCATCGTCACCATTATTCTGATGGTCTGGTCGATCACGCTGAACGCTCCGCTGGAGGAACCCGCGAATCCCAACCTGACCATGAATCCGGCGAAGGCGCCGTGGTATTTCCTCGGACTGCAGGAGATGCTCGTCTATTTTGATCCGTGGATCGCCGGCGTAGTCATGCCTACGATGATCATTGTCGGCTTGATGGTGATTCCCTACGTCGATACCAACCCACTCGGCAGCGGCTACTACACGTGGAAGCAGCGCAAGTTTTCGATCGGCACTTTTTTGTTCGGCTTTATCATTCTCTGGGTCGCGATGATCATCATAGGAACCTTCATTCGCGGCCCCGGCTGGCAGTGGTTCTGGCCGGGGCAAACCTGGGATCACAACCGGCAGATCTATGAAGTGAACCGCGACCTACCCGATATTTTCGGGATCACGTCAAACATGGCGAAGGCGCTGTTCGGCGCGATCGTGGTCGGCGGCTATTACCTGCTTGGCGGATTCGTCGTGTATTCCCTGTTTCGGCGATTCATGGCGAAAGATTTCAAGCGCATGAGCCTGCTGCAATTTTCCATTACACAGTTTCTTTTGCTCACCATGGTGGCGTTGCCCCTGAAGATGGGGCTCCGCCTGCTGTGGCACATCAAGTATGTGTGGATTACCCCCTGGTTCAATATTTAGGTCTTGGGTGTCAAGTCTTGGGTCCCAGGTGTCCAGGTCCCAGCGGAAACATCATGGAAAGCAAACCGAACTTTCGGCCGAAACCTAAGACCTATCACTTAAGACCGAACACCTGTTTCTCCGGAGGAAGCGGTGCCTGAACAACCCAACCCCGAGCAGGACCCGATCACAACCAAGTCGTATGCCGCCTATTACCTGATCGCGATGGTGATTCTGATGGCGACGTTGTTCTGGGCTTTGTGGGATGAGGCGTGGACCCAGCGGCCCTGGAAGGCTTTCCAGGAACATTGGAGAGACCGCTACAGCGCATTCCTGAATACAGCGCGGTCAAAATCAGCGACGTCAGAGAAAGACGTCGAGCAGAATCCGGATTACGTTGCCCTCAAGCAGGCCTACACCAAGACCTATGAGGACTCGAAAACGCAGGCTGAAGAGGCGCGCAAGAAGCTCGACGATGCCAGCGCCCGCCTGCTCGCGGTGCAAAGCGTATTCACCGACCGCCGTGCCTATGTGAACGCGCTGACCTACGAACTCGAAACCAGCACCAGCGCGTCCGCCAAGGCCAGCAAGCAAAAAGAGATTGATAAATACAAGAGTGAGCAGGCAACGGTTGAGTTCCCAGATGGCAGCAAAGAGAAATACACGTTCCCGCAACTTGAAGAGAAATACAACGCGATCCGCGATGAGCGCACGAAACTAAGTCTGGACCTTGGCGACGTGCTCAAGCCCGTAACCGCGGCCAAAGCGAAGATGGATGAATACATCTCCGACCATATGGTCGACCTCACGCCGCAGCAAGTCGACGGATTGAAGAGGCGCGCGACCGAATGGGTCCCTGCTATTGTGCAGATCAATGTGGCCGAAGCCAACATCGTCGACCGTTGCGAGTCCTGCCACATGAACGCCCGCGAGCCGCTGAAAATCACCGCGGTCTCGATGACGGCGAAAGGCGAAAAGAAGCCCGATGAATACGCCGAGGCGTTCCTAAGCCATACTCAGCCTGAGTTATTGCAGATTCACGATCCGGAAAAATTCGGCTGCTCGCCCTGCCATCAGGGCAACGGGCGCGCCACCACCAGCGTCGAGAAGGCGCATGGAAACTACGAACACTGGCTCTGGCCGCTGTTCCCCAAAGAAAATGCTCAGGCAGGTTGCCAGAATTGCCACGCCGCCGACATGGTGCTGGCCAGCGGTGATGTCCAATGGCAAACCATCAACAACGGCAAAGACCTTTTCCGCCAGCGCGGTTGCATGGGCTGCCATCGCTATGAGGGATATGACAAGGAGCCCGAAGACCTGAATTCGATCGGCCAGCAGATCAAGCAGATCGAGACCCAGAAAAAAGACAATCTGAAGCAGACCGCTTTCCTGATGAAGCAGGCGGATGCAGCCGAGTCGAACGACGAAGCGAACAAGCTGAATACCCAGGCAGTCGACTTAAGAGTGGCAAACAGCAAACTGGACGGCCGTTTGCAGCAGCTCGATTACCAGTCGCATAGCCTGATGCAGGACCAAAAGAAGGTCGGTCCGAACCTGAAAGATGTTCGCCTCAAGCTGAACAAGAATTGGATTCCAGTTTGGCTGAAGAAGCCCTCAGACTTCCGTCCCACCACCAAGATGCCGAACTTCCGCCTGAACGATCATCAGATCCAGGCGATCTCAGCCTACATCTGGCAATCTGGATTCACCGATCCGCTTCCCAAACACAAGCCTGGAAATGCCGCGCACGGAAAAGAGTTATTTGAAACCCGCGGATGCCTGGCCTGCCACTCCATCGGTGAAGGCGATCAGGTGCAGGGTGGAACCTTTGCCGCGAATCTGACCCGCGTCGGTGAAAAAGCAAATTACGACTACCTCGTCCGCTGGATTCACAACGCACGCCAACGCACTCGCCCTTATTGCCCGTACGAAAAGAAAGACATCGGCCCCGAGGATTACGCCAAGAAGGGTCTTCCCTACGAATTTGATCTCGAACACAGCCGGTGCCCCAACGACGGCCACGAACTGCAAGTGCAGAACATGACCGTAATGCCCAGCCTGCGCCTGTCTCCAGAGGATGCCGAGGACATTGCAACCTATCTGATGACGCAGAAGAAAATGGATGCGTCATCGTATGCAGATGCCTCGTTCATGGATGATCCCAAGCTGAAAGACGAAGGCAAGAAGTGGGTCCGTCATTTCGGATGCTCCGGGTGCCACGAAATCGCCGGCTTCGAAGATGAAGGCCGCATCGGCACCGAACTCACTTTCGAAGGCAGCAAGCCGATTGAGCGTCTCGACTTCGCCCTGTTTACCGAAGTCTCCCAGCGCGGCGGCAAAGACGCCGAGCCGATTAAAGACAAAGAAGATCTGGCACGCCTGCCCGACGGCCCGGCGAACGAGCCCTGGTACGATCACAAAGGCTTCTTCGAACACAAACTCGCCGAGCCCAACGTTTTTGACCAAGGCATGGTGAAGGGCGAAACTGAAGCGCTTCGCATGCCCAACTTGCACCTCACCAAAGAGCAGGTGCTCGACCTCACAACTTTCCTGATGGGAAGCGAAGAGACTTCCCTGCCTGCGAGCTATCAATACAAACCGGGCGACGCGCGCCACGACATTCAGGAAGGCTGGTGGGTCGTCAAGAAATACAACTGCATGGGCTGCCATCAGTTCATCCCCGGCCAGCAAACCATCCTGATGGGATTGAAGCAGTATCAGGACATCCAGGAGCAGTTGCCGCCAAAGCTTTTGACCGAAGGCGGGCGCGTCGATCCTGAGTGGCTACGCAGGTTCTTATCGAATCCCGCGTTGAGCACCACCGACACTAACCGCAACGGTGTGCGTCCTTACTTGAAGGTCCGCATGCCCACGTTCTCATTCTCCGATAACGAACTGCGCAAGCTGGTGCGCTTCTTCCAGGCGCTGTCGCAGCAACCGATGCCCTACATCCCCGAAGATGTGCCGGTTCTCACGACCAAGGAAACAGATATGGCGCGCAGTCTGTTCTCGAGCACCGCGGCTCCGTGCCTGAAGTGCCACGCCACCGGCGATCCCTCGCATGACAAGATCGCCACCGCGCCTAACTTCCTGCTGGCGAAGGAACGCCTGAAACCGGATTGGGTCGAGCGCTGGATCACCGACCCGCAGGCCGTAAGCCCCGGAACCTCAATGCCGTCGGGTCTTTTCAAGCAGGAGAATAATCAGTGGGTGTTTGCCGGACCGACGCCGCCGTCGTTCCAGGGCTACACCGGAGATCATCGCAAGCTGCTCACCGATTACATCTTCCAGCTCACGGCCGAGGAGCAGAAGAGAGTGGCAGCATCAATGCCGCGTGCGAAGGCCGCGCTGCAGCCGAAGAGCAACCTGAAGCAGGCTGCCGTGGAATCGCATCCAGCGGCGACCGGCGGTTCGCGGTAAAATGACGGGTTCGATGGCGGCTCACCCATACACCAGGCGGTCGTCCTCCCATGAAGGGTTGTCATCCCGAGCAAGGCGAGGGATCTTGGTGTTTGCCCACGGCGGCAACACCGACAGCGCAGGCAAGAACGAGGATCCCTCGCTTCACTGGGGATGGCAGGTATGTTTTTGTTTGACTAGTTGACTATAAGAAATGAGAGAAAGAAGGACATCATGAATAAGAAAACCAGTTGGATGATATTGGTCACCGTGCTCGCTCTGTGCGGCTTGCTGCTGACAGCAGCTTGCACCAAGAAAGAGGAGCAGCCGGCCAGCCCGGCCTCAGAAACCGCAATGGCTCCGGCAGCCACGCCAATTGATCCCGCGACCGTGGCCACGGTAAACGGCACCGTCAAGTTCGACGGCATGGCTGCCAAGCCATCGAAGATCGACATGAGTCAGGATCCAGCCTGCAAAGGCATGAACGAAGCCGAGAACATAGTCGTGGCCAACGGCGATCTCGCCAACGTCTTCGTCTACGTAAAAGATGGACTCGGCAACCGCACCTTCGACGTTCCCAAGGACGCGGTCGTGCTCGACCAAAGCGGCTGCAAGTATCATCCTCATGTGCTGGGCGTGATGACCGGGCAGACCGTCGAAATCAAGAACGACGATCAGACCACGCACAATATCCATCCCACGCCGAAAGACAATCGCGAGTGGAATGAATCGCAGCCTCCGTCGTCCGCGCCGCTAGAGAAAAACTTTGCCCGCGAAGAAATCATGTTGCCGGTGAAGTGCAACCAGCATCCCTGGATGAAGATGTACATCAACGTCGTCAAGAACCCGTTCTATGCGGTCACCGACAAGGACGGGAAGTATGAACTCAAGGGCCTGCCGCCGGGCGACTACACGATCGCTTTCGTGCAGGAAAAACTCGGAGAGCAAGACCAGAAGGTAACCGTCGGCCCGAAAGACACAAAAACGGTCGATCAGAGCTTCAAGGCCGCAGCCGAGTAAGATCTGATCAGGACGACCTGATTAGCACGACCGGATTAACACAAGGCAGTCTGATAAAATCACCTTGTTGGCACGGCGGGCTGGGCTCTCGGCGCAGCCCGCTGCGCACCATTTAGCGGGATTCTCATCCTGGCTGACCCAAGGGGAATGACTCTGAAAGCGATTCCGGCAAGTTACAACCGAGCGCATCACACCTTCGCCGTGTTCGTGGCATGCGCGACGCTGGTCGTGATCACCGCCGGCGCCTTGGTCACCAGCAACGACGCTGGACTTTCGGTTCCGGACTGGCCAACTGCCTTCGGCTATCTCGTGAAAGTTCCGCATTTCGTGGGCGGCGTCCGTTACGAATGGAGTCACCGCATGGTGGCCGGCACACTCGTGTCGCTCACCCTGGCCATCGCCATCTGGACGCTGCTGGTCGAAAAACGCCGCTGGATGCGCTGGCTGGCGGTGGGCGCTTTCTGCACTGTCATCGCGCAGGCAACTCTCGGCGGGCTTACCGTTTTGTTCTTCCAGCCGCCGTGGGTCTCAACAGCGCACGCCACGGTAGCGCAAACCTTTTTCTGCATCGCCGTAGCCATCGCGCTCTTCACCGGACGCAAGTGGGTGGAGGAGCAGCCTCGGGTCGTGTTCGACTCGCGCCGTCCCAGCCTGTTCACGCTTACCTTGCTCTCCATCTTCGTGCTGTACGTGCAGCTCATCCTCGGCGGGATGTTTCGCCATCATGGCATGAGTTGGTGGCCGCACGTACTGAATGCGGGAGTCGTTTCGTTCGTGCTGGCGTCGACCGCAATCCGCGCGATCTCTGTCTATTCGAACATTGATGCCGTCCGTCGCCCGGCAATCGTGATGTTGTCGCTGCTGATCACTCAGCTCTGCCTCGGCTTCACCGCATTCTTGACGCGCGTTGCCTGGGGACAAGGCTCAGTGCAACCGGAGCTGCCCATGGTCGCAGCCACGGTGGCGCACGTAGCCGTCGGCGCGCTGCTGCTCGCAACTACGGTGGTTCTGACGATTCAAGTGTGGCGAAACGTTCCAGTCGCAGTCGAAGAACGCGTACCTCAGGCGCAACAGAATGTTTCCGCCGCATGAGCGGTCGCCCTCCGAGCGGCGGCCACCGCACGGCAACTGCCATCCTGAGCCAGGCGCTTCTTACTCGGCGACGGATCTCAGCCACCACTGCTCTTTCGCGTGATGCAGAACCCGATCTCGTCGTAAACTGTTAATGGACTAACTCAGGACGCTTCTTGGTATCGAAAGTTTCCGCATTCGCCGACGCCGCGCCGGAAGTGGCTCCCGCTTCCGTCGCACCCGTAATTTCCGTGGAGAACCTCGTACATCGCTACGGCGACCGCACGGCTCTCAACGGCGTTTCTTTCGACGTTGGCCCGGCGGAATTGTTCGGCCTGCTCGGTCCCAACGGCAGCGGAAAGACCACCCTCTTCCGCATTCTTTCCACTCTGATGCTTCCAACTGCGGGCCGCGCTACCATCATGGGTTGCGACGCCGCGCGGGAGCCGGCGCGTTTGCGCCGCCAGATCGGCGTGGTTTTTCAGGCCCAGAGCATTGACCTCAAGCTCACCGCATATGAGAATCTCTGGCATCAGGGACATCTTTATGGTCTCCGTGGCGCCGCTCTGAAGAACCGAATTGGCGAGATCCTCTCCCGTGTCGGCCTCGCTGATCGCGCCAAGGAACTCGTCGAAACATTTTCCGGCGGCATGCAGCGCCGCATCGAGTTAGCCAAGGGGTTGTTGCATCATCCAGGAGTTCTGCTGCTCGACGAACCCACCACCGGCCTCGACCCCGGCGCCCGGCGCGATCTTTGGCAGTACCTACAGATGTTGCGCGATGAGGAACATGTTTCCGTGCTCGTCACCACGCATCTCATGGAAGAGGCGGAGCGCTGTGACCGCCTCGCCATCATGCACGAAGGCAACCTCGTGGCTCTGGGCACACCTGCGGAATTGAAAAGTGAAATCGGCGGCGATGTGATCCTGCTCGATGCCGCTCATGATGCCGCCTTGCTTGCCGAGCGCATCCAGGACCGGTTCCACGTGGAAACCGCTGTCCTTGAAAATCAGGTACGCATGGAACGCGAAGGCGCCCACCGCTTCGTGACCGAAGTCGTCGAAGCCTTTCCCGGAGAAATCGAAGCGATCTCAGTGAGCAAGCCGGCGCTCGAAGATGTCTTCATTCGCCGCACCGGACACAAGTTCTGGAGCGAAGATAACAATGGAAGTGAAGACAAGCAGTCCGGTTCAAAAGATCACAGGAGGTAGCAACTCTCTATGATGCTTATTATCTCTCTCGTGCTTGCCATACTTCCCTTGGTGGGAATCGTGTGGACGCTGATGAATGGCCTGATTACCACGGTAGACGGCCTGTTCGCAACCTTGATCCTGCTCACCCTCTCAGCCGTTTTCCTGCTCAACGCATACTGGGAGATGCGTGACCAAGGCCTGCTCGGCGAGAAAACGGCCGGCAAGAAAGCTGCCGCGGCTCCAGCAGCGAAAACTCCACCCGCAAAGGCGACTTAATTTCAGTGGCTACTCAAACCGCAGCTCTCTCGAGACCGATCGCGCCAGCTTCCGCGGGCGTGTTGCTGCCCGCATTCACTCTGTGGTGGCGTGAGATTGTGCGCTTCTACCGCCAGAAGTCGCGGGTCGTTGGCGTGCTCGCGTCACCGCTGGTTTTCTGGATCGTCCTCGGCTCGGGCTTCGGCAACTCCTTCCGCTCCGGCGCCGGGCAAGCTCAGGACCACTACATGGATTATTTCTATCCCGGCACCCTGATCCTCATCGTCCTGTTCACCTCGATCTTCGCCATGATGTCGCTCATCGAGGACCGTCAGGAAGGATTTCTGCTCTCCGTGATGGTCGCCCCCGTGCCGCGCTCCGCAATCGTCCTGGGCAAAGTTCTAGGCGGCACCACGCTCGCGGCAATTCAAGGGATGATCTTCCTCGTCTTCGCGCCACTCGCCGGCGTGCATCTCAATCTGCTCCGGGTTTTGTCGGTGGCCGCGGTCGTGTTTCTGGTTTCATTCGCGCTGACCGCGCTCGGCTTCGCCATCGCGTGGCCCATGGATTCTACTTCGGCCTTCCACGGCATCATCAATCTGTTTCTGATTCCCCTATGGCTCCTGTCGGGCGCGCTGTTTCCATTGTCCGGCGCCTCCGGATGGATTCGCGTCCTCATGTACGCGAATCCGCTGACCTACGGCGTGGAAGCCCTGCGTGACCTGCTCTATCCCGGGATGGAGACCGGATTCCCTCTGCCGTCCTCGATTGCCACGCTAGTCTTGTTCTCGCTGGTGATGTTCGGACTCGCATTCCTGATGGCAAACCGCCGCACCACGAGGCCCGCCGCCTGATTGCCAAGATATGATAGGCAGGGATAAACCACCAAGAATATGATCGCTGAACAATACGCCTACCTCCCGGCCTTGATCGCAAGTCTTAACGGAGCCAGCGCGATTCTTCTCGTCGCCGGCCGCTACGCGATTGCCCGGGGACGCATGTCCGCGCACCGTGCCTGCATGATCGCCGCGGTCGTCTCGTCAGCGTTATTTCTGGCCTGCTACTTGTATTTTCACTATCACGTTGGGGATATCCGTTTTCTCGGCGATCACTTCTGGCATGTTATCTATCTGATCGTTCTCATCCCGCACGTGATACTGGCCATCGTGATCGTGCCCATGGTGATCATCACGCTAAGCCGCGGCTTGCGTGCCCAATACGTTCGCCATCGCGCCATCGCCCGCTGGACCTGGCCATTGTGGATGTACGTAAGCGTCACCGGCGTACTCGTATACTTCATGCTCTACCAATGGTTTCCACACAGCTAGAATTCAGAACGGAGGCACAGAGACACGAAGGGGAAAACAACGAAAAGAAACTTCAAGATTTTCTCTGTGACTCTGTGACTCTGTGGTGAAATGACTTTTTGCCTATGTCGATCGTAAGACTAAAAATTGATGTCTCCGGCACGACAGGCGACAAAGCCTGGCGCGAGATCAACCAGTTCGACCAGATCCAGAGCGCCAACTTCGGCCCCCAGTTCGGCAGTGGCGGACCTGGCAATAGCGCGCAGAATGCTCCATACCCCAAAGGCGCCTGGATCGGAGCCGAAATCAAGCTCCAGACGCCGCTTCTAGCCCAGTACGCCGTCTCCCATTACCTGGAGCAAGACCGCGTACTTGACGCCGATGTCGTAGAGTAGCCCAGTTATATTTCTGCTATATTGCTGAGTCTGTGTTGGAATCAGCGCCTATCCCGGCTCTTGTTACAACCGCCGATCCCGTCCCGCCGCGGCGAGCGGCCGGGGACACAAAACATCATCTACTCGCCGCGCTTTTTTCCGCCATCGTGCCAGGAGCCGGGCAGTTGTTATTCGGGCAGCGGCGAAAAGCGATCGCGTTGTTCTTGATCTTTACCGCCCTGGTGATCGGCTTTTGGCCTCTGCGATTTCTGCGCTCCTACGTCGGGTTCGCTTTTCTATACTGCGGCTGGATTGCGCTCTACATCTACGCCGCCTGCAGTGCCCTCCGAGCCCAGAACCCTCAAACAGGAGTCAAGCCTTCGAGATGGTGGCTGATTGCAATCCTGCCTGTAGCCACCCTCACACTTAGCCTGCTTGGAGCAATGGTGACCCGCGCCTCAGGTTTCCGGAGTTTCACCGTGCCTTCACCTTCCATGGAGAAGACCGTGCTTAAAGGAGACCAGATTGTCGCCGACATGCGTTATTATCACGCCCGTCCCCCAGATCGTCGGGACATAGTAGTCTTCAAGAGAGAGGGCACGTTCTACATCAAGCGCGTGATCGCAGTTGGCGGCGACACGATTCAGGGATTGGGGGAAGCAGTATTGGTTAATGGGCAAACGATCATCGAGCCCTACGTCGAGCACACTTCCCGCAATCTTGAGAACTGGATGGTCAATTTTGGGCCGGTTACGGTGGGGAACGGTAAATACTTCGTTATGGGCGATAACCGCGACATCAGCTTAGACAGCCGTTGGCCAGCCTTTGGGCTCGTTGATAAGGATTCCGTCGTAGGGAGGCCGCTCTATGTCGTCGGCTCCGATCGCCCGGGCAAGCATGTCCAATAGCCGCACAGGCGAAGATATGGAGGCAGGAACGCCTGGGCAAACCCCCAAGAAGCCCGGCATGTCCCGCACCCAAAAACTTCTCTTCTTCGTAACCGCCTGGCTGATCTGCCTCATGCCGTTCCTGTTTTGGTGGAACACCTGGTTCGGCCGCAAGCTCTCTGACCAACAGTTAACCGAATACCTGCACGACACAAAAAAGCCGCGCCACATTCAGCAAGCCTTAGTCCAGGTGGGCGAGCGCATCACCCGCCAGGATGCAGCCGCGAAACAATGGTATCCAGATCTGATCCGCGTGGCCGCCGATCCCGTAGAAGAAGTCCGCAACACCGACGCCTGGGTTATGGGCCAGGACACCTCGGTCGCGGGGTTTCACGATGCTCTGCTGAAGATGCTCTCCGACCCATCGCCGAGGGTTCGCGGCAACGCGGCGCTCTCGCTGGTTCGTTTCGGCGACGCCGCAGGCCGTCCGCAGATTCTGGCCTTGCTGCAGCCCGCGCACATCACTTCTCCCGAGTCTGGCCGCATCATCGACTCAGATCGCCCCGGCACGGCGGTCCACCAGGCCGGCTTGATAGCCAAGCTGGAATTCGTGAACAAGCAAGTTGCGGAAATCCGCTCCCCAATCCCCGGCCGCATCCGCACCGTGGCCGGAACCGGAGTAAATATTTCCGAGGGAGCGGAGATAGCGGTAGTCGATCCCGCCAACGATCAGGTGTGGGAAGCCCTGCGCGCCCTCTATCTAATCGGCCAAGCCGAAGACCTGCCCGCCATCCGCCCCTACGAGCGCGACCTGCCGGATATTTCCAACGACGTGCGCCAACAGGCCTCGGAGACCGATCGAGCTATCCACGAGAGAACGAGCAAATAGGACGTTCCCTGCCCCTCCTAAGGGATTTTCCCGTAAAGATTTCTTGGAGCCTCCCCGATTGCGACGACTTCGTGGCACCTGTTAAAGAATATGCAGGCACGGAAAAGCCACTCGCTCACTCTCAGGCAACATTGCTGCTGAATGTTGCTCCCGCCACTCAAGCTGTTTCCCGCCACCGTCGTTCGCCATGGAACTTCAAGTCGGAGACATTGTCCACAACAAGACTACCCAGGAAGAAGGTCGCATCCTGCGCATTGCAGACCTGCCTGAGTATGGCTTCTGTTACGTAGTGTCAGTCGCCCTCAGCCCGATTTGGGGCACGATGACGAAAGAAGCCATCTGGAAACGTTCAGAGGTCGCTATCACAAAGTGACCGCCGTTTCCGTCGTTCGAGGCGGCGCCGAGCCGGCACCTCAAGCTACCGCCTCCATCACCGCACTCTCGACATCCTTCCAGGCCCTCGACCGCGGATCGACCACCTCAAAATGGCCCGCCCCGGCGATCTGCACCAGCCGCGCATCCTCTTTCACCTTCTGCTTCGCCCCAACATAATCGCGACTGAACGCGGGAGGCACCACATCATCGTCAGCACCATGCACCAGCCACTGCCGCGCTCTTATCCCGAGCTTCATCGGATCAGCTTCCCGATAGTGATCCGCAACCTCCGTCGGCGTCCCGCCCAGAAATTCCACCACCGCATCGTTACTCAAATGCAACGCGTAAGCCTGCTGCAAATCCACCACGCCCGCCAGAGACACCACCGCCTTCACGCCAGCCTCATGCGCCGCCAGACAAAGCCCAAGCTGACCTCCAGCCGAGTGTCCGATCGCGACGACTCGCCGCAAATCGAACTCGTACTTCCCAGCATTCTGTAGCAGGGATTGGCACGCCGCCCGCACATCCCCAAACGTCCCCGGCCAGCCTCCGCCCGCATTACCCACCCGCCGGTACTCCAGATTCGCGGACGCGATTCCCCGCGCACTCAACGCCGCGCACAAATGCCCCATATACTCGAGATCGTATCTCGCCCGCCAGTATCCGCCATGAATGCAAATCGCGAGCCCATGCGGCCCTTTTCCCGAGGGCAAGCGCAAATCCAAAAACTGATTCGAATCCCCGCCATAAGTCACCCGAGCATCAGCCCGAGGCGCAGCCAAACTTAAAATGTCATCCGACGAACTCATTCCGCGGTTTACCCCGTGCTCCTCTGTGCCCCCTGTGGTTAAGGGTTTTGCTAAGTTCCCCGAAAAAAACGTGCGGGAGGAAATTGTTGACTGGCCACTGACCACAGACCACCGGCCACTGTTCCTACTCGTACCTCAAAGCCTCAATCGGATCCAGCTTAGCCGCCCGCATCGCGGGAACCATCCCACTCACCACTCCCACCAAAGCCAATATCCCCGTAGCCACCACCAGAATCATCGGCGACAAAATCAGCCGGATGTCTCCCGCCTCCGCATGCTTCGCCATCGCACTATAAAATGTCAGCCGCCCCACCGACACCGACACCACATACGACAGCAGAATTCCCAGCAACCCTCCCACCCCCGTAATCACCAGCGCCTCCGCCAGAAACTGAAACAGGATGTCCCGCCGCCGCGCTCCTAGCGCCTTTTCCACTCCAATCTCCCGCGTGCGCTGCGTCACCGTCACCAGCATCATGTTCATCAGGCCCACTCCGCCAATCCCCAAGGTCAGCGTCCCAATAAACGCCAGCAGAACTTTCAGAGCGAGCGAAATAATCCCGAACTGCGAGAGCTGCTTCTGCGCATCGAACACGAAAAGCGCCCGCTTGTCGTCACTCTTGAAATCGTGCGCCGCTCCCAGCGTGTCCCGGATCGTTTCGTCCAGCCGGTCGTGATTCAATCCCTGCGAATCCATCCAGATTCCATCCAGATAGTGATTGTCCTTCAGCACATTCATCGAGTTATATGGAATGTAGATCGTCCGGTTGTCGTCGTCATCGCCCTCCTGCATTCGCGGCTTCAC
>Ga0070765_100001559_pt1 | contig 14150 bp, 11 predicted proteins | sample HubBroMetageWFT5_FD_71516 | JGI IMG/M metagenome (GOLD analysis project Ga0070765, IMG submission 71516) | Warmed and freeze-thawed soil microbial communities from the Hubbard Brook experimental Forest, New Hampshire - Hubbard Brook CCASE Soil... | ecosystem: Environmental > Terrestrial > Soil... | reverse complement strand
GCCGGGCACCGCATCCCGCTTCATCCCCCCTAAAACGAGCAGCAGCGTACCCCACGACGACTGGTATCCGCCACCTGGCGCAAGTGCTGACAGAACCGACATTTCGCGACCAGAACGTTGTGCGGTAATCGGGGCGACCAGGAGAAGCGCTCCTTCTCGACACGGGACTTACTGAGAAGAAAACGGCGCTTGCATCAGCCCGTACCTCGTGCGCGCGAGCAGGCCCAGTACCAGCTCTTCCGCAGACCGATCGCCTGCCAGCAGACGATTACAATGCAGGTGCACGTAGCTGCTAAACAGCATGCTCTTTGGTTGAGAAAGCGCGCCCACCTCCGCCAGTGCGTCCAGTCGCCGGGCGATCGCCGCAAGCTCGCTGCTTCGCGCGGCCAGTACCCGTGTTAGAGCGTCGCCTCCGGGTTGGCTTCTGATGCGCTCGGGATCGCCCAATAGAGGCCGCAAGATATCCTTGCGGCGACGATACTCGTCACTGGCGACCGTGCGCGAACTCACCCGTTGCCGGTACCAGTCGACGCGGTCGATCTCGCTTGCCCCAAGGCCGGTCAATAAGTCGTCGATGCTGAAGACCGCGAGAGCGGTCATGTCCACCCCGAGAAGGCCCTCGCGGCTCAGACGCAACATCTCGATCACCGCGCGGCTGTCGGCGCTAAAGACCGCTTCGGCTGCCATCGTACCTTCGGTCCCGCCGTAGCGCTCGAGCTCGCGATCATAGGTATCGAAGGACAGCCGGGTGCAGAGCCCATCGGTGATCAGCCCGTGCGCCCACGCGCAAATACGGGGGAGCAGCTCCCCCATGAGGCGGTCGGATTGCCCGCGGAAGCGAAGCCGCAGATGCGGGTCCGGGTCGGCGTATCGCACAAAAAACCAGTCATTGGCGGCGCCCATTGCAATTGCCTGCAGCCAGAGCTCGGCAACCGGGCCAACCAGCAGGTCGTCCTCGAATGCGCGCGGACAATAGAGCTTGGCGAACAGCCAATCGCTGCCGGGCGGGCGTACGCGATCGGCGCTTGTGAATGCAGGGAGCAGTCGCGGGGAGGATGTCGCGGTTTTGCTGTCGCTTCGGCCTGATTGCACTACCAATGGAATCATCAACTCGGTGATGAAGCGGCCGTCCGGCCCGCAGACCCAAGCATGTTGGGGCCCCGGCAGCGCCTCTTCCAGCAACAGCTGAGCGTTCTCGCCGAGACGACGAAGCTCGCTGCGCAGCTGGTCGGCCTGCGCCTCATCATCGAGATCCAGCAACAGCCGATTGTCGCCAAAGCTCAAATAAACGTATCGCGGGACGAGCCAGTCCGCCCGCCACCGGCTAAAACTGGAAAAGAAGCCGGCCGACGAGTTGAGCCGCAACTGGGAGCCCGCCCGGACATCGAGGCGCCAGCGGGCCAGGCTGAGAACGATTCGCCCTGCCTGTATGCGGGGCAGCACAGGAAGCACGGCAGCCGCTCCCCAGTCGAAGGAACTGAACTGCGCCCTGCCGTCGCGTCGCACGTCGTCCAAAAACCTGCAGACGTCCGGGGCCTGGATGTTATTGAGCATGTGGCCCGCGCATGCGATCACCTCGGCGCCGCGCGCCGGCCAGCGCACATAGAACCGGCCGTGCTGCGTGCTTACGACCAGCTCGTCGAGCGGGATGACGCGGTCAGGCGGCCGGCCCGGGCTGGTCCCGATCGAGATTTCGTACGCCCGCGGGTGCGGGCGGACAGCGACGTTCGCCGACCGGAGTCGAGGAGGAAGGTAGACGAGTTCAGTCCACAGACAATCCGGATGCTGGGCCGACTCCGCACTGCCCACCTCCTCCAGGGCGGACGTCGCCTGCTCTCCGAGAAGATCGGCGAACCGGCCCAGGTTCCGCCCGGCTGCTACTGCGCCCAGATTGGGGCCGACGACGATCTGAAACCGGCCCGCGTCCAAATCTGTCGCTGACTCGGCCACAACGAAAACCGAAAGGTCCAATGACTGCGGCGCCGTCAGAGCAGCGGGTTTCCAGCTCTCCAATTGGGCCAGCTTTTCCTCGTCGAGCTCGACAACCAATAATTGCTGCCGGAGCGCAGTGATGGCCAGATCGTACAGTGTCTGCTGCCGCAGAGCCGCCTTGCGGGGATCTCCGCTGGGGGCGCCTCCATGGAACGCGGCCGGCGGCCCAAGACCGAAATTCGGGTCCAGCAGCTCGAGCAACGGCACCTCGCGCTCGGCGCCGTAGCGAACCTCGAAGGTGCGACGGTAGGCCTCCAGATGAGGCGGGCCGGCCGGCAATGGGGTCAATCTGAGCAGCAACTCTGCGGCTCGGGCGGCTTCGTCGGCGACCGCTCGGGTGAGTCGGGCGCCGGCGAGAGTCCAGGCCATATCGACCTGCGCGTAGGGCTCCGATGCTGCGGGCGCATTGGCATCCGGTTGCGGCTCCAGTTTACGAAAAGCGGGCGCCGCCTTTTCCATCGGTGCAGCATCCCATTCCGCCATCGCTGCGAGTGCCGCTTCCAGTCGTTCCAGCAAATCGGTCGCGCCGGGGTTGTCGCGCAGGCGCCGCACGACGTAGTTCGCCGGGCTCGGCTCGGTCAGCGGCGGGCGCAGGTCGGTCAGCAAAAGGGTCTGGCGCCACAGCTCTTCGATCAGTTTTTCGACCTTCTCCGTGGTCGCCCCCGGAGCTGTGGCCAGCTCTGCTACGAGACGCTGGTGAGGCATCGGTGTGCGGGCCAGCGACAATGCCCGGCGGACAACATTTGATGCGCGGACCGAGACGGCCGGGGCCGGACCGCTTGTGTCCGCCATCGGGGCCGCTTCGGGCAGAAAAGCCCGCCCAGCATACAGGAAAGCTCGGGCATTGGCGATATAGCAAAGCCGCGAGCGCACCTCCGGCCGACGCTCAGCTTCCATGACCAAGCGCAGGAGCCAAGCCATGTCCGGCCGCGTGCGGGTGCGCGGTCGGGCCGGCGCGAGGCGGAGGTCGGTGTCGCTGTCCCATTGCACCAGGGCGACCCCGGCAAACAGCCCGTAAGGCGTCGGGCGGGTCGACATCCGGATCAGGTACCGGAGCAGCTTTGGTGCTGTCTCGGGGTCGCTTTTGCCCGAGCGATCGGTGCGACTGAGCACGTCGTAAAGGTTGCCGCCGCCTACCGCCAACGCGGCGCGGACGCGGGGATCGGCCGGCAGCCGGGCATCCGGCGCTTGTTTTCCGTTTGTGTCGGCGCCGGCGCAGTCATCTGCAGCAGCCCGCCCCAGGGCAAGGTACGACTCGACCGGCAACAGCGGTGCCCGGACCAGTGCCCACTGAAGAGGCCGGTAAAGCGGCTGGCGCCGTCCTGCCGATCCGGCAGAGGCTTTAGGGCTCACCGTGCCTCACGCTCGCGGCCGCCCGGCCGTAATCAGGACAACAGAAAGGCGCGATCCCATGAGGGCTCCACGTCTGTGGCAGCCGCTAATAGGGCCAGAAGCACCCCGGGAGCGCCGTCTAACAGGCCGGGTTGGTCGACCCGCGTGCCGCCGGGCTCCCAATTTCGATAACCCAGCAGGCTGTCGGGCTCGTAGGCGGACAACAGCTGTTCGGTAAGGTCGCAGGCTGCGTTGGTAAAGACGGGAAGCCCAGTATTGTTGGCAAAGCGCAGGGTGATCTGCAGCAGACCCGCCACTCCGTGGCAGAAAGTAGGTGAATCGATCTGGCGAGCGGCAATCGGGCGCTGATACACCGCTTCCATCGCCTCGATCGCTAGATTGCCCCACTCGGGCCGGTTGCGGGCGACCCCCGCCAGCCAGAGAGCACGAGCCACACCTGGCGCCCCGTAGCACCAGGCAGCGCGGCTGGGACCGTCTGTGGGCGCGCCGCGATCCGGCAGTCCCTCTTGAGTCAGCGAAATGGCGTAGGGCCAGTTTACTCCCCATCCATCATCGGCTCGATGCCCGACAATCCAGCCGGCCAACCGATCCACCGCCTCCTCAATGCCCGGGACGCCGATTCCATCCGCCAGGGCGAGCGCCATTAGTGCCAGCGGACCCGGAATCCCGTGCGCCAGCCCGCAATTGAGATTCCCATTCGGGTACAAGGCAGCCATCTCCTCATCGCCCAATAGATGCGCCGGCGTCCACCAACGCGGCCTGCTTCCGCTGTCGCTCGCGAGAGCGACGAGAGCGCGCAGTACTGACTCGAGCGCCGCCCCCGCGCCGGGCTGCTCGCGCCGCAGCAGAAGATAGGCGCCGATGCCGGCCAAGCCGGAGATCACATCGAATTGGCCAAAGGACATGCCGTCCATTATCGGCGGGTCCCAGCCTTCGGCCTGCGTCATCACGTTAGACAGGAGAGCGTTTTCGAGCGCGGCCATCAAATTGCGGTACCGGGTCGCCCCCCGCGACAATGACCATGCGGCAAGGGCGAGACCGGTGAGGCCGCCAAACATCGCTGGCGACAGCTGAGGCGAGTTTTCAGCGGCGACAGCCGCTGTCGACAGATAACTGTGACCAGCTTGATCCCATCCTTCGTCCGGCCACCACGCGTCGAGATAGGCGCAGGTCAACGCGATTCCGGCGTCGCCCTGAGCCAGGCTGGGCGCCAGCCAGCGGACCGCAAGGGGGAACGCCGTTTGCGTCGGGGCCGCAGCAACCGCGAGCGCGACCCGGTGCTGATCTCGCAGACGCTCGGCGAGGTCGCGGACCACGTTTTTTGCTCGGTCCCCCAACATTGGCGACACCGCCGCCGTCCACGAAGATCCACCCATTCAGCTTAGCGGCGCCAAACCTGTTTCACGTTGGCGTCGGATCTGCGGCACATCAGCCAACACAGGTTTGGGGACAGGTGGCTGCCTGCGGGCAGGTCACACAAGTCATTTGTTGACATGCCGTATTGGCGCAGGTGCCTTGGTTGCATGCGGTGAATACGCAGGTGATGCAGGTGCCGGCGTTGTTTTGTGTAAACACGCAGGTCTGCTGGAGGCACTGCGTATTTACGCATGTCCCGTGTCCGGCGCACGTTGCACCTGCTGCACACGTTGCCTGACCCTGGCAGGTCACGCAGGTGGGTGGGCAGGTATTGCATTGCGTGTGGGGGCAGGTTGCGTCTCCGGCACAGGTACGGCAGGTGACCTGTCCTGCACAAGTGTCGCAGGTGCCATCGCAGGTACAACGTGTTCCGCCTATTGGAGAAATTGGGAGCTGGGGAGCGTGCGCCCCTGTAGCGGGCGGGCCGAGCCGAACGTCGAGGTCGAACTCGTCGACGGGCTGCGGGCTTCTGACCCAGACGTAATGGATCGTGGCATCTCGCGCTACGCTGACCCGGGTCGCTTCCTGGCCCTGAAATGGTGATTGACCGGCGGCAACCGTCTCCGAGGCCACGATGTCCGATGTCGGGAACTCGGCGTAATAGTCGAGCTTTGTTGTCAGATAGAGCCGCTGATATCCAGCCCGGTCGCTGTTGCCGGGAAGGCCGAGCAGCTCGATAACCCGCCGTGCAGGCTGCGAAGGATCTGGTTTGAGCCGCTCGACATAGGGGTGCTGCGGCAGTCCTCCCTCGGGCGCGGGCGCCGCCTCGTCACTACCACCGCCAGCAGATCTTGCCATTTTCGCCTCCTCCCTCGGTGCCTGGCCGTGATTTTGCGCTGTTTTATTTAACGCTAAGGTTAATCTCAGTTTCAGGTCAAGTTACAATTCGAGGACGGCGCGCCGCAGCAAGCAGGCGGGCGACCGGGGCCGCGCCGTTGGCGATGGAGAGCGCATCGCGGAACCGGAAGTTCCAATCCAGTTCCCTCCAGCGAAGGGTCTGCGAACTTTCGGTCCCTGAGCATCGCGATCAACGCGCGCAACAACTTGCTCCGACATCTCGCCGCGTTGACACAGCACGAGGCCCCACCGGAGCGTTGTCGACGCCGTGCGCTGCGCTGTGGAGATCCAGCGTCGCATGGCCGAGCGTGAGCCCGAGGGGCCGGGTTCGTAGAGGCGGGGCGGATCGCGGCGGCTATATCCGAGTGAGGAAGCGATTTCGGACTGTTACCTGCCGCGCTTGACGCCGGGGACACGCTCGTCGGTTAGCACGTTACGACTTGATAGGCCGGACAGCGCGGGTCGGGCATGCACCCACGCGAAGGTTAATATTGCTCAGTCAGGTGCTCGAATTGCTTGCGCTCTGCGGTGTGGCTCGGGAAACTCCGCAGAGCGAACCTTCAACGGAGTTCCAGCCTTCAGATGTTTTCTGCCTCGTCGATATCGGGCTCGGGAGGGCCTCCGGAGGGTAACGGGAGTGCGCGGCGGCTAGCCGCAATCGCATTTGCGGATATCGTCGGCTATTCGACTTTGATGGCCGAGGACGAGGCCCGCACCCACCGGCGCTGGATGGCGCTGCTCGCCGACGTCGTTCGTCCGGGCGCGCAAAAACATCGCGGAAGGGTGGTCAAATCGACCGGAGACGGGATCCTCGCGGAGTTCCCGAGTGCTCTCGACGCGGTGGAATGGGCTCGTGAGGTCCAAGAACAAGTACATCGAGTGGGGGCAACGGAAAGTATCGAGCTGCGCCCAATCGCTCTGCGCATTGCGGTTCACATCGGTGACGTGATGACGACAGCAGACGACATCTATGGTGACGGTGTCAATGTCACGGCCCGATTGCAGGAATATGGTGAACCCGGAGGGGTGATTCTGTCGGAGGCCGTTTACAATCTGGTCCGCGGGATAATTGGATTCCTACGCCTGAAGAACTTACGTCCGGTTCGGGCTTATGCTCTCGACGGTCCGAGGTCTTCATTAACAAGACCGGGATGGTCGCGCGGCTCCCGCCCGTCAATAGCGGTGCTTCCGTTGCAACCCGCTCGATTCGACTGTCGCCCTGCATTATCTGATCTTCGGCGGTGTGCTCGCCGACTACCCGAACCTAAAGCTGGTTGTCGCCCATGGCGGAGGGCTTTTACCGGCTTATCCGGGGTGCATCGACCACGCCGCCTCGGCCCGTCCGGATTGCTGCGAGCGCATCCACCGGATGCCGACCACCTACCTGAAACGGGTCTATTTTGATGCGCTCGTCTACACCCACCATCAGCTTGAATATCTCGTCGAAGAATACGGCGCCGACCACATACTGATGGGCACCGACTATCCCGCCGATATGGGCGAGGTCGATCCGATTGGCATGATCGAAGGCACGCCGGGGCTCGACGATGTCGAGCGCCGCGCGATCCTCGGCCACAATGCCGCACGGCTGCTCAACCTCGAAATCCCGGCTGCATCGCGCTAGAATGATGATCGCGACGCCCCATCTCGCCTCCCCGAGGAAGGCCGGGATCCATAGCCGAAATGGACCCCGGCCTTCCCGGGGGAGATGAGTTAGCGGCGGCATCCTTAAGCTACGGAGGGGCGCATGAAATTTCTGACTGACGAACAGTTGAAAGAGCTACAACCGGCCGAAACATCCTCGTTTCCGTCGCCGGTGCCGACGCAGATCGTGTCGAGCGACGAATACATGCCGGTGCCGCAAACCGGGAAGCAGCGCGAGGTCGAAGTGCGGCTGAAGGAAATGAGCGACCAGCTCGCCCAGCGCCAAGGCCTGTCGCGCCGGCGGTTCTTTCAGACCGCCTCCGGCATGGCGGCCTCGTTCCTCGTAATGAACCAGGTTTTCGGGCGGCTCTTCGAGGTCAGCGAGGCGGAGGCGGCGACGCCGGACATGGCGGCCGAACGTGCTGACGCCCTGTCGAAGCAGTTCATCATCGACGGTCACACCCATTTCCTGCGCGACGACACGCGGCTGATGGGCTTTATCAAGGCGCGCGAGGCGGTCGGTAAGGCCGGGTGGAACAAGGAGATCGGCGACAAGGAACAGACGATCGAGGATTTAAAGTACTCCAACTACATCAAAGAAATTTACATGGACAGCGACACGAAGGTGGCGCTGCTGTCGAATTCGCCCTCGGAGGTTCCCGAGGACTGGTTCATTCCGCAGGAGCAGGTGTTCAAGACCCGCGAGCAGGTCAACAAGGAGGCCGGCTCGCGTCGCATGATGGCGCATTTCACGATTACCCCGGGCGGGCCCGGCTGGCTCGATCAGGTCGACAAGGCGATCGAGGTCTACAAGCCCGATTCCTGGAAGGGCTACACGGTCGGCGACAACACCCACAAAGAGCTCGCCAACCATCCCTACCATCTCGACGACGAGAAGCTGATGTACCCCTTCTACGAGAAGGCGGCGAAATCGGGCATCAAGAACGTCTGTATCCACAAGGGGCTGTTCGCGCCGGCGGTCGAGGAGAAATTCCCGCGGCTGCGGCCCTATGCCGATGTCAGCGATGTCGGCAAAGCCGCCAAGGACTGGCCGCAGCTCAATTTCCTGATCTACCATTCGGGCTATCGGTGGATCGGCGCCACCCCGGCCGAGGGCATGGCGGAGTTCGACCGGACCGGCCGCAGCTCGTGGACCAGCGACCTCGCCGAGATCCCTGAGAAGTACGGCGTCACCAATGTATACGGCGATTTGGGACAGCTCTTCGCCTGGACCGCTGTCGCCGAGCCCCGCCTCGCCGCAGCGCTGATGGGCATGCTCGTCAAGGGGCTCGGCGCCGACCATGTCTTGTGGGGCACCGATGCGGTGTGGACCGGTGCGCCGCAATGGCAGATCGAGGGGTTGCGCCGTCTCGAGATCCCGGAAGGGATGCAGAAGCGCTACGGCTTCAGGCCGCTGGGACCGGCCGATGGCCCGATCAAGAGCGGGGTCTTCGCCGAAAACGCTGTGCGGCTCTACAATTTCGACAAGCACGCCGAGCTCACCCGGCCTGACCGCTTTGCCGAGATCAAGGCCGATTATGTCAAGAACGGTCCAGGACGCAGCAACCTGCGTTACGGCTGGGTTCGCAATGCGGGTTGACCAGGCGGCGTGCTGCGACGCACCCTAATCCGGGCGGCGCTTTCCGGCGGGATCCTCGGTCTGGCGATCCCGCCGACGCCGGCGCAGCAGAAGATGTCGCAAGCCGACGCGGAGTATCAGGACGGGCCAAAGAACGGGCTGACCTGCGCCGCGTGCACCTTGTTCCGCGGGCCGCGATCCTGCGAGGCCGTGGAAGGTGACATCAGCCCCAATGGCTGGTGCAAGTTTTTTGATTTGCCGGATTGAAGAGCGCCATCAAGGAGTGGCTGGTCGCTACGACGCGAGATACTCTGCGAAGTATTCCTCCGCCGTGATCACGCGGCTGACGATGCCGAGTTCATACGCTTGCCGGCAGAAGACATCGATCACCTTCCGGTTCTTCTCGAACCCGTAGGGGTGAAAGTCCCTGTCCATCAGGGCTTCGGTCTCTTCGAGCTCTGCATCGAGCCAAGGCGCGACGTACGGGAAATTGCGTTGCGCTGCCCCGAACTGGTCGTTGCAGCGGATAAAGGCGTCGGTCAGGCTCCGCGCGATCCACTTGTCGCGTTCCCATACGTCGCGTCGCAGGATGAGGAGATGCTGCGGCGGGAAGCAGCCGGTCCGCCGGAAGTAATCGCGCTCGATCGCACGAATGTCTGGGAAGAGGCGGACGATCGGCCCTTTGATCGGGTCGTATCGCTGAGGCCGTGGCGGGCTGTAAATCGCATCGAGGTCGCCGGCAATTAGCATCTCCGAGAGCGACCGCCCGTCCGGAGGACGATGCACTCCCTCCGGCAAAGCGTAGATATGAGTCGGCGCCCGAGGCGTATCGATGTCGCCGATCCACCATTCGACGCTTGCCGGCGGCACATCGACGAACTGCAGAAAATGGCGGTACCAGATCGAGCCGCTGGCCACCCAATCGTACATGCCCATCCGTTTGCCGATCAGATCGGCCGACGTCTTCACCGGGCCGCCCTTCCGCACATAGAGATCGCGCGCGGTGAAGTTGCGCAGCGGGAAGACCGGCAGCCCGATATGGCTGCGGTCGCCCTTATCGAGCCGGCGCAAATGGCCCGCCATCGACGCCTCGCCGCCCTGCACTGCCGGATCGTGGAGCGCGCGGCGCAGCATTTCCGCGCGCATCTCCCAGGATCCGCCGGTGCCGCGGATCAAAGTGAGCGCGATGCCCTCGGGTTTGACGCCGCCGGTGGCGAGCGGCATCACCCGCGCATAATCGGCGCAGGTCAGGGCGATCGGAATGTCGGCCATGGGAGCCTGAGCGCCCTCAAAGGTATCGGGTCGGCCGGATCAAGGTGCGCCACATATGCGCCGACGGGCTGCTGTCCCAGCCGAGCCCTTCTTTCGGCTGCTTGAAGTTGCGGCCGATGATGTCGGTGAACTCCTCCAACTCCACGACGACGTCGGGGTCGAACGAGTAGATGTCATGGACCGTGATCATCCGCGCGGTCATGTACCATTTGTGGTCGCGAGCCCGCTTGTACTCTTCCTCGATGTAGGGGTCGGGCCGGTAATGGGCGCCGAAATTTTTTACGTAGGATTCGGGATAGGAATAGCCGACCGACTCGTCCGCATAAAAGCGCAATGCCTGATGGGCGCGGATCGCCCAGGAGACTTCCTCGTCGACATAGGGCGCAACCATCTGCGCGCCCCAATAGCCGTGATCGGCGCGAATGAAGCCGATGACCCCGATGTCGTGCACCAGGCAGGCGAGGACGACCTTCTCGTCCATGCCGGCCCTGACCGCATGCCGGGCGCTCTGCAACAGGTGGTTCGCCGGACCAAACCGGTATTCGAAGAAGTCCATCAGGGTCGGTTTATCCGGCATCTTGGGCAGGCGGGGGTCGTCGCCCATCAACATGTGCTTGCCGGGGTTGGCCGCCAGCAATGCCGGGCCGTTCGGAATGCTCATATCCCCGTCGGCGAGCTTGAACAGACGAGATTTGACGATGATCGTGTCGAGCTCGCGCATCATCCGGTGCTCGAGCGCGTCGGCGCGCTCGGCCAAAGTCATCGTGTCGTTCATTTCCCGGTATCCTTTCTGATTGATTGAAGCGATCGGCAACCGTAGCAAATCGCGGGTGTTCGCTGCTAGTCTGACGACCTCGCCCGGCTTAAGGAAAGGCCCGCATATGATCCGCCATTTCGGCGTTTTGATCCCTTCCACCAACACGACCGTCGAAATGGAATGCCGTCTGCTGCCGCCGGCCTATCAGTCGCATATCGGGCGGCTGATGACGAGCACGCCTGGCCAGACCTTTTCTCCGAGTCGCGACGAGGACATCGACTACCAGTCACGTCTGCTCGGAACCGCCAAGGTCGAATTTGTGATCTTGGCGCAGACCTCGGCAAGCCTGTTCGCCGATGATTACGATGACGTGACGACGCAACGCATGAGTGCCGGCGCCGGGGTTCCCGCGATCACCTCGGCGCAAGCGGTCGGCCGGGCGCTGCGCGCTCTGAGGGCGCATCGGATCGCGATCGTTTCGCCCTATTCTGACGCGGTGAACGAGCGGGCTGCGCGCTATTTCGAGACCAAGCACGGGCTCGAAACCGTCGCGCTCGAAGGCTTTGGCGCGACCGATTCTTATGCGATCGGGCAGCTGGGTCCAGAAAACGCCCGCGAGGCGTTCGCCCGAATAAACCGGCCCGAAATCGAGGCTTTTGTCGTCCCTGGCGGCAATTTCCCGACCATGAGTTCCATCGCCGGCTGGGAGCAGGAGTTCGACAAGCCTGTCGTGACCACCAATCAGGCTTCATTCTGGGCGATGCTGCGCGCCTTCAACACCGGCGACCGCCTCCCCACCTTTGGCCGCCTGCTGGCAGAGGTTCCGCCCGGCTAGGACAGGTAGTAAGCGAACACGACAGGGGAGACGAAAGCCCAGGTCTCGATGAACTCGGAGCGGTCGGGTTTGCGGCCGAGCTCCTCCATCGCGCCCAACAGGCAAAACCAGTTCAGCACCTCATGCTGACCGCTGTCCTCGAGCTCGTCGGTCGTGTAGCGGTGCCAGGTCGCGTAATCGCCCGTTTTCAATGCCTCATAGAGCCGCCGGTCGGCGGCGACATCGGGCCATAGCTGATAATTCTTCTCGGTCAGAAACGAGTGCGACCAGCTCGACGAGGCAACGATCGCGGTGCGCCATGGGCTCTGTGCCATGACTCGCGCAGTGGCGGCGCCGACTGCCATGCAGCGCGATGGGCTGGGCGAGGGCGGGTCGAGGTCGCGGATTTTGTCGCGCATTGCCAGTGGCAGGCGCAGCCCGCGGGCGGCGTTGACACGACGTCCATAGCAATTGACCGAAAACGGCACGAGCGGATAATCGAACCCGACCCGCTCGTCATCCAGCAACAGGATCGTATTCTCAAAAGCGTGGCCGAGTGGGTGATGCAACGGCTTGTAGGCGTAGGCGGCGTCGATCCCCGCCTCGAGCAGCCCCGAAGCCAGGTATTTTCCGGCCTGTCGATGGCCGCACAGCCGAAAGGTATGATCGGCCGGCTCGTTCCATGGATTGTAGCTCGACCGGCGGTGCTTCCAGGGTTGGATGTCGCGGTCCTCATAGGCCAGCACGGCAAATGGCGGGACGATGTCCTCCTTGAAATTCTCGTATTGGTCGTCGCCGAACATGATGATGACATCGGGATTGAAGTCATCGAGTGCCCGCCGCGCTTCGGCGAAATGCCGGCGGAACACCTGACGCGCCTTTCCCGCCGACGTAGCGCCGAAATCATCGCCCAACTCGTCGCGCAACTGCGCCGGCCAGCGCGCCGGGTCCTTCATCTCCACCGGCATGTCCGGATCGTCGAGCGAGGCCCGCATCATCACGGTCCAGTCCTCGTCCCGGCGCAGCATTACCGGACGATGCGTGCATCCCAATCCCAGGATTTCTGCCATTTTTCCTCCCGATTACCCCCACCCGCCTCGCTGCGAGGCGGGTGGGGGTGTCTCGCCGCTACCTTGTTAAGCCCGGTTGGCGTGATAGTAGGAGTTGCGCAGCACGCGGCCGGGTAGCGCGCCGGTGTGCTTGCCCTCTTCTAGCAGCACCTGGCCGTTGACGATTGTCGTGTGGACCCCTTCTGCCGGCTCCTTGATGCGCCAGCCGCCGGCCGGGAAGTCGTGCACGACCTCCTCGTGGCCGCACTTCACGGTGGCGGGGTCGAAGATGACGATATCGGCCGCCAGCCCCGGCCGCAGCATGCCGCGATCGTAGAGCCCAAAGGTCGAGGCCGAGTCAAAGGTGAGCCGCCGCACCGCTTGCTCGAGGCTCATCACCTGCTTCTCGCGCACCCATTCGCCCAACAACTTGGTGATGTAGCCATAGCCGCCGTGAAACTGCACGTGCGCGCCGCCGTCGCCGAGCCCGATCACGGCGTTGGGGTGGGTGAGGATCTTGGTCAGCGCCTCGTCGTCGACATTGTTCTCGGCCTGTAGGAAGCGGGTTTCGAGCTTCTCCTCGACAACCAGATCGAGGAACGCATCGATGACCCGCTTGCCTTGCTTCTCTGCGATCTGCCCGATCGTCTTGAATTGCATCCACTTGTTCTTTTCGAGCGTCGGCTGGTTGACCCACATGTAGTTCCACCAGGTCTTCGAGAAGCCGACGGCGCTCTCCGGCTTGTTGACGACCGCCTCGTCGTGCAATTTGGCCCGGATCTCGGGATCGGCATAGAGCCGCAATTTCTCCTCGTCCGACATCAACAGGATCGGGTGCCAGGTCGGCAAGCCGCGGAAGACCTGGCAATTCTTCATCGTGAAGTCCTGCGTGATCCGGTTCGGGCTGCACATCGGGTATGCGCGGATGCCGAGAGCCGCGGTCTCCTCGACCCGCGCCATGTGCACCTTCCATTCGTCCGGCTTGCGCATCGTTTGCGACAGGCTGTTGTAGACGACGGTGCGGCCAGTCGCCTCGGCCAAGCGGCGGATCATGCCGTCCTGCAATTCGACATATTGGCCGCCGCCGGCCTGGATCGTGCCCGTGCCCATCTCCCGCAATACGTCGGCGAGCGCGAAGATCTCCTTCTCGTCGGCCCACAATGCCGGGATGTGGACGCCCTGCGGGTCGTAATGGCCCTTCTCGCGCGACACGGAGAGCCCCAATGCGCCGGCCTTCATGCCGTCGCGGACGACATCCTGCATCGCCTTGATCTGGTTGTCGGAGGCGCCCGGCTTCTGGCACTCATCGCCCATTACGTAATGGCGTACAGCGGTGTGGCCGATCAGATTGCCGACATTGATGCCAAGGCGCTTATCGAGATGGTCCATGTATTGGCCGGTCGTTTCCCAGTCGAACTCGACCGTGCGCAATATCTC
>Ga0070765_100001558_pt1 | contig 14152 bp, 12 predicted proteins | sample HubBroMetageWFT5_FD_71516 | JGI IMG/M metagenome (GOLD analysis project Ga0070765, IMG submission 71516) | Warmed and freeze-thawed soil microbial communities from the Hubbard Brook experimental Forest, New Hampshire - Hubbard Brook CCASE Soil... | ecosystem: Environmental > Terrestrial > Soil... | reverse complement strand
GTCTCGGAAGGAATCTCCATTGACTTGAACCCAGCAGCCTCGAACCTAACGCGGTGGTTGCCGGGCGGCAATTGGTCAAATTTATAAGTACCGTCCACCGCCGTGGTCGCGGTTCTCGTCTGGCCAGTGTCCACACTCGTCGCAGTGACCGTGGCACTGGCAACCACGCCCCCGGACGCATCGGTGACCTTGCCTGTCAGCACACCCGTTCCAGTCTGAGCCATCGCAGACGGAAGCGATGCGAAGAGAACATAAATAACGAAGAGATTACTGATTGCGGAACACCATTGGCAACGAGTGCTCCTCCACATCGGTAACCTCCCTCTTGTCCGTTGACCTTAGGATGCGATCTCACACCGTTTCGTTGTGAACTGCAATCGGATCGCTGTGTGGTTTTTCCTCGGTTTATTCTAGGACAGAATTTCGACGGGCGTTGAGTATATTTTTGGGAAGGCCTGAGAGGAACTGATGCCGGCTTGTCGCGTATGATGACTTGAGCCGCGTACCGAAAAGCTTGGACAGACTCTCCGATTCCGCAATATTAAAGAACATCGAACGCCAGCCCAAAGCAAGCGCCGGTTTCAAGCAACTGGTGCGGGAACTAGGGCTGCATGGCGATGCGCGCCGCGGCCTCTCCGACCGACTACAGCGCCTGGTGAGCAGCGGCCAACTCGTTCAGGTCGACTCCGACCGTTATGCCATTCCGAAGGTCTCCGCGGGCAAGAACGTCTTGGTCGGAAAGTTGAGCATGCATCGCGACGGCTACGGGTTTGTTACCCCCGATGCCACCTCGCTCGACGTGCGCCTCAAGGCCCAGCTCGCCGGAGATATTTTCATTCCGCCGCCCGCAATCGGATCCGCGATGCACGGCGACCGCGTTTTGGTTGAAGTTGGCACGATCCGTCCCGACGGCCGTGCTGAAGGCCGCATCGTGCGCCCCGTCGTCCGCGCTCATAACACCGTAGTCGGAATCTTTCATCGCGGCAATCGCGGCAGCTACGTTACCCCAATCGACCAAAAGATTTCGCAGGAAATCGTAATCCCGCCAGGCATGGAAACTCCTGCTAACGCGAACGTCTCGTCGGCGGGCGCGAGTGCGTCCCACCCGAGGCAGGACGGCGATACTGTTTCAAAAAAAAATAAATCCGCGGACCGCGTCCTTGGCAACGAAGCCGCCCGCCGCAGCGAATGGGACGATCTCGACGGCGTAGTCGTGGATGTCGAAATCACCGACTGGCCCTCGGCCACGCAGAATCCGCGCGGACGCGTAGTCGAAATTCTGGGTTATGAAGACGACTTCGGCGTCGACGTAGAAATCATCATTCGAAAATTCCATTTGCCGCACCATTTTCCGCCCGAGGTCCTCGACCAAGCGCAGCAAATCGAACCCATCATTCCAGCGCACGAAGCACAAAAGCGGCGAGACTTCCGCGAGTTTCCCATTGTCACTATCGACGGCGAAACCGCCCGCGACTTCGACGATGCCGTCACTGTCCGCCAGATCGACGGCGGCAACTACGAACTCCAGGTGCATATCGCGGACGTGGCCCACTACGTCACCCCCGACTCAGCTCTCGATCAGGAGGCGCGGCTGCGCGGCACGAGCGTCTACTTTCCTGATCGCGCCGTCCCCATGCTGCCGCTCGAACTTTCGACCGACATCTGCAGTCTGCGCCCGCATCTGGATCGGCTGGTGCTTTCCTGCGTTATGAAGATTGACCACCGCGGCGAGATCCTGGATTATGCGTTGAGTGAAGGCGTCATCCGCTCCACTGAACGCATGACCTACACCGACGTGAATGCAGTGCTCGAAGGCGATTCTGCTACGCGAAAACGCTACCCTGGTTTGGTCAGCACTTTCGAGATGATGCGCGATCTGGCGCTGATTCTCAATCGCAAGCGCGAGCGGCGCGGCTCCATCGATTTCGATTTGCCCGAACCCGTAATCGAATTCGACGAGTTCGGGCTGATGAAAAGCATTACCCGTTCGGAGCGCAACATTGCGCATCGCCTCATTGAAGAGTTCATGCTCTCGGCGAACGAATGCGTTGCCGGATATCTTGAGAACAAGCGCGTCGCCTCGCTTTACCGCATTCACGAAAAACCCGACGCCAAGCGGGTCTACGACTTCGAAGTCATCGCCGCCGCCTTCGGATATTCGCTGGGTGTGGGAGCTCTACCGATTCAGCGAGTGCAGTTCAAGTCCGACCGTCGCGCTGGCTACGGCACGGGCAAACGGCCGCGTGAAATCGAGATCCCAAAAGAAGTTCATATCACCCCACGCATGTATCAAAAGTTGACTGAAAAGATCGCGGGCAAGCCCGAGGAAAGAATTCTTTCCTACCTGATGCTGCGCTCATTGAAACAAGCACGCTATTCGGAAGAAAACCTGGGACACTTCGCGCTGGCGGCGCCAACCTATACCCATTTCACGTCGCCCATACGCCGCTATCCCGACCTGATCGTGCATTGCATTCTGAAAGAAGTATTGCGCGACCCGGCGAGGGATGAAGATGAAGATCCTGTGGCACGGGTGCCAACGCCCGTGAAAGGCGCGGCTGCAACGCCATCGCCTTGGTCAAAACGGCGTGAACACGTTGCCCTAAAACCTGTCAGCGGCCCAATCCCCCTGGAAGAGCTGCACGAGATCGCCGAGGAATCCAGCCGATCCGAGCGCCGTGCCGACGAAGCCGAACGCGACCTGATGGAGTGGAAAAAAGTAAAGTTCATGGAAGATCGGGTCGGCGAAGACTTCGACGGCCTGATCATCAGCGTGACCAAGTTCGGATTCTTCGTCGAACTCACCGATCTGTTTATCGAAGGGCTGGTCCCACTGGATTCGTTAACCGACGACCGCTACACCTACCATGAAAATACCCGCGAGATCATCGGCCAACGCAACCGCAAGATTTACAGTCTGGGCCAGAAAATACGCGTCCTGGTAGATCGTATCGACCCGGTAGAAAAGAAAATCCAGTTCGCCGTCCTCGAAGAAAAACCCGTGCGACCCACAAAGCGAAAGCGGAGTTAGTTCAAGAACAAACAATAGAGGACGGGCGTCTCGCCCGTCTGTACGGAGCAAAGCTTCGCACTTTTTCGTCGGATAAATAATGCTCAGCAAACGAAAATGCACCCGCTGGTGTAAAATTCTTTAGGTCAACCCCATCCGCTGCTAAAACGGAGCAGCGGGTTTCCAACCTGTCGGGACGTGGCTCAGCCTGGTAGAGCACTCGCTTGGGGTGCGAGGGGTCGGCAGTTCAAATCTGCCCGTCCCGACCATTCTTGATTCTTCGCCCGCTGAAAGATCAGGTCGAAGGGTTTTCTGTAAGCGGGCGAAAGACTTACACCGTCAGTCGCGCAGTTCAAAAGCACCGATTTGAGCAGTTCGCCTCGCTCCGCCAGATTCCTCGTAAGATATAGAGAATGCGCCTTGTTCGCGAGTTCAAAAATCCTTTGCGCCGTCAGCACGGTTTTCGGCGTCACCGGCGCACTTAGGCTCGAAGCCGACGCTTCAAGCTGCCGCTCTTGCTCGCGATATGCCGCCTGCTTGCGCTTCCAGAATTCCTCGTCGATCTTTCCGTCCAGCTTGTCCTCATAGAGTTGATCCATGCGTGCGCGGATCGTCGATAGTCGCTGTTGCGACGCCGCCTGTTGTTCTTGCCTACGCGTGTCAGACCTTGCCAGGTGAGCTTGCAGGGAATCGACCACCGTCCGGGCAATCGTTTCAGGTACGTAAATGCTTTTCAGAAGGTCGCCGAGACGTTCAGAGAGTTCCTCCTCGCGCATATACGGCAGTGAGCATCTGCCACGTCCGTGCGAGCACCGATAATAAACGTATCTGCCCTTCTGGAGTTCCGTCGTGACGGTACAGCCATCGTAGGCGCAGCGCAGCAGCCCGGCAAAAGCGAAGCTGTGCTTGCGGTATTTCGGTTTGTTGCGACTTGTAAACGCGGCCTGAACGCGCTGAAACAGTTCCAAAGAGACTAGCGGGGCATGCGTGCCTTTGTATTCGACATCCCGCCAAACGAACTGCCCTATGTAAAACGGATTCTTCAGGATCGTTTCCAGGTACGAACGATTGATCTGCACTCCGGTCTCCGCAAACACTGCCTTTCGGAGAGTTGATAAGGAGTAATTGCGAGAAGCGTACAGCTCGAAGAGGCGTTTGATAATCGGTGCTTTGTGGTCATGTACCTCAATCGAACGGCTGACAGAATTGTTTTGATAGCCAAATGGAGCACGCCCCGGATAGATGCCCTGCTCGGCCTTTTCCCGCATGCCTTTTTTGACTTCTTCTTTCAGGTTTTCCACGTAATTCTTCGCCACGGCCACGTGAATGTCGTGCATGAACTTGTCTTGCGAGCGCGAGTCCTTCCCAATTACACGACCTTCTTTAACAAGATGAATCTCGACTCCTCTCTTTTCAATCAGCGCCTCGAATGCCAGTGCATCCGTGCGATTCCTGTACAGGCGGTCTGTTTTCTCCACGAGCACGATCAGACAGGAGTTGTCAGATTCGAGCAGCCGCAACATCTCACAGAACTGTTTGCGACCAGGGTTCTTGGCCGATTCCACGTCGATGAACTCGCGGGCAATGAGATAACCACGCGAACGGGCATATTCGGCCAGCAGTCGGCGCTGGGCCGGGATCGAATACCCTTCCCGTTCCTGTTCACGGCTGGACACGCGGGCATATGAGAACACTGGAATCATCGGTCACCTCGCCAGATGGTGGCCAATGGTAAATGGATCCCAGCAGTTTGCAAGCGGTTTCCCATATCGTTGTGCATCCTTAAACGGGCCTGAACGGGGCCCTGCCCGCCCTTAGCCGGAGCTATCCTCTCTGATCGAAGGCTTGCGTGAGCGCTGACTGAGCGCTGTATACGCGCTGTTAACAGCTTTTCTCAGATCATTAGTGCAGAAACAGTCACACAGCTCGCGCAAGCAGTCGTCGCAGAATGAAACAGCAGGAGAGCACTTCTGAAAACGTGGGCTGGTTCCGACGCTTGAAAGCACAAACACCAGCGAGTATTCGGCTAGTTGTGAGCAGTTGCTACATAGCTTTTGCATTGCCTTTTGCCTCCCGATCCCATCGGTCCAAAGTTTCGAAAAAACTAATAAGTGCTGCGACCGACAAATCGTCAATCTCTGCCGTTTCCCTTTCACACCGAAGCTCGGGGACGCCGCTCCGCGATGCATCGAGAAAAGCGCCCTCGATCTGCGTAGTTGAGGGAGATGTCGGTTTAGTTTTGTGCGCCCTCATTCGCGATCTGCTTTAGCTGGGACAAAAGATTTTCAATGCGTCTGCGCAACAGCTCCCTCGTGCGTTCTTTATCTTCATCTTCAGAAAAAATATTCAGCACGCTGTCAATTCTCTTAATCTCTTTCTTCACTCCGCGGATCTCGCCGAGGATGGACTGGATTTCGTACAACACGCGGGCATGCTCCCGAAACGGGAGATCGTGTTCTCGAAGTGTTGCCATCAACTGGTCGAGGTTTTCAATTCCTTGACGCCGACGGATGAATATCTGCATGCCGCAGGGATCACACACGAAATACGGCTTTCCATTTTTTGCCGTCCTTTGATCGAGGTATTCACCGCATAACAAACAGGGCAACAAAGCCGCCATTTCCAATCCTCACTAACGTTAACGTTATGATCGGGGGGCGATTGAGCCAGGGTGGTGTATCCAGCCCGGCAGGAACTACGAATGAAACGAGAAAACCTTCCTGATCGACATGAATGTCCTCCGCGATGTTGGAGAGAAGTGCGAACAGGTGGAAAATGCTGCGTTTGTCGAGTACCCAGGTGAAGTCGCTCGCCTTCCTTTCAATCAAATGGATCGATCGAGAGGTAGTGACGCGGCGCGATCGCGCAGGGGCCGACATCAGCAGTTCTTTAGTAAGGTACTTCGCTAGGTAATGCGCGATGCGATGAACGTCCACATACTTGATGTGAACAATGCTGCCCCCGCCCAAAGCACTCCAGGATTGTGAAATCCACTGCTGCGGGACGAATCTATCAATCAAAATGTGCAGATGGGGGATGCCACTCTTATGAAATTCCAAAACCGCGATGTACTTGATCGAGCAACCGTATTTGCGGAGCAGATAAACGCGGAATTTATTGAAGACCCGCCGCAAGAATCGAACTGGATCGCCTTCGATTTTAGAAGGATCAAGTGTTAGGGTCAAAAACCGGCTAAGGCATTCCCGTTCTGCAATCGCCCGAATTGCCTGCTTATAGCGCCAGGCCTTGCGGGGGCCGCAATAACCGCACAGCCACGTGTCGCAGTCGCCACGAATATTTTTCTCTGTTGCTCCGTCGGATGAGCGCCCTCGCCACGTTCGACGACCGCAATATGGTTTGCGTCCCCGCTTCTGCAACTCTCTGAACGCATTCGTGTAACGATTAATCTCATCTAAGTCAAGTGAAGAAGAAACCCGCTGCGTCGCTGCGCTCCGCAGCTCGCCGCTCGCATGCGCTCGCGCCGCTAGGGGGCTTTGCCCCCTAGAACCCCCAGACAGACGCTTTGATTCCTTACCCGGCAGTTCATCTTGTGCTGTCGAATCGGGAGGGAGGGCCTCGCGTGCCGGTCTAAGTCGCGGGATGTATGGTCTGTCAGTCCTACAGAGCCCGCTCTGTGTCGATTCGCGAAGCCCAACCCACTGCGAGTGAGAGAGCATCTGCTGGTGCTTGTCGTTCACTCTGAGAGACTGACAGAAATGCGAAGCGGGGAATCAAGAGACAAGGGGAGGTTACGCTAATTCTTTATAGCCGCCTTCTATAAGCTGCTTGGCGCGAGAATGGTGGTCGGTCACTCGTTGAATTATGGGATTGTTCGGCTTTGGATAGGACTCGTATTCGACTGGGTATAAGCGCTTTGCTATCTGATGAAAGTGCAGACCTTCTCTCCGCAAATCCCAAACCTTGAGATACACCTCGTATTGATCCAGCCTGCGCCTCTTCTCGGGCTTTCGTTCCATCACTTTGAGCTGCTGAGCGTACCGTTTGCGGTGAAACTGAACGGAGTCAAGAGTTTGTTGAATGAGCTCCGCCCGGGTACGAGTCACATCCAATTTCAAATGCAAAAATCGAGGATTGTCTTTTTTCTCTTTAGCAGTTGTTTTTCGGCGTGGCTTAGCGGACAACCATCTAACAGCGCTTCGGACAGGTTCTCCGGGTTGGGGCCGTGGCAGATTATTGATGAGTTCTACAGGTCCCTGATTCCAAAGATGCCCAGCGCGATCAGCTGTGCAGTCCGTCGGAATGTACACTCGAACGCTTCGCCCGCACCTATGCAAACCGTGGACATCGAATGTCCAGTCTGGCGGGACCGGCTCGGTGATCTGCCACTTCATGCAGATTTTTGTAAGAATCGGACAAACGCGATTACGAAAGAAAACAAATTCCTCATCGGTCCAATTGTCATCCTCGTACCAATATCCCTTCTCCCTGAACCAATTCCCGAACTGGTTGATTAGGTTGTCGTAATCAAGTCTGTACCCGGTATTCCGCCGCAAGAATTCCCACTGAAAGGCGTGTATTTGCCGCAGTTTTCGTATTTCCAGCGTTTGATTCTTCTTTCCCATGAGGAGAACCGGCACTGGCTTTGGAATCAAAGACTATTCGGTTTGTTTCGCCCTGTCCGATTCCCCAAGCGCGGAGAAAATCATACGGATCGACGTGGCAACGCACAACCGGAATGAATCCACGATCCCGTTTTGAGAATTGGCTGAGTAGGTCGATGAGTGCTATCGCGATGTTACGCCCAGTTGACGACCCTTCCACCTAACGAGGCGGCTAATGTTTGAAGTTTCAGAGGATTGGTGGGATTATTGGAGCGCTGACAGGAGCGACCGTATGAAACAGCTCTACAACGCTTTGCGATTCCTCTTAGCTTGCGCCCTGATCTTTTGGAGCGGTTATTCCGTTGCCAAGCCCCGCCACGATGCGGATAAGGTGTTCGCCCCGTTTCTTTGCAGCATGGCGATATATTCCCTCTGGCGCAATTCCGGTAACCGGATAGTTCCAAACTGACCAACCGATCCCTTTTGCACGTAAGTGTCGAAAACAGGCGATTACACTCAAAACCCCTCGCCATTCCAAAAAGGCCGCTCCCACGGTTGCTCAAACCCACTGATTCTGCAGTCGTCAAATTACCAGTTCTGAGCCTTCCAGAAAGACTTGATTGTGGAACGGTAGCGTCAAGACGCTTTCGTCATCCCGCATCCTTACGTGGTGGAGGCGTTTCACCTAAGGGACGCGCGATCGTCGACGATGTCGCCCACGGCTCTAAGAAGAGTGAGTCCCATCCCTCAGGTAGCTTGCGGCTCTTCATTTCTTCCAGTAGGTCGCGACCTTTTTCTAATTCAGTCAGCAAAGAGTAGACGGTTGGAGTCCCAGCACGGTGCGCGGATTCGAGTCGTTCGCGCTGCTGACAGGAAACGAGCACCGTATATTTCTCTGTGATTCTCTTAAGTGTATCGATCGCGTCGTCGAGGTCCGAGAACGTAGTACTGACTGCGGTGTCTGGAACGCTATGCGCTGCTCTTTTGCTGGCAAATCGATTGGCTTTCTCGGTTGCATTTAGCAGTGCCTTCCGGTCCTCACTGAGGAGCCGCTTACAAGCTAGAATCTCCCAGCCCTCCTCAAGACCTCCCGCTTTCTTTAAGACTCCGGCTTGCGCTTTAGCAGCGTCCTCAGGGTAATGGTGCTCGAAGCAGGACCAAAGCCCCACCGGGTCGCGTATGAACATGTCGAGGAGTCGTACCAAGTTAAGATCGCCGTCCTGATAGGTATCGCTCGCAAGACGCCTAACTCCCATCGCATTCGCCACAGCGTAGACAATCCATGCCCATTCGGCAAAGATGCTACGCGGCCGACCTTGGAGCCGTGGGTTGAGCCTAACGATCTCCTGATGGGTGCGAAAAACGTGGCGGTTGAACAGGAGGCCAATTACTTCCTCGCGAATGTCACGAAGCAACCGGGCGGTCATTTGGTTATCTTACCGGCAGTTGGGGTATTTAGCCCGCGCTGTAAAGTCTTGTCTTATGTGAGCGGACGTCTGGACATCGATGCTAACGCTAGCGTTGTTTCCACAATCAAGTGGTTCTGGAAAGCTGGAAAGCGCAAATACTCATGCCGACCATTCAGTAGGTTGCGGGAGGTGCCTCGGAAGGGGTTTTGGAAGACCTGGGCAGCGGTATACAACCCGGACGGCCTTGTGATTCGGCTGCAGCGACTGATGATCGGGAGCCGCGAATAATCTCAACTCACCTTTACGTTTTCCTTAGACAGCATCGCTAGGAACATCACGCCGTATTCGATGACGACGTTCGCATGAGCCTAGCATATTCTCGGTCCACCCCAAGTGGATGAACGCTCTCGTCGCTGATCAGAGTATACAGAGATGTAACAAACGCCTCATGCTGCCTGGTAAAATACCCCTGCTGGCGCAGGTAGGTTGTTGCATCGCCCCATCGGTCGATGACCGTGCTTCCGGCAGCGGCGGAGATAGATTTCGCCGCTTCACGATGCAAGTGTTCGAGGAAGCTTCGGAGATGACCAAGGCAGCTCTTCAACTCAAACGGATTCGTCGTTGATCTGTAATCATTTTCAGCGGCGTTTAGAGCTTTGGCCATGTCATTACTGAACCCGAGTTTTGCTAGGAAGTCCTCGACTCTCGCCTTGTCGCTCTCAACCTCCAGATTCACTGTGCGTTGCAACGCACCTTTGAGATACCAGAAACGCGCCTGCTCGCATTCTTTCGCGACGGCGTCAATTGATTTCACAATCTGGTTTGCCTCAGCCTCATGGCCCATAACATAGTAAGGGTTGTCGATCATCGGTCCGCCAACCGGTCCTCGCGCCCTGTGAGTCTGCCGGTCGGCAACTTCTCGCAGTGTGGCAAGCCACCTAGGGATCTGCTCCAATTGCTCGTCCCCGAACAAGTCCCAGTTGAGTGCGATAGTCTCTTCAATTTGCGTCATCACAGTGGCGAGAGCGGGAGTCGGCATCGTCGGATTTGCGGTCGCTAGGAAGACTGCTTGAATGTTGCCAGTCCGAATGCAAAATTCAGCGATAAGCGGCAGCTCGCAGACGTTTCCTGAAAAAACGGGAAATGTATGATTCGCTGGTCTACGACACATGAACGTTCCACCAGAAGTGACACGCTGCAGAATGTAACCAATCAGCGGGGAACGCGCGTTCTCAGGGACTTGCCCGTAAACCGACATCAGGAGGTCGAAATTTGTGCCGCTGAATCGGAAAATGTGAGGCGTTTCAGTAACCGGGCGTAGGCTCTCTTGCCTCTGTGCCCAAAGGTTCAGTCTGGGAACAGATGTGATCTTGTTCCATGCAGCGATTTCTTGCGGTGTCATGTCATTGAATCGCGTGATCCACTCGTTCGCGATGTCTTCATAACCAATTGTCGGACGTACTCGCTCTTCGTTCAAAATCTGGTCCACTGCCGTCATAGCCTTAGTGAGGTTCATGGGCACTAAGAATATCAGCGTGATGCTCGCCTTCTCCCGGAGTATTGCCAGTCGTAGCTTTCAGAGGTGGCGTCACATCTAGATCCCGGGTTCTGAGTGTAATCGCTGATTTCGTCAACTACAACCGCGCCGCGTGGAACCAATACCTCGAACCTCGCGACGCTGATTCTGTGTACGGCGCACTGGATTGCTATTTAGCCAAGATGGAGAGCCGCAGTGCAAGCTTTTGCATATTGACACGCCGTTTGCGCCGGAGGACAATTGCCCCGCTGCATTCAGTTGGGAACCCCGTCCGTATAAGCCTGGTTATGTGAATCTGGTTGTCAGGATTCTCTGAAGCGAGGTTGTTCCATGCGACAAAAAACTTTCTGGATCGCCGCCAGTTGTGTTTTGGCGATGCTTGGCCTGCGTCCTATTTTCTCTTCCGGCGCAGCGCCAGCCAGCACTGAGAAAGTCATCTACGCATTTACCGGCGGCGCCGACGGCGGAGAACCGATGTCTAACCTGACGCTAGACGCCGCAGGCAATCTGTATGGCACAACGAGTGGTGGCGGAACTGGGGCATGCAACAGTGGCTGCGGGACGGTGTTTGAACTGAAGCGCACCCAAGATGGATGGAAGGAGGAAGTGCTGCACCATTTCGTCGGCACGGATGGGGAATCTCCCGGCGCGGGCGTGATTTTTGACAAGGCGGGCAATCTCTACGGCACAACCACCTCGGGGGGCAGCAACGGCGGCGGAACGGTCTTCAAGCTGGAACGAAATTGGGATGGCGGCTGGACCGAGAGCATCTTGTACAGCTTTAGTTACTACGGCGACGGCGGGTCAAACCCGCGGGCGGATCTTGTCTTCGATCTCCAAGGTAATCTTTACGGCACGACCTCGCAGGGCGGAAGCGGTGGAAAATCATGCAGCCAGAACGGATGTGGCACGGTATTCGAACTGACACCCCAATCCAACGTCTCCTGGATTGAAACGACGATTCACATATTTACGGACACCAACGGTGATGGCGCGACGCCTTCTGCGGGAGTGGTTCTCGACTCCGCAGGCAACGTCTACGGCGCAACTACCTACGGCGGCACGGGATCATGCAAAGCTGGCGGCTTCCTGCTGGGGCCGACCTTTGGGTGCGGTACCACTTACAAAGCCACACGGACCTCTGGTGGAACTTGGGAGGAAAGTGTGCCTTACAGCTTTGCCAGGGGAGGAGGGTTTGGCGTCAATCCGTCGAGCGGGCTGATCGTCGACCGAGCGGGACATATGTTCGGGGCAACGTCCGGAGGTGGCGACGGAATCGGCGCCGTTTTCGAGCTCGCGGACCCACAGCAGAGCAGCTGGCAGCAAAGGATACTTCATCGCTTCTACGGGAACCCTGATGGCAAGAGGCCAACGGGAATGCTGAATATGGACGAGGACGGTGATCTCTTCGGGGTAACCGTCGACGGCGGAGTCAATACGGTGGGGACGGTCTTCGAGCTGGAACCCTCAGACACGAACGATTGGAGGGAGCGCGTCCTTCACAGCTTTGCGGGTGGCACCGACGGCGGTTCCCCGGAAGCGGGAGTGGTTTCAGATTCCCAAGGCCATCTCTATGGCACAACCACCAAGGGTGGAAGCGGAACAGCTTGTGATGGCGGCTGCGGCACTGTGTACGAGATCGCATTCAATCGCCAAAAGGGCTAAGGAGAGGAACATGATTGCGCAAGAATCAAAACGCGGGGACTCAAGAAACGCTCGGCCACGGGTCACGCTCGACTGGAGATTGGAAAAGTCGTTATCCGCGTATGCTAGTGCAGCACTGGCTGCCGGCGTGGGTCTGCTGGCTATGACGGGCTCGGCCGAAGCCAAAATCGTTTACACTGCTGCGCACACCAATATCCCGGTTAACAACAAAAGCGCCGTTCCTCTTGACCTGAACCACGATGGGATCGCCGATTTTTCCTTCCAGAATCTAGAGTACCTTGGGGGCTCGGGATCGATCGCCCTCGATTTGGCTGTTGGCTGCGCCGTGCGTCGTGTAACCAGTACCAGCTCCACATGCAAATATCAAAGCAACATGGTCTGGGGCCAGGGGGTCGTTTCCGGGAGGTTCGCTTCCGCCCTGCCTGCCGATTTCACAGTGGGCGCAAACAAGGCATACTTTCAGCAGGCCCAGAAAAGGAGAAGTTCATATGTGCGGGGACCGGTAGCATCCATGGCCGGCTTCCAGGGTACCTTATCCTCGACGACCACCGGCGGACAGTGGATGCACACCAGACGACGCTATCTGGGTTTTAGGTTCATAATTGATGGGGAGATTCATTACGGCTGGGCACGGGTTAACGTCAATCTCACGAACGCTGGAAGAGGAATTACTGCCACCCTGACCGGCTATGCCTACGAAACCATCCCCAACAAACCAATCATCACCGGCAAAACCAAGGGGCCGGATGTCATCACGCCGGAACCCGCCAGCCTCGGACAGCTAGCTCAAGGCGCGTCCGGGATTTCGGCGTGGCGGGAAAAGAAATAGCGGGCCGGAGATTCGAGCGCGATTGACTTTGATCAACTGCTCAGGGATGATGAACTCCCACGCACCAGGCACAACCTACTGTTGATGAGCGACTTGAGGCACGAATATTTAGGGTAGTTGTCGATTTACCGACAAATTCGGTCACGCGAAGAAAGCCCGTGCTAAGACACCGGATAGGTGACAACTGAATAATCGGAGTGTTCTTTGGCTCAACTTTTTTGATCGCCAAACCAAATGCGCCTGCGCTCCGCCAGCTCTGCCTGTTCTTCCTCGTGCGCTTTTCGTTCCGCCAGCGTTTCGCCCCGTCGCCACAGCCGTGCAAGTTCAAAGTGCTGTGCGATGAATACGGCGGACCCCATCGCCATGAAACCTATGATGACTTTGGCAATATGACTGAGAGGACCTACAAACCAACGAAGAAGAACCGCCACTGTGAAACAAAGCACACATGCCTCGAACGTGGTCAAATCAAACTCTCCGTTCAACCGCGCTACTAAGAGAACGTCTTTCTTGTGGCACAGATCACAAACCCGGTGCAAAGTTCCTTTTTCGTCTTCTACTTTATGATGTCGGGCGGGCGAGGAACCACATCTGATGCAGGTTCCGTCGCACTCCGGGCAAATACCCTCCGGGGCCATATCGAAAGACGTGCGAACACCACAATCACATTCGTGCCAAATTGTGCCCAGAGCTTCACGATGCTTGAGCATATGCCCTTCGCCTTCGCAGCCCATTTGCTCTCCTGTCGCGCCTATCCGAGCGGAAGGTGCAAAACAAAATTGCCCTACGGGATGCCGTTCACTTACGCTGGCTTGCGCAATGTGCGCACTGGCACTCTCTCAGAAAAGACGGATCGTCACGTTCGACAATATCGTGCAATGAAATATCCTGATCGAAGTGCCCGCACTTTTCGCAGGTGTATAAATCCCAGCCTAGGCGCATGATCCCCCCGCAGCCCGGCACGGGGCAGGCTTCCAATTTATGGGCTTTCTTGTGTACGCGCCAATCAACCATAATCGCTGGGCGGCCTTCCGCAACGATTCTACTACTCAGGGCGTCTCCGAGCGTGGTGATTGCCGAAGACAGGCGATTTCACTCAAGTGCCCGGCGCAAGGCCATGATGAGTGTAATTGATTCCAT
>Ga0070765_100001557_pt1 | contig 14153 bp, 11 predicted proteins | sample HubBroMetageWFT5_FD_71516 | JGI IMG/M metagenome (GOLD analysis project Ga0070765, IMG submission 71516) | Warmed and freeze-thawed soil microbial communities from the Hubbard Brook experimental Forest, New Hampshire - Hubbard Brook CCASE Soil... | ecosystem: Environmental > Terrestrial > Soil... | reverse complement strand
AAGACGCCGGCTTCCGCACCGCGGGATTTGTCGTACTGGCCACTTTGATGCGCCCGGTCGGCGGAGTTCTGGCAGACAAGGTAGGCGGCCGGGCAATTCTGCGGTGGGCATTCCCCGCAACTGCGCTCATGGCAGTGTTTCTGGCCTGCCCCATGATGTCGACCTTCACCATCGGCGCGTTGGGTATGGCTGCCGCTATTGGCCTCGGCAACGGAGCAGTGTTCAAGCTTGTTCCCGAGTACTTCCCCAAAGCCGTCGGTGGTGTGACCGGGCTAGTCGGCGCGGCCGGTGGTCTCGGCGGGTTCTTTCCGCCGCTCGTACTCGGATTAATCAAACAACAAACCGGAACCTTCACGCTGGGATTCATTCTGCTGGGCTTCTTCGCGATACTGTGCCTCATGGTTCTGTTGCGCACGGCTCGAACCCAGAAGGTTGTCCCGGTGGCTGCCTGATCATGATTGAGCTGAACCCAATCAACCTGGCGCCGCGCGGTTCGGACGCGGCGCATTCGCTTGCCTGGGGACTGATCGCTGCCGGTGCACTCATCCTCGGGATTGTGGTCGGCAGTCGTGGCTTCAGAGATTTCGACCCTGCTCTGGTCTCCTACGCCGGCGCTACCGTGTTCTCGGCCTTTGGTCTGGGGTATCGCTACTCGATGTGGTTGCGCCGCCCCCCGACCCGTCTCTACTGGTTTCGCGGATGGCAGATATTCCTGCGACCCTCACGCTTGCCGGCAAATTTCGCGCACCTCGCCGGCGTCCTCTGGAATAACGTTGTGTTGCAGCGCTTCATCGAGCGACGCTCCAGGACGCGCTGGACTGCGCACTGGTTTCTGGCCTGGGGTTGTTTGATTGCCGCGGCCGTCACTTTTCCCTTGTCGTTCGGCTGGATACGCTTCGAGACCGCACCAGACAATCAGGCCATCTACCGCGCTTTCGTCTTCGGCATCCACGTCGGCAGCTTCCCGCTGAACAGTGTGATCGCTCCTCTGGCATTCAACATTCTCGACATCTGCGCCGTGATGGTGCTGATCGGAGTGTTCACGGCAATGTGGCGTCGTGGCCGGGACCGGGGAGCGATGAGCGTGCAGCAGTTCTCCAACGATCTGCTGCCCTTGATTCTGCTGTTCGCGATTTCTGTGACTGGCTTGTTTCTCACCGTGTCCACTCATCTGATGCGCGGCCTCTATTACGTCTTCCTCTCGCAACTGCATGCGGTGACCGTTATTTTTACCTTGCTCTATCTACCATTTGGAAAGTTCTTCCACATCTTTCAGCGGCCGGCGCAGATGGGCATCGATTTCTACAAGCATGCAGGTGAAGAAGGCGGACAAGCAGTTTGCGCCCGTTGTGGCCAAGGCTTTGCGAGCACCCTGCAAATCGGCGACCTTAAAGCGGTGCAGAGCGCCCTCGGCATTTGCTATCGAATGGAGAACGGCACCCACTACCAGGATGTTTGTCCGCAATGCAGACGAAAAAATCTCGCGCTCACGCAGGATGCGATGTGGCGAACAACCGGCGCGGCACGCGAGCGCCTGGAAAACTTTTGACCTATGGCAAAACTCCCCATCGACATACCGGAATTAGTAAAGCAGTTCGGTCCGACTCTCAATCGTGTTCCCGCCGGCGGCTGGGTGGCCTCCGAAGAAGAAGACAAGATGGTGAAGACCCACTGCTGCTTCTGTGGGCAGCAATGTGGAATTCAACTGCGTGTGCGCGACAACAAGATCGTCGGATGGGAGCCGTGGGAGGATTTCCCATTCAATCTTGGGAAGCTGTGCCCCAAAGGCGTGAAACGCTACATGCAGGACGAGCATCCCGACCGGCTGAAGCATCCCCTGCAGCGTGTTCCGGGAAAAGGATTCGAGCCTATCGGTTGGGATGCGGCACTGAGCCGAGTCGTCAGCGAGATTCAGCGCATCCAGGAGACGTTTGGCAACGATTCATTCGCGGTGCTGACGGGCGCTTCGCTCACGAACGAGAAAGCCTACTTAATGGGCAAGTTTGCGCGAGTGGCTTTGCGCACGGCCAACATCGATTACAACGGCCGGCTGTGTATGGTTTCCGCGGGAGCGGCGTCGAAGAAAGCTTTCGGCATCGATCGCAGCGCCAATCCCTGGTCCGACATTCCTAAAGCAAAGGTAATTCTGGTTGCGGGCGCCAACATCGCGGAGTGTGCCCCGATCACGACTGACTACCTTTGGCAAGCGCGTGAAAATGGCGGCAAGCTCATCATTCTCGACCCTCGCATGACTCCGATCGCGCGTAATGCCGACCTGTTTATCCCTGTGCGTTCCGGCGGCGACATAGGCGTGTTCAACGGGATGCTGCGCATCATGATCGAGCGCGGTTGGATCGATCGCGACTTCATCGCCCAGCACACCACCGAGTTCGACCTGGTTGCCGAGGCAGTGAAGAAGTACACGCCCGAGTACTCAGCCAGGATTGCCGGCGTCCCTCCGGAGATGATCGTCAAGGCTGCTGAGATGTGGGGACCGGCGCCGACCAGCTTCCTGCTGCATTCGCGCGGTATCGAGCACCACAGCAAAGGCGTCGACAACTGCATTGCTGCCATCAACCTGGTAATCGCCAGCGGACGAATCGGCCGCGAAGGCTGCGGCTACGCCATGATCACCGGTCAGGGCAACGGCCAAGGCGCGCGTGAGCAGGGACAGAAGTGCGATCAACTGCCGGGCACGCGCGACATTTCGAACCCGGAACATCGCAAATATATTGCCGGTATATGGGGCGTTCCGGAAGAATCGCTTCCCCAAAAAGGCCTTTCCGCCGTTCCGCTGGTCGAGGCAATTCAGGAAGGCAAGATCAAGGGTCTCATCTCCATTTGCTTTAATCCCACGGTATCGCTGCCAGACGCAAATTACGTCCGTGCTGCCCTAGAAAAATTGGAGTTCTACGTAAATATCGAGTTCTTCCTATCGGAGACGGCCCGTTATGCCGACATCGTGCTCGCCGGTTCTCTCATGGAAGAAGATGAAGGCACGACTACCAATGTCGAGGGCCGGGTAATACGGCATCGCAAAGTGGTCAGTCCTCCCGGAGAAGCGCGCGAGGATTGGAAGATCATCTGCGAAATTGCGCAACGTCTCGGCCAGGGCGATAAGTTTAATTACTCATCACCGCGAGATATCTTTGAGGAACTGCGTGTCGCTTCCAAGGGCGGTGTCTCTGACTATTACGGGATGACTTGGGAGCGGATTGACGAGAGCAATGGAATCTTCTGGCCATGTCCGGAGATCGGCCACCCCGGCACACCGCGCCTCTATGAGGGTGGAAAGTTCGGACACCCCGATGGCAAGGCGCACTTCATACCCATCGAGTGGCGCCCTTCCGCCGAGATGCCGGACGACGAGTATCCCATCATCCTCACCACCGGACGGGTAGTGTCGCACTTCCTCTCCGGCGCGCAGACGCGCCGTATCGGCGGATTGCTGGACCAGTATCCGCAACCGCTGTGCGAGATGCATCCCAGACTGGCGGAAAAGCTGTCCGTCAACGAAGGCGACTTCGTTAAAGTAGAAAGCCGGCGCGGGAGCGTTGTCGTTCGGGCTCAGGTCGTGAAAACCATCCGGCCTGACACGGTCTTCATTGCTTATCACTGGCCGCTTGACCGTTCCGCCAACAACCTGACGATTCGCGCCATCGATCCCGTATCGAACATCCCCGAGTTTAAGATCTGTGCCGTTCGCGTATCCAAGACAGAACAACCGACAGATGCTATCGCTCAACTCGAGACCGAGGCTGGAGGAATTCGTTGAGCGAGCGTGCCTTCTACATTGACTATTCGCGTTGCATTGGATGTCAGTCTTGCGTACAGGCCTGCGCTGAATGCGATACCCACCGCGGGGTATCGATGATTCATCTGGAAACCATCCAGCGCCGTGAGAGCGTGCAGACCGCGCCGCAAGTCTGTATGCATTGCGAAGACCCGATCTGCGCTCGAGTCTGTCCCGCCGACGCCATAAAGAAGACGCCGGACGGAGTGGTGCAAAGCTCGCTGAAGCCGCGCTGCATCGGCTGCTCCAACTGTGTTCTATCGTGCCCTTTCGGAGTGCCGAAGTACCAGGTCGAAATAGACCAGATGATGAAATGCGACATGTGCTACGACCGGACCAGCGTCGATAAGAAGCCGATGTGTGCCACGGTTTGTCCATCTCAAGCACTGACTTTCGCCACGGCGGAAGAGATTCAACGGACGCGGCGAGGTGTCGCTATCAATCGCTGGAAGTTTGGCAATGAAGAAGTGACGACGAAAGTGTTCGTGATCGTGCCTCGTGAAGTTGAGCGGGTGAATGTCGAGCTGGTGCAAATTTCGCCCACGCCATCCGCACTGGCGGTAGACCCCTACGACGTGGCACTCATGTTGGAGGCCGCGGAATGAATATCCAAGATGAAGGGCAAGGCTGTGCAGGATGTAAGGCGAAAGCAACGCCCAAGTGGCAGCAGGACTTCCCAATCGAGTGGGAGGCCGACCATTACGTAACCCGGCGCGAGATGGTGAAGTTTCTAACTCTGGGCTCTCTGTTGCTGGCGTCCGCTAACTGGGCAACAGTTGTTGCCAGCAGGCTTCTGCATCGTGGATCGCATGTCGAACGCCACATAGGTTCAGCCTCTGCGCTGGATCAGGAAGGCTCTATGTTGTTTCGCTATCCCACCGAGGCGGACCCGTGTATCGCCGTCCGCACTCCGGAAGGGAAGCTGGTCGCTTACTCGCAAGTATGTACGCATCTATCATGTGCCGTGGTGTACGACAAGGCGGAGAATGGTCTGTTTTGCCCGTGTCACCATGGACTGTTCAATCTTGCTGGCCAGCCGATTGGCGGTCCGCCTACGCGGCCTTTGCCACGGGTGCAATTGGAGCAAAGAGGCGACCAGCTCTTTGCCGTCGGCTTGGAGGTCGTATGAGTTTGCGACGGCAAGGAACCACCCTCTTCTCCGCCATGCTTGCCTTTGTTGGGGCCGCGGTTGTACTGCAACTCTGGTTGTTGACCGTTTCCATGGAAGCATTGCTCAGCGGTGCCTTTAAAACGCTAATTCCGGCGGCTGCCGGTTCCAGCCTATTACTGCTCATCAACGCCGGTTTGTTGCGCTACGTGTTCCGCTTCGACCGCGACGCGCACGGAGAACGTGAATGAGATCTGCTTGGAAGTAATGCCCAAAATGTGAAAGTCACCGGAGCTATGCTCAACGGTGACCTTCGGAACGTTGCGGGGGGTGGATTTGAACCGCCGACCTTTGGGTTATGAGTGCGTCTAGATATTTTCAAGTGCTTGAGCGGCATGGATAGCAAGAATTAGGAGCTTACGATCCAACAAGACAGCGCTTATCGGGATTCAAATGGGAGCTGATAGGGAGCTGATACTTTGCCGATCAGGAGCCGAATGGAAGACGAACGTCAGCTCCCATTTTTCCAGCTAACCGGGACGAGGTTTGGGCCAGGTTCCCAAAGACCGGCCTGCCGTTCGACGCTTTGATCATGTCTCGCTTGTTTGAGTGTGCCGGGCCCGTTCGTCTCCAATCCAAGTTAATACCGATAGCCGACAATCATGGAATTAGCGACGATAAGGGCACGTATCTTTCGGATCCACTAGTAAGATTTTAAGAGCAACTAGCTTCCAGTTGCTCTGAACGAATACTGATGGAGTTGGGACTTGTGATGCGGTCTGCGATCGCTTACCGTTACTAATCCAACGGACGAACCGACAAGTTACCGCTTGCCCGTGATCAAGTGTTAGAAGCGGACGATCGCGCTTTGCCAGTGAACTTTGATCCGAACTCAGCAAGTCCTGCGCCAACGGCGATGAAGGCGATCGTTCGTGCGATCTGAAGTGATTGCCAATGAGGAAAAGCCCTTCTACTCGCGTCCACCAAGAAACGCGTGCTTTGCCGCCTTGCCCGAGGCGTGCCAGATTTTCACCACCTCGAATATGATCACCGTCGCATAGCTGACCGCGATCCACACACAGATCTCCTCCACTGGCAAATCGGCCCACGCACCGATGCGCAACCCGATCATCGGCTGTTCCTGAAAGTTCCACCAATTGTAGGGAACGGCCAGCGTCGCCTCCCACAGTAGGCTCACCAGCAGGATCACAAACATGGTCAGGCTGAAGGCCCGCCAGTTGATGAAGGGCCGCACCGTGGGAAAGAAGCTCGCCGAAGGCGCCAGCGCTGCCACCACCAGGAAGGTGAAGTACCATGGGAAGCCGGCAGGGTGCGGCGACAGCGCCTTTTTGTAGAGCACTGCGGCGGCTATCAGCCCCGCTCCCGCCACGGCTGACTCAGGATGGAAGCAAAGCAGTCGTGGAATAAGCTGCGCCGCTGCGCGGTAATCGGCCACGTTGTAGGCTGCCATCCAATACTCGTCCAGCCAGATGTAGAGCAGCAGCACGCACAGGAAGCCGGTTAGGTAGAAGACGTATTCCTCTACCGGCACTCCGCCGCCCAGCGCTGGCGCGCGCCAACTCAGCGTCGCGGCCGTATTCTTGAACTCGAAGAAGCGGTGCGCGAACACGAAGTCCAGCCCCCAGCCCAGCGGTGTTAGGATCGCAATCGTCCACCAGAAGGCCTTGCGGGGAACATCCACGCGCTCTCGGGGCAGAAACCAAAGAGCGATCACCACGATCGGGACGATGAAAAGCAGCAGGCTCCAGGTGTATCCATGTGGCGACGGATTGGCGCTTTCCACCACCAGCCTGCCCGGAGCACGCACGGTGTGCAGTGTGATCGCAGCCGGCAACGCGACCATGACCAGCATCGCCGCCACCAGCCACGCACTCAACCGCGGCGAAGGTGAACTGCGCTGTCGAGGCATCCGATCCTCCCACGAATGCGCGTAGTCTACCAGCTTCCGCGACAACCTCGATCTAAGCACAGTTTCGGGCCGTCTGATGTTCCAGATCATCAGCGCCGTGGCCGAGTTCGAGCGGTCGCTTATTCAGGAGCAGGTAAAAACCGGGCTTGCGGAATGCCCTTTCGAAGGTGCATGAAATTCGGATGGCCTCGCGTTGAGAGAGATGCCGCCCGGGTGGCCGAGCTGCGGAGTGACGCGTCCGCCGCGGACGAAAGCGGCTCCCTTCAAAACGGCTCTATCGGACGCGCCCAGCACCCAGCTAACCTTGCACTCTTGACTCTGGGCGCATCCGAAACAGCACTAACGTTTCTGGTCGATCTTGTGCCGCTGGCAGATCGACGCTGTGAACGAAGCGCCGAAGTAACGGGGGACGACGACTCTGATAGAGAAACTTATGCCTGCCTTGGCTGGCTGTGCGATCTGCAATCTGCCTTCTTACGGTGTCATCTTAAACACCGCGCCAACGCCGTTAGTGCCGCCCGAGAAGGTCGTGCCGTAGAGATTCCCCGACGTGTCAAAGACCACGCCGCCCCAGGGAAAGGCCCCATCCGGGCTCCCGCCAAAGGTGTGGAGAATTGTCTCCGCCCCGGATGGCGTCATCTCAAACACTATGCCGGCCGCACTCCCAGTGCCGCCGCCATTGACAGTGGTGCCGTAGAGATTCCCCTCGTGCACGACCAGGCCGGCATAGGGATTGATCCCATCTATGTCATTGTTATCGAAGCTGTGGAGAATCCTCTCCGCACCCGGGAGCGTCACCTCAAACACCGTGCCATCGCCGTAAGCGCCGCCATTGGCGGTGGTGCCGTAGAGATTCCCCTGGTACACGACCAGGCCGGCGACGGGATAGGCCCCGTCCCTCCCATTCAGATCGAAACTGTGGAGAATCCTCTCCGTACCCGAGGGTGTCAGCTCAAACACCGTGCCGTAGCCGTAAGCGCCGCCATACTCGGTCGTGCCGTAAAGATTCCCCATGTACATAACCACACCGGCGATGGGATTGGCGCCGTCCCTCCCATTCACATCGAAACTATGGAGAATGGTCTCCGTCCCCGAGGGCGTCAGCTTAAACACCGTGCCGTAGCTGTAAGCGCCGCCATAGTAGGTCGTGCCGTAAAGATTCCCCGTCGTGTCCAGGGTCAGAGCGCAGTAGGGTTGGGACCCATCCCCACTCGCGCCAAAAGTATGGAGAATCGTCTCCGTCCACCCCGTCGTCATGTGCTTCAGCTCAAACACGGTGCCGTCGATGTTGTAAGTACCACCCTCGACGGTCGTGCCGTAGAGATTCCCCTTGTACATGACCAGGCTTGCGACGGGATAGGCCCCGTCCGTCCCATTCACATCGAAACTGTGGAGAATGGTCTCCGTCCCCGAGGGCGTCAACTTAAACACTGTGCCGTAGCCGTGAGCGCCGCCATAGTTGGTCGTGCCGTAGAGGTTCCCGTTCGTGTCCAGGACTGGCGTGACGTAACGGGGATTCGTTCCGCCGGAGCTGTTGGCAAAACTGTAGAGCACGGTTTCAGTCTGGCCGAGCAGCGTGCTGGTCCCGAAATTCCCGGTAGGGCCGGTGGTATTACTGTCGGCGTCGCCGCTGGGCGTGATCTGACCGTAGGCTGCGGCTCCCCAACACAGCGCAACCAACAATATCGAGCACAATGCAGATCTCTTCGCGTTTTTCATAGCGCTCTCCCTAAATGTGATCTCCTTTGACTACTTCGCGTTTTCGGAGACTCGAATCTCCGCCAGACCGGGCTCCCCGAGATTTGGTAACTTCTGTGGTGCCATCTGTCTATACAAACGCAAAAGGCGCCCGAATTGGCTCATGTCCCGGCAACTCTTTGACATTTTGCTTTCCTGTGCGATATCGCATTCTAGGCAAGCCGTTCTGTTTGCAACTTGTTAGTGGTGCAATTGACTTTCGAGGCGAACGGGGTTAAATTCCTCGCGCTCCGGGAAATACGCCCCGACGCCACCGGAGGTAGCTGTTGCGTCCCGTCCAGCCTGCCGAAGTTACCGAATTATTGCGACGCTGGAGTGGCGGCGACGTTGCCGCCAGAGAGTCGCTTGTCCCGCTGGTCTATGACGAACTGCGCCGCTTGGCGCGGTACTACCTGGCTAGCCAGCGTTCCGATCACACGCTGCAAAGCACGGCGATTGTGCACGAGGCCTATCTCCGCCTTGCGGGACGCGACAATGTCCACTGGGAGAACCGAAGCCATTTCTTCGCGGTAGCGGCGCAGTTGATGCGGCGAATCCTGGTAGATCATGCTCGCAAGCGCAGTGCAGCAAAGCGGGGAGGCGCCGCCCACTTGACTCTTTTGGTCGCCGAAGCGGTTGAACCATCCTCCCAGCGGGAGCTGGATCTGGTTGCTCTGGACGACGCATTGACAGCGCTGGCTGAGCTGGACGAGAGACAATCCCGGATTATCGAGTTGCGTTTCTTTGGGGGCCTTTCGATCGAAGACACGTCACGCCTGCTCGAAATTTCGCCTGCCACCGTGAAGCGAGAATGGTCTACAGCCCGTGCCTGGCTGTACGAGGAAATATCCGCGAGGAATCGTTGACCCCGGAACGCTGGCAAAGAGTGAAGGACGTATTAGGTCCTGCGCTGGAGATGCAGCCGGCTCAACGCCCGGCATACTTGGAAAAGGCTTGCGCCTCCGATGCCTCACTTCGCGCCGACGTAGACCGCTTGTTAATCGCAGGAGATGAAGCCGGGCAGGCATTTCTCTCAGTCCTGACTCGGGAGTCACTTCTTGGGGACGAGGAGGAACCAAATGCCCTGTGGATTGGGAAACGCATCGGCCCGTATGAAATCGTGGAGAGAATCGGCATTGGCGGCATGGGGGAGGTGTTTCGCGGGCTCCGCGCCGACGATCAATACCAGAGAGAGGTCGCGATCAAGCTCGTCCGTGTGGGGGCCGACGCTGACTCAGTCATTCGCCGCTTTAAGCACGAACGGCAGATTCTGGCCAGCCTCGATCATCCCAATATTGCTCATTTGCTTGATGCCGGAACGACCCAAGACGGCGTCCCCTATGTCGTGATGGACCTGATTGAGGGCGAGCAGATTGACGATTATTGCAATTCTAGTAATCTGTCGACCACCGCGCGATTGGAGTTGTTCCTGCAGGTGTGTTCAGCAGTGCGGTATGCGCATCAGCGGTTGATCGTTCATCGTGACATTAAGCCGACTAACATTCTGGTCACCAAAACTGGGGTTGCCAAACTCCTCGACTTCGGAATCTCCAAGATCCTGCATTCCGATGCCAGCGGCGACTCCCTTAACCCGACCATGACCATGTTTCGAATGTTGACACCGGCATATGCCAGCCCTGAACAGATTAAAGGCGAAACGATCACGACGGCAGCGGACGTTTATTCCCTTGGCGTGGTGCTCTACGAGTTGCTCACTGGTCATCACCCCTATCGAAGCAGAGACGACACGGTTGAGAAGATCGCGCGCGCGGTTTGTGAGGTCGAGCCGAGAAAGCCCAGCAGTGTGGTCCGTGTTGCGGGAACCTCTGCGCGTGATCACAGCCGGCAACTGGCAGAGTTGCCACTCGCGCGAGATCAGCAAAAGCTAAGCCGACAGCTGACAGGAGACTTGGACAACATTATTCTCATGGCCCTGCGCAAGCAACCGCAGCGGCGCTACTCGTCGGTTGAGCAGTTCGCGGGAGATATCCGTCGCCACCTCCAGAGCTTGCCGGTGATTGCACGCGAAGACACTTTCAGCTACCGGGCGTCGAAATTCATAACCCGCCACCGGGGGGCAGTTGCCGCTGCGGTTGTCGTGGCTCTCGTGCTCCTAGCCGGTGTGATAATCACGCGACGGGAAGCGCAAATCGCTCGTGCTCAACAGGCCCGTGCTGAACGACGCTTCAACGACCTTCGCCGGCTCGCGCATTCCCTGGTGTTTGAAATAGATGATTCGATCGAGGCAGTGCCCGGAACTATCACAGCTCGCAAATTGATTACTCAGCGGTCTCTGGAGTATCTCGATAGTCTGGCGCAGGAAGCCGAGGGAGAATGGTCGCTGCAAGGTGAGCTGGCTGCTGCTTATACAAAAGTCGGGGACGTGCAAGGACAATCCTACAATGCCAATCTGGGCGACACCCAGGGTGCGCTGGCGAGCTATCGCAAAGCACTAGGCATTCGCCAGACGTTGGCTGTGGTTGATCCCGAGGATGCCACGAATCGTTTGGAACTGGCCAAAAGCCACAACAAAGTGGGCGACATGTTGGCCAAGATGGGAGATTTGTCGGATGCGTCCGCCAGCTTCCGGGAAGCGCGCTCAATAGCTGAGTCATTGGTCGCACAAGACCCCTCCAGCCTGGACAAAGGGCACGAACTGATCTTAACGTACACCCGAAGCGGGTATGTGCTCGAAGACATGGGCGACAACGCCACCAGCCTGGCCAGGCATCGTGAGGCGCTAGCCGTGGCACAGACGCTGATAACCTACCATCCGGCTGATCCTCTGGCGTGCCACGATTTGGCCACGTCGTATAACAACGTCGGCCACCTCCTGGCAAAGACTGGCAGAGTGCGCGAGGGGTTGGAAATCTATCGCAAAGGCCTGGCGATCTGTGAGTGGCGGTCCGCGGACGATCCCGAGAGTACACAAACCAATACTCGCGGCTGGTTGGACGATTTCCTCGAGATGGGCCGGATGCTGACTCAGCTGGGCAACAAGAAGGAGGCGTTCGAAAACCTTCACAAGGCACTAGCCATCGGCCGGCGTCTAGCTGCCGCTGATCCGCAAAATGCTTTGGCAAGCAGCGACCTCTCGGCCTGCTACGAAGCCATCGGAGATTCTCAAGTGGCATTTGGTGAAATCATCATGGCGCTGAACAGCTATCGTCAGGCCATAAAGATCCGAGAGCAATTATCCGCTAAGGATCCTGAGAACGCGGAGGCTCGCGCAGAACTCGCCTCGTCCTACGCCAAGTTAGGCCAGGCTTACATCGCATTGGCGTCAAATGCTAGGATCCGCCCCGCAAATCGCGCGGAGAAGTGGCGAGAAGCCCGTGCGTCGCTGCAAACAAGCCTTAAGCTTTGGACCATCATGCGCGACAACGGGACTCTGCCAGGTAGCGATAAGTCCCAGCCGGGCGGTATCGCGATTCAAATTGCCCGATGTGACAGCGAACTCAAGAAATTCGCGAACAACCTGTCAAGTCCGCCGAAGAGCTGAAAACCGCCGCGGCACATCTCGCCGAAGCCGGTTTGGGGCCAACTTTGTGGTGCCCAGCCACCAATCCACAATCATTGGTCGGCTTTCCGGAGAACTTATTTTCGCGACGACAAGCAGCCAATGCGTGAGAGGCCCTGTTTTCGCGGACTGAGTCAACTTCGGAATCGTTAGTTACCGGCTATCGCAACGACAACGCAGATGTTCAAGGCCATCTCGGCAGCAGCATGCTACGGACGTGAGGCTAATAGGAGTTGGTCGAGGAAAGTCCCATCGCTGCTTACACTTCACAATTTGTTGCAATTTGTTGCTTCCTTTTGACACAGCGCTGAATCGTGTGGCTTATGCTCCCCGAATACCTGGCGGAGAAATTACTCATGTTGAAGCTGCCAATTCGACGCTGGCCCGAGCGGTCAAGGACGCTGGTCCTGATGCTGGCGGTCTTGTTGCCAGCGGCTGCGCTGATTGTGGTCAGCGTGCTTCACCTGCGATCCATACAGAGGGAAAAAGCAGTGGAGGCCGTGATTCAGAGGGACTATCAACAGGTCTTGGCTATCGCCGAAAAGCGCATCATCGACCGCGCCTACGAGGTCACGGAAGATGCGAAAACAACTTTTCCCGATGTCGATCACCCGGAGCAGCTCGACGCCTATCTTCTCGCCCACCCCGACATTGCTCACGCATTTATCTGGAGCGAGAAGGACAATCTGGCGTTCGTATCTCAGCCGGCGAAGATGAGTGATCCTGACTTCCACGAAGAAGGCAAGAAACTTTCATTCCAGCTTGGAGCCTGGTTTGGTACGGAGTCGAATGAATATTTGTACAAGCTGAAGAAAATGGATATGACGGAAGGGCGGCACTCCTACATTACGTACACCTGGGTGGACCGGGGGGACAAAATGGAATACCAGAGCCTCGTCCTGTTCGTGCCTCACGGTTCGACTGCAGAGCATCCGGCGCTGGCAGGGTTTGCCTTTGACGCCGACTATTTGAGGGACAAATTCTTTCCGCAGGTCCTTAACACCGTTCTACCGAATCAGGACCCCTCCGACACCGAGCATCCCCAGCCCGCAATCATGGTTCGCTCTGCCAAAGACCAGGTTCCTATGGTCGCTTCCAGTTGCTGGGACGGCGGTCCCGCGGAGGTGGAACGGACTTTCGACAGCGTGTTTCCGGGATTGATCCTGGGGATCAAACTGCGGGGAACGACCATCGCCAGCATCAGCAACAAATTTCTCCGGACCAACTTCCTGATCCTCGGCGCCCTCTCGCTGTTGATGGCGGGAGGAATGTTCTTGACCTATCGCAACGTCACCCGCGAACTGGCACTGGCGAAATTGAAGTCCGATTTCGTCTCCAATGTCTCGCACGAGCTCCGGACGCCGCTCGCCCTGATCCGCCTTTACGCCGAGACCCTGGAACTGGGACGCCTTTCGAACCCGGCGAAGCAACACGAATATCATGAAATCATTCGCAAAGAGAGCGAGCGGTTAACGGCGCTGATCAACAATATCCTCGATTTCTCCCGCATCGAGGCCGGTAAGAAAGAGTACAACTTCCGGGAGACCGATGTGGCCGATCTGGTGCGCAGTACCTTGGAGTCTTACCGCTACGAAATTGAGCAGAATGGATTCCAGTTCGAACAGAAGATCGACGATAACCTGCCTCAATTGCGAGTGGATCGCGAGGCGATTGCACGCTCCCTGCTGAATCTGGTGAACAACGCGGTCAAGTACTCGTCCACGGAAAAATATCTGGGCGTGCGCCTGTATCGCAACAACGGCCGCCTGAACTTGGAAGTTGTCGATCACGGGATTGGAATTCCCGCCAGTGAGCAGCCAAAGATTTTCGAGAAGTTTTATCGCGTGGGCGACCCGCTGGTGCACAACACCAAGGGCAGCGGATTAGGGCTTTCCCTGGTGCGTCACATCGTCAGGGCACACGCCGGCGAAGTCAGCGTAGAAAGCGTACCCGGCAAGGGCAGCAAGTTCGTCATTACCTTGCCGGTTCAAGGTTCGGAATTCCACAAAGCGAACGGAGCGTCAGCATGAGATCAGAAGCGAAGGTGAAGACGGGTGAGGCGCAG
>Ga0070765_100001556_pt1 | contig 14159 bp, 10 predicted proteins | sample HubBroMetageWFT5_FD_71516 | JGI IMG/M metagenome (GOLD analysis project Ga0070765, IMG submission 71516) | Warmed and freeze-thawed soil microbial communities from the Hubbard Brook experimental Forest, New Hampshire - Hubbard Brook CCASE Soil... | ecosystem: Environmental > Terrestrial > Soil... | reverse complement strand
ATCGTGGGGAACTACACCTACGATGATTCGAAGGTGCTAAAGACCACCAATCCGCTAATGGATCCCGCTCTAGCGCAGGGCAATCGTCTTTTCAAGCGGCCGCTGAACTCGGCCAGCTTGATCGCCAATGCACATTTCCGTTGGGCGAACATGAACCTGGCGGGGTATTACGTAGGGCGTCGGACCGATAGTGATTTCGACAGCGTGATCGTCGGAGGGGTCTGCACCGGTTACTGCATTACCAGCGATCCGAGCTACGTTCGATGGGACGCGGCAACGACCGTTCCGGTGGCTAAGGGACTCTCGGCAATCGCGCAAGTGCAGAACTTGTTCGACCGGAAGTATCAGGACGCGGTGGGGTATCCTGCACTGGGGCGAAATTACCGCGTGGGGATACATTACGTATGGGGCCGAGACTAGAACATTTTTTTCGGCTGAGAGGCGGAACTCGTTCAGCGGTTTTAACGCTTCACTCTGGCATGGAGCCTGCCGCGCCGCGAGGAAGGCGTAGCGCGGTTGCGGATGCTATAATCCTGCGCTGCCAATGAGCCGGACAGTACAGGAACGAACTCGCGTTGCGCCCGAGGTGCTGGAGCGCTACGAAGCGGTCATTGGGCTGGAGGTGCACGCGCAGCTCAAAACGTTGACGAAAGCGTTCTGCGGCTGTTCGACACGCTTCGGCGACGCGCCAAATTCGAACACGTGTCCCGTGTGTCTTGGATTGCCCGGGGCGCTCCCGGTGCTGAACCGAAAAGCGCGTGATTTGGCGATTCGGGCTGCGCTTGCGCTGCATTGCCGGATCCATGAGCGTTCCGTGTTCGCGCGGAAGAATTATTTTTATCCGGACTTGCCCAAGGGCTACCAGATTTCGATGTATGAATTGCCGCTGGCGACCGAGGGCTGGCTCGAAATCGATCTGGATGGCGCGGCGAAGCGAATTGGAATTACGCGCGTGCATATGGAAGAAGACGCCGCGAAAAACCTGCACGAAGGATTTGCGGATTCGGACCGCTGGAGCTACATCGATTACAACCGCTGCGGGGTGCCGCTGATAGAAATCGTGTCGGAGCCTGATATCCGGACGCCTCCGCAAGCGTATTCCTATTTGACGACTCTGAAGCAGGTTCTGGAGTACACGGACGTGAGCGACTGCAACATGGAAGCAGGCTCGTTGCGCTGCGACGCGAATGTCAGCGTGCGTTTGCGAGGCGCTCGGAAACTTGGGACCAAAGTGGAAGCGAAGAATCTGAATTCGTTCCGTTATCTTCAGCACGCGCTGGAATACGAAATCGAGCGGCAAATCGGCGTGCTGGAAGCGGGCGGGCAAATCGCGCAAGAGACGCGGCTCTGGAATGTGGCGGCTGGACGCACGGAGCCAATGCGCTCGAAGGAATTCGCGCACGACTATCGGTATTTCCCGGATCCAGACCTGCTGCCTCTGCTGGCTCCCGAAAGGCTGGTGGAAGAAGTTCGCCGGGAGATGCCGGAGCTTCCCGGCGCAAAACGCGCGCGTTTTTTGCGGGAACACGGAATTACACCGTACGACGCGGAGGTCTTGACCGCGACGCGGGCGCTGGCGGATTATTTCGAGGCGGCTGTGCGCGCGGGAGCGCCGGCCAAATCCGCGGCGAATTGGATTTCGACCGAGCTATTGCGGCGGCTACATGAAGGCGGAAAGAACATCGAGGATTGTCCCCTGACGCCATCTGCGCTGGCGGAATTGTTGGCAAAGATTGAAAGCGGTGCGATCACCGCGGCGACCGGGAAGAAAGTATTTACAACGATGTTTGATACAGGCAAGAGCGCGGCCGATATTATTTCAGCCGAAGGAATGGCGCAGATTACCGATTCGGGCTCCATTGAAAAGATTGCGCGCGCGGTGGTGGTCAAGAATGCGGAGAACGCGGCAAAATATCGCGCGGGAAATGAAGGCGTGTTCAAGTTTTTCGTCGGGCAAGTGATGAAGGAAACACGGGGGCAGGCTAATCCGCAAGTGGTGAACGACGTTTTGAAGCGCGTACTGGCGGAATCTTAGGGGTTAAGCGCACAGGGGAAGCATACGTCATGTTGAAGGAAGGCGATAAGGCTCCGAGTTTTCGAGTGATGGCGGACGATGGGAAGCCCGTGGCGCTGTCGGATTTTCGCGGGCGCAATCTGGTCCTGTATTTCTATCCCAAAGCCAACACGCCCGGTTGAATCAACGAAGCGTCCGAGTTTCGTGACGCCATCAAGACGTTCGAAAAGCTGGACACCGCCATCGTGGGATGCAGCGCAGACGACGTGGAAGCTCAGACCAAATTCAAGATCAAGCATAAACTGAATTTCCCGTTGCTAGCGGACACGGAATTCGAAGTGATTGAACCCTTCGGGGCGCGGCGGATGAAGAGTTTTCTGGGAAAGTCATTTTTGGGCATCGTGCGCATGACATTCTGGATCGGACCGGACGGAAAGATTCGAAAAATTTGGGATAAGGTTACGCCGAAAGGACATGCCGCCGAAGTGATTGCCGCGATTGAGGCTGGATAAATCGTACTAGACATTCACGCGGAAGACGCCGTTTCCCTCTTCGACCAGCGCGTTATCAATCAGCCGGGTTTTACCTAATTTTGCTGCAAGCAATATAAGGCAACTTCCCCGGAGGCTTACCACCGGCTCAAGCGATTCCGCGTCCACAATTTCGGCATAATCCAGGACCACGCCGGGCTCGGCTTCGATCACGTGATGTAATGTCGAGAGCAGGCGCGCGGCGCTACGTTCACCGGCTACGATTTCCTGGCGCGCGGACTCAAGCGAACGATAGAGCGCGGTGGCGGCGCGGCGTTCGTCAGCGTTCAAATAAACATTTCGTGACGAAAGCGCCAAGCCGTCGGGCTCGCGAAGAATCGGGCGAACGAAAATTTGAGCGGGAAGATTGAGGTCCCGCGTCATTTGGCGGATGATTCGGGCTTGCTGCGCGTCCTTGCGTCCGAAATACGCACGATTGGGTTGAACAATTTCGAAGAGCTTAAGCACTACGGTGGTGACGCCCTGGAAATGGCCGGGACGCAACTGGCCTTCGAGCTTGTCGCTAAGCCCTTGCACGGTGACGACGGTGCCAAAATCAGGCGGGTACATTTCCTCGGGTGTTGGCGCGAATAGATAATCCACGCCGAGGGTTTCCAGCGCGGCGCGGTCGGCTTCGAAAGCACGCGGATATTTCTGAAAATCCTCAGAGGGACCGAACTGTTTCGGGTTGACGAAAAGCGAAACGACGACCGGAGAGCAATCGGCCTTTGCCGCGCGTATCAACGAGAAGTGGCCTTCGTGCAGGGCGCCCATGGTTGGGACGAGGCCGATGATACGTTCCTGGGCGCGCGCTTCGCGGGCTACTTGGCTCATCCACGATATGGCGCGAATTGTTTCCATGGCTTCGGCGAGCGGAGGTGTCTCAGCGGGTTGCTTCGATCGAGATCGGTCGACAGTCTTGTGGCTTCATGCCTTGGTCTGTGCAGCGCGCTCGCGATAGAAAATGATGAGGTCAGTACCGATGGGCTTGGCATCCAGCTGACGGAGCAAGCTTGCGACTTGTCCACGATGATAGGTGCCGTGGTTAACCAGATGTTGCAGCATTTGCCAAAGCGGGGCGGCTTGCGGCACGCCGGCCGTTGTCTTGTGTTCGATCACGCGATCCAAATCCTCGGGCTTCATCGAAGCGACATAGCCGTGGAGATTGCTTTCAACCTCAGCCCAGCGACGGCGTACCGCTCCCAGAGTTGGAAAATCGCTTGCGGGCGGAAAGTGATCCGGGGAACGGCCCAACCAGCGTTCGCGCCACAACCATTCGACCAGTAAGATATGGACGAGCGTGTCGCGCACGGAGCGGAAGCTTGATCGCAGGTCGCGCGTGAATTGCTCGTCGTTGAGCGGCGCGCACGCTTCGAGAGTGCGGCGATTGGCCCAGGAGTTGTAATCATACAGGCGGCGGAAATCGTCGAGGTTCATGCGAGTTGTCTCCTTCAGGATACGGAGCGCGCATCAACGGCGACAGGATCATCAGACGCGCTGCCGCGCAAGCAAGTGCTCGCGCAATTCGGCCGGCGAATGGAAAGACTCCGCATCGGATGGAAAACACCCGGCGCCGACATCATTGCAGAATGCCTCCGCGGCGCGGGAAATTTCAGCTGCGAGATTCACATATTGGCGCGCGAACTTCGGCGTGTGGCCGATGGTGAGTCCCACGAGATCGTGGAACACGAGAACCTGCCCATCGCAATCGGGGCCTGCGCCTATGCCGATGGTCGGTATGCGGAGCTTCTCAGTGATGCGAGCGGCGAGGTCGCGCGGAACGGATTCCAGCACGACCGAAAACGCGCCGGCGGCTTCGACCGCTTGCGCATCGCGCTCGAGCTGGCGCGCCGCGTCGACCGTTTTGCCCTGCACGTGGAATCCGCCCAGCGCGTTCACTGATTGCGGGGTGAGACCGACGTGGCCCATTACAGGTATTTCGGCTTCCACTAAACGCGTGATCAATTCCAGCCGGCGTTCGCCGCCTTCAATCTTCACGGCTTCCGCTCCGCCCTCTTTTACCAGGCGCATCGCGTTACGGATCGATTCGTCGAGAGAAACGTGAAAGCTTCCGTACGGCATATCCGCAACCAATAACGCCCGCTTGGTGCCGCGGCGGACAGCGCGGACGTGGTGCAGCATTTCATCGAGCGTGACGGGCAGGGTGCTGTCGTAGCCAAGGACCACCATGCCGAGCGAGTCACCGACCAACAATATGTCCACGCCTGCATCGTCAAGCAGACGAGCGGTGGGATAGTCGTAGGCCGTCAAACAAGTGATTTTCTTTTTTGTTTCAGGGGAACTGAATTTGCGGGATTGAATGTCAGGCACGGTAATCTTACCGTTACCTGCACGGGGTGCAACGCTCATATTGCCTCCGGTGCCGCTCCCAGCTTCGGGATGCAGCCCATACAACAACCTCATTGTAGCAAATGGCGACCGATTGCACTAAAAATTACTTGGCCGGCTGCGGCGGCGACAACCATCCACTCTCCCGCCGTTTATTGAGCGTCAGTAACCTTACCGTTTACGAAGGTGACTTTGAGATCTTTGTAGACATAGATCTGCTTGGTTCCCAGGTTGATGATCTTTTCGGGCTGTCCAAGTATCCCGAGGACTTGATCGGGAGTTTGGCCCTTCTCAATTGTAGCTGGCGGGGCGGGCGGAGCCGCTTCCGCTGCAGGAGCCGCTTCCGCCGCGGGAGCCGCGTCTGCTGCCGGCGCCTGGCCCGCTGCCGGCTGTTGGTTTCCCTTGTCGTCCGACTTCGCGGAGTCGTCTTGTTGAACTTTGAAGACTTCCGCGACGGTCTTCAACACTTCATCATTGGATGGCGTGGAGCCTTTGGAGTAAAGAAATTTGAGTGTGCATTGGTAACGCACGTCGCTATAGGGATCGCTGAACAGGGTGAAAACGACGCCATCTGATTGCACAGCAATGCCGGTCACCCAGAACTTTTCGCCGGTAACGAAGTGCCGCGATTGCGTCTGCGCCTGCGATGGGGGCGGGTGGCCGATAAAGCTGCCAAATTTCTGCACGTTATCATGCACACCGAAGGCACCCTCAGAGAGCCTTCCGGCTTTATAGGTATTCTGGGGCAGAACCTGGTTAGAAATGGCGTACATTATTATTTTGTCTTTTTGGAGAATCAAAACGGACCCGGCAGTGACGATGTCGCTCTTATCGTCGGTGGGCTTGGTGATGGTGTATGTTGATTCCAATTGCTGTTGAAGTCCCTGGGCGGCGCTGCGAGGGCTGATCCCGAGCGATGCAAACACCAACGCCGCGATAACCCCTAATTTAATAATTGCTGGGCGCGAAAACATAGGCTTCCCTCACTAAGAAGAATTTTTTTTCGGGGAGCGGGGGAGCATCCCTTTGGATGAAACGCCGTAACTATAGGTAAGCGGATTAACCATGTCAACCAATCCATTAACTAAGCGTGACTCAATGCGCATTAGTTCGATCTGCTGTCTCAATGCTAAACCGGGAAAGCCAGCCTGTAAGCTGACTCTCCCGGTTCGGTGATCCTTCGCACTCGTTAATGGGATTAGGCGCTGTTAATTGCTGATCCCATCGTTTTGGGCTACCTGGACTTCTTTCTCAGCTTCGTCCGCCTCTTGTTGCTGTTTCTGCAAATCAGCGGCTGCGTTAGGATCGGGCGTTGCCTGGCCTTCCGGATTGGGCTTCGATACAGCCGAGCCAGCCGGAGCGGCAGGCATACCATTCTTGCCCTGATTCTTTGCCAGCTGTTCGAGACCGTCATCGATCTGCTCCCGGAAATGATTGTGCATTTCCTGGAGATCGTTGACCGCAACGGCTACCTGAACCCCCGAACTGCAATCGCCCTTCTGGCTGCCGCTAACGAGCACCTTAACGTTCTGGTTGGCATCAGGAGTATCGTCGATGCGGGTAAGAACATCGCCCTGAGTCAACGAACATTCTGTGCCGTCGGGTAACTGGGGATTTATAGTGTCCGCTACGATGAAAGTACGATTGTTAGGATTCAAGGCGTCCGGAACCACTTCTGGCGGAGTAGCTGAGGCCGAGTCTGACGCCGCGGCTGCTGGCGCTGCCGCCGGAGCACTAGTCCCGGCCGACTGCGCGGCTGCCGCGTCCCTTTCGGCTGCGATCTGGGCTTTCACTTCATCAGCGATTGCCTGTTTTACTTCCGGAGTGAGAACGACTGCCTGCTGACCGCCACCTCCGCCGTCCGCGGGAGCAGCAGCAACAGCGCCTCCTCCGTCACCACCTGCGTTTGCGCTCGCAACAGCAGCGGCGTTAGCTGCAGCCTGGGCTGCATAGGCGGCTTGCAGATTGGCCGAAATCAGATAGTCCGTGATCCAGAATGCTGGCGCTGCATAAACCGGGTAAGGATTGAAATAGTATCCGTAGAAACCATACCAGGGAGCTCCACCCCATCCCCAGCCCCAACCAATTCCCGGACCCCATCCGCCGTAGGCCCAACCATAGTAACCACCGCCCCAGTAGTGTCCAGGGTAGTAGTGGTTGTAGTAGCCACCGTGGTAGTAGCCACGGCCATAAACGTGTGCATAAGCATGGCCACCTCGGTAGTAGGTGCGGCTGTTGTAGCTGCGGCCACCGCGCGAGAAGCTATGTTCTGTGTAACCGGCACCATGTCCAGTGCTAACCACTCTAGTGCCATTGGCTTTCGTGGACGTTACGGTACGGCTGCCATTAGCGCCGTGGTTGATAGTCGTACCGCTTTTGGTATGAATGGAGCTGACTTTGCCACTGGAACTGTAAGTCGCTTTTGTTCCGCTCTTGGTCGTGACGCTCGTGGTCTTGCCCGAGCCGTTGATTGTCTTTGTGTTTCCGTGAGCAGTGGTGACGGTCTTGCTGGCTGCTGCGTTCTTGCCACCCGACGTATTGGACTTCGCGCCACCGGCCGTGGTTGTCTTGGCACCAGCCGCCGTAGTTGTCTTCGCCCCGCCTGCCGTGGTCGTCTTGGCACCACCCGCGGTAGTCGTCTTCGCGCCACCTGCCGTGGTTGTCTTGGCGCCGCCGGCCGTAGTCGTCTTGGCCCCCCCTGCCGTTGTTGTCTTCGCCCCACCTGCCGTGGTCGTCTTCGCCCCACCTGCCGTTGTTGTCTTCGCCCCACCTGCCGTGGTCGTCTTCGCGCCACCTGCCGTTGTTGTCTTGGCGCCGCCGGCCGTAGTCGTGTGACCGGCGTTGGCGGTAGTTGTATGCGAACCGCCTGCCGTAGTTGTATGCGAACCGCCTGCCGTGGTTGTATGCGAACCGCCTGCCGTGGTTGTATGCGAGCCGCCGCTCGAAGTCGGGTGTGACGGAGCGCTCGTATGAGCCGGCGCCGACGGATGCGACCCACCACCTGAAGAACCGCCGCCACCGCCTTTATTCTTTTGGCCCCAAGCTAGACTTGGGAGCATGAGTAAAACGAGAAATACTGTCCACTTTGCTGCGAGATTGCGACCTGGCTGGCCGGATTTCATATTTATCTCCTCTTCATTCGGAACTTATTTTAATTTTCACGTTCAAGGCCGTTTGAAACTCGAAATCTTCATACTATTGCCGCGCATACTTTCCCAGAGCGTCGAGCGCGCCCTAAGTTTGAGATCGCGTGCAACTGGATGAGCAGCGAATCAGCAGAAGCGTGCGTGTCATCCAGCTTGCCGAATATGAACGAATAAAACCAGTCAAGCCCCAAGACTGGTCTTACTACAGGCCTCTGCAAGAGCCAGGTTACAAGGGCAGTAATAAGTAGGGAAACTATAGTCCGAGGTTCGCCGGAGTGTCAATTCCAAATGAAAACCCCTATTCCTCTTTGCAATACGGCTCACTTGGATTTTCTCCATATTCGCCTGATCTAACCCAGCCGGCAAGCAAAAGTTGCAGGTTCAGGTTATTAGCGCACCGCTTGAAACGCGGGGCTGCAAGGGGGGCTACCAACTTCAGGATTGAACGACGGGGGCCGGCATTTGGGGTTCGACGCCACGCCATCCGACCGGGCGTCCCTGGACCGCTTCTTTCAACGCGCGGAATAGGACGACGTACATCATCTGACGGTAGTAAAAACGCTGAAGGATCAGGGGCGCCAAGAGAGTCCAGTCTTCATTCCTTTCCAGCGCGAATGCGACGACGCAGGTTAACAAGTCGATGACCATGAAGATGGCGAAGAAGATCAGCGAACGTTCGACGTCCTGAAGAGTCCAGAGCTGGGGCAAGTGCGCGATTCGAAGCTGCGCGAGCCCCCAGAGCGCGAGGGAAAGCAAGAACAGGAGATCAATTACCGGTGAAACGAGCGGAAGAATAATCTGAAACAGAAATATGTTCGGAATTGCGATCCAGCCGAGTGTTCCATAGCGTGGCTTGCCCACTGCGTCGCGATGCTTCCATACCGCTTGCAGCGTCCCGAAAGTCCAGCGGAATCGCTGGCGAATCAGAGCTTCGACGGTGTCGGGAACCTCGGTGCGTCCGATGGCGTCTTCGTCATATAGAATTTTCCATCCGTTGCGGCGGATAGTAAGGGTGAGGTCGGTATCTTCCGCCACGGTGTCACCCGAAAAGCCGCCATTGGCGCGCAACAGATCCGTGCGCCACGCTCCCGCCGCTCCGGGCACGACCGGAATGCAATTCAACAAATCGAACGCGCGCTTTTCCAAGTTCTGACTGGTGATGTATTCGAGAGCCTGCCAGCGTGTGAGCCACTTATTGCGGTTCATCACTTTCACGTTTCCCGCCACTGCGCCTACTTTGGGATCCGCGAAGTGCCGGACAAGGCGCGAGATGGCCTCGGGGTCCACGATGGTGTCCGCGTCAATGGAAACGACGATTTCACCAACGGCTTCCGAAAGGGCATGGTTCAGCGCGGCCGGTTTGCCGCGGTTTGGCTGCAATAACAAACGCACGCGCGAATCGCGTCCAAAATTTTCGCGCGCGAGTTCAGCGGTGCGATCGGTGGAACCGTCATCCACCACCAGGATCTCGAGAGTGGGATAAGTGGAAGCGAGCGCCGAGCGCACGGTATCGACGATGACGGACTCCTCGTTGTACGCCGGAATCATAACCGTGACTTCCGGTTTGTACTCGGGATGATCCACCGGGTTGGGCCTGAGTTTCTCCGCAAGAGCAAGCAAGCCCACGATGAGCGCGCGGCCACTGACGAGCAGAATTCCGGTCATAAAAATGAAGCCGATGCCGAAGCGGAACCAGCGGAAGGCCTCAAAGGCGAACGCGTCCGCGCGCGCGAGCAACCATTCTTGATGGCTGAGCGGCGGCATCACTTGCGCGCGGGTTTGGCCCAACAGACTGCCCACCGAGACAAATTCATAGCCCTTCCGGCGAAGGGCATCAATGATTTGCGGTAGCGCGGCAAGTGTGTGGCTGCGGTCTCCGCCGCCGTCGTGCATCAGGATGATGTTTCCCTTGCCGGTCTGCGTATCGGTCAGCACGCGCTGGACGATCGTATCCACTGGGGGAGGTGAGCCGCCGTCTGGCTCGCCCCAATCATGCGGGTCGATCTGAGCACCCACGATGATGTATCCCATCGATTGCGGAACAGGAAGCATCGCAATTTCGCTGGCCGTTTCGGGCTGGTGATCGATACCGTAAGGTGGCCGAAAAAGAAGAGTCTTCACACCCAGGTTGCTTTCCAAAAGCAGTTCGGTGAGATTCAGCTCAAACTGAAGCTGAGATTTCGAAATGGTCTCAAAATCGGGATGCGTGAAGGTGTGATTGCCTACTTCATTTCCGAGGTCGAACTCACGCTTCACGATTCCGGGATACTGATTTGCGGACTCGCCGATTACAAAGAAGGCCGCAGGGACTTGTTTCTGATGCAAAACGTCAATGATTCTCGAAGTCCAGTTGGGATCGGGACCATCGTCGAATGTAAGAGCTACTTTGTGCGGAGCGTATCCCATCTGATCGATGCGCCAGGAAAGCGGATAGGTCTTGAACGTCTCGTCGGTGAAAAGATCGGTGTCGGAATCGTATTCGAACTCACGCCGGCCGCTCTGCGGAGTGGCGGTAATGCGCCATATATCGCCCTGGCCTTCCAGAATTAAGTCGTAGCCGGGTGGAACGTCGTGCACTTTGTTGCGAATCGTATCGTCGGGATGGGTGGCGTCCCATATGGACCATATCGACGGGTCTTCCATACCCAGGCGCCACAGCGCTGTGCCGCGGACGCCGGCACGTTCGGCCGCGCGCAATTCGTTGTAAGCCGTAAGAGCATCCAGCATCCAAACCTGGTGCACGTTATTTTTTTCATCTTCGTAGGAGTAATGCGGATTCAGAGAATCGGAATCGAACTCGACATCGGTCTCCGACTCCACGGCGGTAACAATGCCTTGTTGAAACGTGACGGGCTGGGCGATGGGGTGCGGCGCTGCTTTCGATTTTGCCTGCCAGTCGTAGCCATAATTCGCGATGCCCATCACGATTTTCTCGGGCGCCACCAGCTTGGTTATGTTTTGAATGTTGGTGACGAACCAATCCTGAGACGCGATGGGGCCGGGATCGGACGTGGGGTAGTGCAAGTCGTAATTCATCAGGATCATGGCATCGGCTTGCGCTGCCAAATACTTGTAGTCGTAGCTCCAGTCCGCGGCCGGCAGCGCGACCATCAATTTCAGGTTGGCGGAGCGCAACGAGGCGCCCAAATCGCGAATGAAACGGTTAAAGTCCGCCATACTGGATTGCGGGACTTGCTCGAAATCGACGACGATACCGGGCTGGTGCTGCTGGGAAACAAAATCGGAGAGCTCCCTTACCAGACGATCGCGCGCTGCCGGATGCCCGAGCATGTCCGCCATATCTTTTATGGCCCAGTCTTTTCCATTGTAGTTATTGACCATGGACATCACCGGAAGCTCGAGGCCTGTGGGTTGCATGGATTTCATCCAGGCGTCGAGTTTCGTATTGCGGTCAATCTCCAAATGGCCGTCCGGCCAAGCGGCATGCAGCGCGTCCGGAATGAGCAAGTCGATGTCGTGGTAGTGCAACTGCAGCGCAGCGAGACTCGATGCGTCATCTTCTTCGTAAAAGGCCGCGCGCAGGGGATCATAGTTCTGCGGAATTTTTCCCAGGGCGGCGATCTTGCGCTTGCGGCCCCGAGTGGTTTTGGTCTTCACGACCGCAAGATGCGTGCGGATGGCGTGGAGTCCGCCGTGAGTATCCGCCTGCAAAATTTCAGGGAGCGCGGGATTGCGGCCGACGTTGACCAGGAAAATGACGAGCACGATGGTAAAGAAACCGCCGGCAATTTCGAGCACCCGGCGAGTGCGCCGCCAGCGGCGCCGCTCTTGATCATAGAAAATGGGCTTGCGTTCAGGCATCGGGACAATCCAAGCTAGCCGTCCATCAAGATGGTGTCAATTACCCAACACACTAAGATGCTCGTAAATGCTGGCCTCGCTGTGTCAGCTGGGTTGGCCCTGAGAGTGTTGTTCGTACTGAAGTTCCCCGTCACGGATTCGGGCGATGCTCCATTCTACATGGAGTTGGCTTGGAATTGGCTGAAGAACGGAGTATACGGATTTCCGGTCAATGGGCACCTGACCCCGGTAGACATGCGCGTTCCGGGCTATCCGGCATTCCTTGCCGCGGTTTTCGCCTTCGCAGGAAATTCCCCGCGCGCCGTCATGCTTGCGCAAGTCGTACTCGACCTGGCCACTTGTTTCCTGATCGCGCTAATCGCCGGGCGGCTGGCACCGGAAATATCCCGCAGGCGTGTGATGCTGGCGGGGCTGTGGCTTGCGGCGCTTTGTCCCTTTACGGCCAACTACACGGCGGTGGTGCTCACCGAGACTTTGACGATATTTCTGACCGCGCTCGCGATTTTGGTTTTGCTCGAGACGGACTTCGGCAAAAAAATCGATCTGTCGCGCAGAGTGAATTTTGGCAAAGGACTGTTGAATCCATGGTTGCTGGCGGGAATCGTGGTCGGGTTCGGGACACTCGTGCGCCCGGAAACGCCATTGGTCCTTTTGGCCGCTGGCTTGGTGCTGGCCACAGAGTGGTGGCGGCCAGTGAATTGGGCGAAACTTTTTCGTACCGGATTGCTGCTGGCCGCCGGGACGATATTGCCGCTGATACCCTGGGCGGCGCGCAATTGGAACACGCTGCACGACCTTCAATTTTTGGCGCCGCGATACAGCGAGCTTCCCGGTGAATACACGCCGCTCGGATTCAACGACTGGACAAATACCTGGCTTTGGCATTTTCGCGACGTATATCTGACGCAGTGGAAGCTCAATGAGGAAGAGATTTCGCTTGATGATCTTCCTGCTTCGGCGTTCGATTCGGCCGAAGAACGCGCGCGCGTTTCGGATTTGTTGGACCAATACAACGAAGAGCTGACGGTGGGACCGGCGCTCGATCAGCAATTTCGCGAGCTCGCGCGCGAACGCACCCAGCGGCACCCATTGCGCACTCATCTCCGCGTGCCATTTTTGCGATCGCTTACTTTGTGGTTTACGCCTCGGATTGAGCTGCTGCCATATTCGGGGCATTTGTGGCCCGTAGGCGTGGAATGGGAAGACGATCGTCCGGATTTTCTTTTGACGCTTAGTCTGATTTTCGCGAACGTTGGCTACCTCGGGCTTGCGCTGGCGGGGGCTTGGATGGCGCGGCGGCAGCCCGGGACGGCGCTCTTGATTGCGTTCCTTATCGTCCGCACGGCATTCTTTACGACTTTCGTCGAGACGCCGGAACCTCGCTATGTGCTGGAATGTTTTCCTGCGGTGATCGCGCTGGCCGCGCGGGTGTTCGCCGGTCGCAACTAGGCTTCTTCGACCGGCTCGGGGTGAATCGTCAACCGAAAAATCTGAGGAAATCTTTCTTTTACGCGGTCTTCCAGTGCGGCGGTGATGTCATGAACTTCAGTGATGGGAAGACTTCCGTCCATGGCGCAATGGCAAGAGACCAGGATTTTATGATCGGCGCTGCGCACCCGCACATCGTGACAGTCGGTCAACTCGTGATATTCCGATTGAAGGGAATTCAGAAAATCCTGGACCGCGCGCGATAACTCTTTCATTTCTTCTGCGCTGCCGATGCGCACGCCCAGCGGCTCGATATGAATATTGACGCGCGCTCCAGGTTCGCTGGCCTTCAAGATTTCTTGTTCGAGTTCTGTGGCGCGGCGATGAGCTTCGCGCAGGCTCGATCCCTCTTCCACTTCCAGGTGCAGTTCGATAAAAAGATGGCCGTCATAGTGGTTGGCTGAGATTTCGTGAATGGCCAGGCCTCGACGCTGAGCGATGGCGCGAATGGTTTCAAAGGGATGCTCGTTTTGCCTGGCGCGCGGTTCGACGTGCACCACCACGTCGGCGGGGACAATCTGGCCGATGCGCTTTTCTACCGATTCACTGGCGGCGTGGGCCTGCTCGAGGCTCGCAGTGCGCGGAACGCTGATGGTTGCATCCACAAAATAGCGCTGGCCTGCCCGGCGCACGCGAACACGTTCGGTGCGCAAGACGCCTTCGGTTTTATCCAAAGCCGCCGTAATCCGCTCGCGCAGCCCGCTGGGGGCCACGTCGAGCAGCGCGTCCGCGGTGCGTTTGCCGAGGCGCGAGCCGATCCAAATGATCACGCCAGCGACGCCCAGAGCAGCTACGGCGTCGAGTTTGCCC
>Ga0070765_100001555_pt1 | contig 14160 bp, 12 predicted proteins | sample HubBroMetageWFT5_FD_71516 | JGI IMG/M metagenome (GOLD analysis project Ga0070765, IMG submission 71516) | Warmed and freeze-thawed soil microbial communities from the Hubbard Brook experimental Forest, New Hampshire - Hubbard Brook CCASE Soil... | ecosystem: Environmental > Terrestrial > Soil... | reverse complement strand
TTCCACCGGGAAAACTCGACTGCGATGCGCAAGCGCGGAATAGGCGTCGCGACATTTCTGCACGGGGCCGGTTTCACCGGGTCAGGCGAGCGATATCTGGCTTCGGTCGTAGGGGTCGAGGGTTGTGCGGATGGAAGAGTGCGGATTTTGGTCTCGAGCACGGAATTCGGACAAGGAACGAAGACGGTGCTATGCCAGGTCGCGGCCGAGACCCTGCGCCTTCCCTACGAAGATGTCGATATTGCACAACCCGACACACAAGCCGTGCCCAACAGCGGCCCCACGGTGGCGTCGCGCACCGTCATGGTGGTTGGCAATCTGGTGCGTTCTGCCGCACAAGGGGTGGCGCAAACTCTCATAGCCGCGGGCTTGTTGGGGGAATCGTATTCTCCCGAAGAATTTCGCGAAGCCTGCTCGCAATACGTAGCGCAACACGGAGAATTCAAGTCGTGGGCGTGCTATCAGGCCCCGCCTGGAATTTTCTGGGACGACGAGAAGTATCGCGGAGAAGCATACGCGGCCTACTCCTGGGCAGTCTACATCGCCGACGTAACCTGCGACCTCACAACCTGCAGCGTCGTCGTTAACGATTTCGTCGCCTTGCAGGAAGTTGGAAAAGTCCTGCACCCGGTTTTGGCCCGCGGTCAGATCGTCGGTGGAGTCGCCCAGGGAATCGGCTACGCATTGTACGAAAAAGTAGCATGGCAGAACGGACGCATGCAAAATTCGCAGATGACCAACTACATCATGCCCACCTCGGCGGACTTGCCCGCGATTCGCGTCTACTTTGAGGAACTGGGAAATGTACATGGCGCCTTTGGAGCCAAAGGAATCGGCGAACTGCCTATGGATGGCCCTGCTCCCGCCATCGTGAGCGCAATCGAAGACGCAATCGGTATTGGATTTGTTTCCATCCCCCTCCTTCCGGAAGAGATTATGACGGCTATGAACCCTCCGGTTTCCGAGGGAGGAGTGCCGGTTTTGCGAGGAGCGCAATGAGCGAGTCTCGCGGCCCTTGTCAGATCTCTCTGACGGTCAACGGAGCGGTCAAGACGATCGATGCGTATCCGATGGAGAGACTTCTCGACGTCTTGCGCCAACGACTCAGTCTGACTGGAACGAAAGAAGGCTGTGGTGAAGGCGAGTGCGGATCGTGTTCCGTGCTGATGGACGGCGTGCTGGTGAATAGTTGCCTGGTACCCGTCTTGCAGGCCCAGGGAGCAGAGATTGTTACCATCGAAGGACTCGCACAGGGACCGCAGTTGCAAGCGCTACAACAGAAATTCCTGGAGTACGGCGCCGCGCAATGCGGCATTTGCACACCCGGGATGATCCTGGCTGCTCGGTATCTGCTCAACGAGACGCCGAATCCGAGTACGGAAGAAATCCGGGAGGGCCTCGCAGGAAACTTGTGCCGGTGCACAGGCTATTCGCAAATCTGCGAGGCTGTGGCCGCCATTGCAAACTCTGGGCCGTCGCGATGAGATCTGATCCAGCCGAATACGAACTCGTAGCTCCGGGAACCCTGCCGGCGGTTTTGTCGCTGCTCGGTGAGCAGCCTGGTGTGTGGATTCCAATCGCCGGCGGTACCGACATCATGGTCCTCTACGCGGCAGGTAAGTTATCGGCACGCAAGCTTCTAAGCATATGGAATCTTCCCGAATTACGACGAATTGATGTGGCCCATGGTGAAATCCGCGTGGGTGCGGGATGTACGTACACCGACCTGCGCCGTCACACTGTTCTTGCGCAGGAATTTCCCTTGCTCGCGACCGCGGCGCGATGGACGGGGGGAATCGCGAACCAGAATCGGGGAACACTGGGCGGAAACATCGTGAATGCATCCCCGGCTGCGGATTCGCTGCCGGCCTTGCTAGTGTACGAGGCGGAGTTGATTCTAGTCTCGATGCGCGGGGAGCGGCGCGTTCGCTATACAGACTTTCATTCTGGCTACAAGACAACGGTGCTGGCTCCCGACGAATTGGTTCAGGCAGTATGTCTGCCAAGAATCTATGGACACTATGTTCCCTACTCACGCAAAGTAGGAGCACGAAATGCGCAGGCAATTTCAAAGGTGTGCATTGCAGGGCTGGCAAAATCGAGTAATGGCGTGTTAGAAGATGTTCGCATTGCCGTAGGGAGCGTTGCCCCTGTTCCGTTGAGATTGTCGAGTACAGAACGGACGATAACAGGGAAGCATCTGGATGCGGAAATTATTCAGCAAGCGCGTCGCACCGCGATAGACGAGGTGCGCCCTATTGACGATATTCGCTCGACGGAGGCTTACCGTCGAGTGGTTTCGGGAAATCTGGTCGCGGAGTTCCTACAAAAGCTCAGGAACGCGGCAGCAAGCATGAGTGAAGTTCTGACGCGTTGGAATCAGCTTTCGCCGGCGGATGCAGCACGCGAGATCCTGCCATGCTGCGGATCGGAGGCTTGGGCTCGCGAATTAGTGGGCCGCCGGCCGCTGAATGACGAAAAGTCGCTGCTGGCAGCCTCCGACAATGTTTGGGAGAGTCTGGAAACCAAGGATTGGATGGAGGCGTTTGCGCGCCATCCGCGAATCGGCGAACGCCAAGCCCCGGCTTCCGCGTCGTCACAGGCTGCCACTTGGTCCGTGCAGGAACAGCAAAAAGTCGCTGCTGCCGAAGAGGCTGTTCAGGCAGCGCTTGCTGCGGGAAACCGGGAGTATGAGCGCAGGTTTGGCAGGATTTTTCTGGTTTGCGCAACCGGAAAGTCGGCGGACGAAATCCTGGCGGTTCTCAAGCGGCGCTTGCAAAACAGCGACGCCGCGGAGCTACAGGAAGCCGTCGAGGAACAACGGAAAATCACTAATCTGCGTCTGAAAAAATGGCTGGCCTGAAGAAGATTTCAACTCACGTTCTTGACTTGATGCGTGGCTGCCCGGCGAACGATGTTCCAGTCCGACTGGAGCGCGAGGAGTCTGGCGCTTGGCATCTGCTGGGCTCTGCACATACCGACGCGGATGGACGGTGCGGACAGCTACTGTCGCACCCTGAGTTGTCGCCCGGCCGGTACCGGTTGTGTTTCGATACGGCGAGTTACTTTCGTACGCAGAAAGTTCTCAGCCTTTATCCGGCCGTCGAAGTTGTATTCGAAGTGCGGGAAGGCGAATCGCAATTTCACATTCCGCTGCTGCTGAATGCGAACGGCTATACCACCTACCGGGGGAGCTAAGGTGAGTCCTTCCATGCGAGAATGGCTGAACCTCGGTTTCCGCTGGTTTCACGTGTTCGCGGCAATCATGTGGGTGGGGCAGACCTACTACTTCACGTGGCTCGACGGCCAGTTCGGCAAACTGGAAAAGAAACTGACGGCCGACGCGAAAACGGCGTCGGTGTGGATGGTGCACAGCGGCGGTTTTTATTCGGTCGAAAAACAGAGATCCCTCGGCGTGAGCACCGATCAACTCCGTTGGTTCCGCTGGGAGGCCCTCCTGACCTGGATCGCCGGCATGGTGCTATTGGTGCTGGTTTACTACGCGGGGAGTGGACTGATTGATCCCGATGTGGCGGACATCTCGAAGACGATGGGCATCACAATCGGACTGGGAGCCATCGCCGTGTGCTGGGTCGTCTACGACTTGACGGTGGGATCGTTCCTCGGAAGGTCGCAGGTACTCTTCGCCGTACTCGCGCTGGCGTTGACTGCGGGGGTTTCCTGGGCATTGCTGCACCTGTTGAGCGGACGAGCTGCGTACATTCACGTGGGAGCGATTTTCGGAACCATCATGACGGCGAATGTCTGGTTTCGGATTCTGCCAGCGCAGCGCACGATGGTCACTGCCGCGGCCGCCGGCGTCGCCTTCGATCCCTCGCTCGGAGCACAAGCCAAGCTACGGTCGAAGCACAACACATTCCTGGCTGTGCCGGTCGTTTTTCTCATGCTAAGCAATCATTATCCAGTTGCGACTTACGGCAATCATTACAACTGGCCCGTGCTGATCGCCCTGGTGGTGGTGGGCTGGGCGGCGGCGAAGGTAATTCGCGAGGCGTAGCATTTTCACATCGGTCCAGGCTCAAGTGCAGACAACAGCCGATGTATCTCATCTCGCTCAAGAAGTAATCGACCGATGTCGAAGGCTTGCCTCCTTTTCAGAGGATCCCGACAGCATTCGGCGCACTTTTCTGTCTCCGCCGATGCACAAGGTTCATCAGGAAATCGCCGCGTGGCTCGAACCGCTCGGGGTCACACCGCGGGTTGATGCGGTCGGAAACTTGCGCGCCGCTCTTCCCGGGCCGGAGTCAGCACCACGATTACTGTTAGGCTCACACTTAGACACGGTTCCGAATGCAGGGCCGTTTGATGGAATCCTGGGCGTAGTTCTGGGGACGGCTTTACTGCAAGAGAGCATAGCCCGAAAATTTCCATATGCGATTGAACTGATCGGATTCTCCGAAGAAGAGGGTGTGCGTTTTGGAGTGCCGTTCATCGGCAGCCGCGCCCTGGTCGGACGGATCGACGACGACTTGCTGGCTCGGCAGGATGAGCGCGGGACGACGGTGCGTCAAGCGATCAAGGATTTTGGACTGAGGCCCGAACAGATTCCGCAGGCTACTCTCTCGGGTGACGTCGGGGGATACCTTGAATTTCATATCGAGCAAGGTCCTGTGCTCGAGAAACTGGGATTGCCCCTGGCTGCCGTCGAATCCATTGCAGGCCAAACACGGATGGATTTTATTTTCAACGGACGTACGAATCATGCAGGGACGACGCCGATGGACCTGCGCTATGACGCGGTAGCATGCGCGGCGGAATGGGTCGGTTGCGTCGAGCGTGTCGCCAGGAGCACACCGGGACTGGTAGCAACCGTGGGATCTTTCGAAGCGAAGCCGGGCGCGACAAACGTAATCGCCGGCGAAGCGCGATTGACTTTGGATGTCCGGCACGGCTCCGATCCGCGACGAACGCAGGCTGTCGACGATCTGATCCGCCAGTCCAAGGAAGTTGCCGGGCGCCGCGGATTATCCGTGCGTAGCTTCATGCGAATGAATCAAGCCGCGGTAAACATGGACCCTGAACTGACGAACCAGGTCGAGATGGCAATCAGCAAGTCAGGATGCAAGCCGCATCGCATGGTGAGTGGCGCAGGTCACGACGCGATGATTCTCGCAGAACGAGTTCCTGCGGCGATGATCTTCGTGCGAACACCGGGAGGAGTCAGCCACGACCCGGCGGAATCGGTTGCCGTAGATGATGTGGCAAAGGCGATTGAATGCGGATTGCACCTGCTGGACCAACTCGCATCGTCGAAAACCCTTCGAGCAAGGACGTGCCGTGCATAACCTGGGACAGACGCGCAGTTCTCAAAAGAACAACCACCTGCTCCTGAGCGCCGACACATTTGTACGCGCTCCCCTTCCCGGCATGAAGGACTGTACCGCGGTCGTGCATGCTGGACCAGCGCTCGGCGCAGGCTTCACGCAGTACACCGCTGAATTTCAGCCGGGCGGCGAACTGGGAGGCGTGGCGTTCCAACGGTTTCTGTACGTTCTTGAGGGATCGATTCGCGTCGATATCGGGGGGAAACAATCCGACCTGGCCGCTAGAGGGTATGTGTACGTTCCCGAGGGAATGGAACACCGCGTAACGGCTGCGAAGGCAAGCCGTGCTGCCGTTATCGAAAAACCTTACCAGAGCCTCAAAGAGTACCGCACTCCACGGCCTATCGTGTCCACGGAGGACGCGATCCCGTCACAAAGCCTGAACGACGATCCCGACCTCCAAGTAAAGTGTTTGCTTCCCGACGAGTTGAGTTTTGATTTTGCCGTTAACACCATGACCTACCAACCCGGCGCCGCACTGAGCATGGTGGAGATGCACGTCATGGAGCACGGACTGGTGATGCTCGAGGGTGGAGGAATCTACCGGCTCGGCGATGACTGGTATGCGGTAACCGCTGGCGATTTTATCTGGATGGGGCCATGGTGTCCGCAATGGTTTGGAGCGATCGGAAAGGTCCCCGCCAAGTATCTGATCTACAAAGACTGGAACCGTCATCCTTTGGACGGCGCGCGCCGATGAATCTGTCTGTCGATCAGGCGCGTCTGGTTTCCGAGATCGAGACGCTCACGACCTTTTCTGATGCGGACCCGCCCGCCGTCACTCGCGTCGTGTTTACGCCTGCCGATTTACGCGCCCGTTCCTGGATAAAAGACCGGTGCGAGGAAGCAGGCCTCGTGGTGCGGCGAGACCCTATCGGCAACACCTTCGCGCGATGGCCGGGTTCCGACGCAACTGCGCCCATTGTCGGAACTGGGTCACACATCGACGCAATTCCGAATGCCGGCAAGTACGACGGCACTGTGGGAGTCCTGGGAGGTTTGGAAGCAATCCGCGCGCTCAAGGCCGCGGGATTTCGCCCGAAGCATTCGATCGAACTGTTGATCTTCACTTCCGAGGAGCCGACACGCTTCGGAATCGGCTGCCTTGGAAGCCGACTTCTCGCTGGCACTCTGTCCGCGGAAAACGCAAAGAAATTGAGCGACGGTGAAGGCGCGACTGTTGACGAGGTCCGGCTAAAGGCGGGAATGAGCGGGACCATCGACGAGGTGAAACTGCCCGCGGGGTACTACAAGGCATTCGTAGAACTCCATATTGAGCAGGGACCGTTGTTGGAACGGGAGCGCATACCGCTGGGCGTGGTCGAGAGAATCGCGGCGCCGGCAAGCCTGAGACTGACGTTCGAAGGTGCAGGAGGTCATGCAGGTGGCGTCCTAATGCCCGATCGTAAGGATGCCCTGTGTGCCGCAGCCGAGGTGATTTTAGCCTTGGAACATGCCGCAAAATCGTCAGGCGCTATCGATACCGTTGCCACAGTGGGCATATGCGACGTTTTTCCGGGCGCCGTGAACAGCATCCCCGCGAGAGTGCGACTGAGTGTCGACATTCGCGACACAAATCTCGATCGGCGCGACCGGATGATGAAAACGTTAGAAGAAGTTTGCCGTTCAATCGAAGCAAGACGCGGGGTCGTGATTCATTCCGAACTCCTCAATGCAGATGCGCCCGCGGACTCCGGGACCGGTGTGATTTCAGCCTTGATCCAAGCTTGCCGGAAACACGGTTTCCCGTTTCTCCCAATGACCAGCCGTGCCTACCATGACTCGCTTTTTATTTCCCGCATCGCTCCTGTCGCCATGTTGTTCATCCCGTGCCGCAACGGCTACAGCCATCGCCCGGATGAGTATGCCTCCCCGGACGATATTGCGAGAGGAACTCTCGTGCTCGCCGAAGCGCTGGCGACACTGGCGGAATAAGAAAAATTCTTTACTGGTTGGCACAGAACCCTTCTTCAGCGGTAGGTGCCTGACACATTTCAGGATCCCCAGCCCGCATTTTTTTCGAGGTTCGACCTGAGTTTAGGACAATGGGTGCGATAGGCAACAAGGCGAGCAAACCCTTCCTGAGTGATCTGTGGGGAGAAGTTCGCCTCACCCTGCGACTCGCCTTGCCTCTCGCTTTTGCGGAAATCGGCTGGATGAGCATGGGTATCGTCGATACCATCATGGTCGGCAGGCTGCCGAACAGCGCAGTGGCAATCGGCGCAACCGGGCTTGGCCAGAGTCTGTATCACAGCCTGGCGATTTTCTGCGGAGGCCTGCTGCTGGGCCTCGATACTTTCGTGGCGCAAGCATTCGGGCGGGAAGACCTCGAAGATGCGCGCCTCTCGCTTCTGAATGGACTTGTGTTGGCCTGCGCTCTCGCCCCGGTGTTGATGATCGCTGTCTCATTCTGGCCATGGTTGATGCAACATTTCGGCATCAGCCCAGAGTTGGTCGAACCCATGCGCCCCTTCCTGCGTGCACTCAATTGGGGCAGCTTACCGCTCCTCGGTTACTTCGCTCTTCGCAGATATCTGCAAGCGGTGAACGTCGCTCATCCCATCATGTTTGCGCTGATCTCGGCGAACCTGGTCAATGCTTTTGGCGATTGGGTTTTGATCTACGGACACCTCGGCTTTCGTCCAATGGGAATCGAGGGTTCGGGTTGGTCCACTTGCGCCGCGCGAGTGTACATGGTGTCGATTCTCGCGATAACCCTGCTGCGAGTCGAAGCAAAACGCGGACTCGCCAAATGGGCCGGCTCCCTACGGATCGATACGGTGCGACTGCGCGCTCTACTCCGGTTAGGAAGTCCAGCGGCAACGCAGATCCTGTTGGAAATTGGAGCCTTCTCGGCCGCGACCGCGCTATGCGCCAAGCTTGGGCCCTTGCCGCTGGCAGGGCATGAAATCGCACTCAATTGCGCCGCTTTCACTTACATGGTTCCCCTGGGCATCAGTTCAGCAGCCGCAGTGCGCGTTGGACAGCAGTTGGGAAGGCGCGATCCACAAGGAGCGCAGCAGGCAGGGTGGTCGGCCATCGTGGTAGGCGCGGCATTCATGGCTTGCGCCGGATTGCTGTTTGTCTCAATCCCCAGACTGATTGCTCGACTCTTTTCTCCCGACCCTAGGGTGATTCAGGTCGGCGCGACTCTGCTAATAGTAGCTGCGGCGTTCCAATTATTTGACGGACTGCAGACTGTGGCTACCGGCGCTCTGCGCGGGGCGGGCGACACACGAACGCCCATGCTTGCCAATCTTGTGGCTTATTGGCTGGTCGGAATTCCGCTCGGGTACGTGCTGGCGTTTCGCGTGGGCTGGGGCGCGCTCGGAATCTGGATCGGACTCTGCGCAGGCCTGATGATTATCGGGTCCGCACTCCTCTGGATCTGGCACAGACGCGGTCGTGAAGCTTCTGGCGTGTAGGTCTTAGTTGGGTTTTCGGGTCTTCCCGTCGGCGAGATACTGCAGCATGAGGGCCTCAGCCGCGCCGCGGATTCGGTCGTTCAAGGGGCTGGGAGCCTGCTGGATGGTGTCGTGTGACGGTTTCTGGCGGATGGTCTCGCGCAGCCTCTCTCCGATATCGGACTCGGTAGAAACGATCTGGCCGTAGAACCAGAGGAAATGACGCATCTGGTCGAGGGCAGATCTCAGGATTTGCAACGATTCCAACTCTGGATCGGTGCTGAGGGCCTCCAGCAACTCAGGATTGCCTGGAGCCTCCATGGCAGCGCAATTCAGCTCGCGTTGAATCGCGCGGAGGTCTTCGGTAACACGCAAAATGCGAAGATGAACATTCTCGAGATACTCGTTCTTGTCCATGCAAGGCCCGCGTAACGCCAACTCAACATCTCATCGCACCCACAAAGCGAACAGATGTCCCACGGGCATGAGCTTTCGTAATTCTGCATTACCATCGTTCCGAATTGTCAGGTCTGTCGCGGAGTTTCAACAGGATGCGAGCGTTGACGCGGGCATCCGCTGGCCGCAATCGCGAATTTCCGGAACGCCCAGCGCCCGGATTCCGCTACAGGGCGAGGCCACCGAGCAGGTCAGGGTCTGCAGCATCTGCTCAAGAGTAACCAGCCCCTGTCGGCGCGCACCTTCACGGGTCGATGGAAAGCGCTCCAGGGAGCCAAACAGCAGGATTCCTTGCAGTGCTGATGATGAGGGCATTCGCGATTGTCACTTCCGGTATAATCCGCGCCGTTCCGGGACGCGCTTTCACGAGGGAGGATTTTCGTTGGCTTTACGTAAATCGGTTCTTGGACTCATCGGCGTGATCGGCGTGTCGCTTCAGGCTCTCGCGCAGCGGCTACCGGTGCTCAATCAGATCGATGAACCGCACGCTTATTATTTTCGCGAGATGTACCTTCCCCAGCTGACGACGGGACCGAGTTCGCTGGCCTGGTCCCCGGATTCGAAGTCGCTGGTTTATTCCATGGCGGGATCGCTGTGGCTTCAGAGAATCGACTCGCAGCAGGCGGAAGAATTAACGGCAGGCCCTGGATATGATTACCAGCCCGACTGGTCCGCGGACGGGCGATGGATTGTTTATTCCAAATACGACAAGAGCGCCATCGAACTATGGGCCCTTGACGTAGAGAGCAGGAAAGCGCATGTGCTTACCTCGAACCAGGCGGTAAACGTTGAGCCTAGATTCTCTCCCGACGGCAAGCGGATTGCGTTCGTGTCCACTACATTTAACGGGCGCTTCCACATATTCGTGGGACGTTTCGAGGCTGGCGGTTTGCAGAATATCCAACGTTTGACCGGAGAAAATCGCAGTTCCCTTCCGCGCTATTACTACAGCGTGTTTGATCACGAAATCAGTCCCACGTGGTCGCGCGACGGCGCTGAACTGCTCTTTGTCTCAAATCGCGGCCACCTGTACGGAACAGGCGGATTCTGGCGAATGAAAGCGGAGCCCGGTGCGGAACCCCGGGAGATTCACTACGAGGAAACAACATGGAAAGCCAGACCGGACTTCTCTCCGGATGGCAAAAGGATCGTGTACGCATCGTATCTCGGACAGGCATGGCACCAGCTTTGGGTGCTGCCAGCGGAGGGTGGTGATGCATTTCCGCTGTCCTACGGCCAATTCGACAACATCAATCCGCGTTGGTCGCCGGATGGAGGAACCATTGCCTTCATCTCGAATCGCGATGGAAATACTTCCCTATTCCTTCAGCAAGTACTCGGCGCTGATCAGAAGGAATTTGTTATCACATCTCGACGATTCCTTCACCCGATGGGGCAACTGGAGCTCACGGTTCTTGACGAAAATGCACACGAAACGGCGGCGCGAGTCTCCATCGTCGGCGAGGATGGCCGGGCCTATGCTCCAAACGACGCATGGATGCACGCAGATGATGGCTTCGATCGCCGTGAATTTGCCTTTGAAGCCCACTATTTTCACTGCAAGGGCCGAGTCCGGATCGACGTGCCGGCAGGACGGATCTCCATAGGCGTGATGAAAGGCTTCGAGCACCGTTTCGCGAGCGAGGCTGTCGACGCACGCGAAGGACAAAGCACGCCGGTCACAGTTCACCTGGAGCTTATCGAGATCCCCGGCAGCAAGGACTCGCATTGGGTGAGCGGCGACGTGCATGTTCACATGAATTATGGGGGCGCATATCGAAATACACCGGCCCATCTTGTGTTTCAGGCCGAAGCCGAGGATTTGCCCATCACCGAAAATCTCGTGGTCAACAAGGAGCAGCGGATTCCCGATATCACTTACTTCCGAACCAGCCCCGACCTGGCATCAACTCCGACAAACCTGTTGCTGCACGGTCAGGAGTTTCACACCAGCTACTGGGGACATCTCGGCTTGCTGCACCTGACGAGAAATTTTCTGATCCCTGATTATGCCGCGTATGCGAACACAGCGGCAGCGAGCCTATTTCCAACCAATGCCTCGATTGCCGACCTTGCGCACGAGCAGCAAGGAGTTGTTGGATACGTACATCCGTTCGACACATATCCGGATCCAGAGAAAGAAAAACTGTCCGATGAACTGCCCGTGGACGTGGCCCTGGGCAAAGTGGATTACATCGAGGCGATGGGGTTCAGCGATCACAAATCTACGGCGCGTGTGTGGTACCGGCTTCTAAATTGCGGATTCCGTCTCCCCACCGCAGCTGGAACCGATGCTATGGCGAATTTCGCTTCCTTGCGTGGACCGGTGGGATTGAACCGCGTCTATGTTGAAGTACCGATGGGTCCGCTTGAAATCGAGCCGTGGCTGGCTAACCTGAAACGCGGGCGGACCTTTGCCACCAACGGTCCCCTCCTGGGGTTTTCTCTTGGAGGGGAGGCGCCAGGCGGAGAAGTCAAGCTTTCCCGACCCGCCGAAATCAAGTTTGCCGCGTGGCTTCGTTCGATCGTGCCCGTCGATCATCTGGAGGTAATCTGCAACGGGAAAGTTATTCGCGAACTCAAGCTCACTGGCAACCGCGATACCGCCACGGAAGAAGGCACGCTCCCGATTGCGGATTCCGGTTGGTGCCTTCTACGCGCAGCCAGCGATAATGCGCGATACCCTGTGCTCGACCTTTACCCCTATGCGACCACGAGTCCAATCTACGTCACGGTGAGCGGCTCGAAACCACGCCCAGCGGAGGATGTCGCGTACTTCGAAGCCTGGATTGACCAGCTCGTCGCGGCAGCTGAAGCCAACCCCGACTGGAATTCGAAAGCAGAAAAGCAAACGGTTCTCGATCAACTTTCCCGGGCCAGGAAGATTTACGAGCAGCTCTTGCAATAGTTTTAGTGTGTCGCTGTTCTGCGCCCTTGCTCCTGCTCCAGTTCCAACAATGTGCGTTTACGCTGTACGCCCCAGCGGTATCCGCCCATGGTGCCGTCTTCCCGCACCACACGATGACACGGGATGGCGACCGCGATCCGGTTGCTGGCGCAGGCCCGAGCCACCGCGCGGGCGGCCGTGGGTTGGCCGATAGCCTTTGCGACGTCGGCGTAGGACTGCGTCGTGCCAAACGGCAAAGATTGCAGGTGCGTCCAAACGCGCTTCTGAAAGGCAGTCGCCTGAATGTCAAGTGGTAGCGCCGAGCTGAGTTTATGCCCGCGAATCTGGCTCAGCACTTTCTTGGTCCACGGTTGCAGGAGCTGGTCGTCCTGCTTACGGATCGCGAACGGAAACTCGCGCTTTAGACCCTCTGCCAATTCCTCATCGGTGTCAGCAAACTGGATCGCACAAATCCCCTTGTCCGTCACAGCAACCAGCATGCGGCCCAGGGGCGAATCCGTGCAGGTGTACCGAATCGAGGCCGCGACCGCGCCGCGCCGGTACTTGTCCGGGGTCATCCCCAGCTGCGACGCGGTACGCTCATAGAGACGACTGCTTGAGCTGTAGCCGGCGTCGTAGAGAGCATGCGTAACGCTTCTTCCGGACTGTAAGTTACGTTTGAGCAGGCCCATCCGGCTGGAGTCGGCATAAGCCTTCGGAGTAATGCCCAAGGCCTTTTTGAAGGTTCGCTGCAGGTGAAAGGGACTTTGCCCGAACACCTCCGCAAGGGTTCCCAGGGTGAGAGGCTCATCCAGATGCTGCTCGATATATCGGGCAATCCGCTTCACAGTGTTTGTCTGCGGGTTGCCGGCTACTGACTTAGGCCGGCAGCGCAAACACGCGCGATATCCGGCTTGTTCGGCCTCCTCCGGCCGGCGGAAAAAGGTCACATTCTCCCGGCGTGGCCGGCGGGCAGGGCAAGAGGGACGGCAATAGACACCGGTGCTCGATACCGCGAAGAAGAAGCGGCCGTCTTGCGCGGCGTCCCGATCCAAAACCGCTTGCCACCAGCTGTTTTCTGATGCCGAAACCATACTGCCTGCAGCCTCTAGATTGAGTATCGCATTCGTGGTTGTCATGTTGAAAGCTTAGGGTGTTCGCGCAAGGAGAGCTATCCAGACCTTGCGGTCGAACCATCTTTCCTGCAAGATGCTTAGGCAACCCTTAAAGACGTGAAAAGATTTTGGCGATTTATTGGCTTCCTGTGGTTGTACTGCCCAATCCTGATGAGCCAAACGAATACCGAGACTACTTGCGGCGCACCAACCGGGGAAATTGTCGCTGCCCACCTCGAACACGAAATCGCGCTCAATGCGGCCAAGCCTGCTTCGGAGTGGAACACTGCCAGCCCTGTAACCTTCTGTTCCGACTGGCAAGGCAAGAATCCGGCCCCGGACCGTGAGACCCGCGTCCGCGTGCTATGGTCGCGACAGGCCCTCTATCTTCGATTCGAGTGCCGTTATCGCGAACTTCAAGTTTTTGCGGACTCGAAACCAAACGGCCGCCGCGATCACCTGTGGGATCGCGATGTGGCCGAGGCCTTCCTGCAACCTGACCCGGTGCACCCGCATGCCTACAAGGAGTTTGAGGTCAGCCCCAACGGCATGTGGATCGACCTGGACATCTCGCCCGGGGCAAAACCTGACCTGAAAAGCGGAATGACGCGCTCAGTCACCATTGACGAGAAGACGCACACCTGGGCTGCGGAGCTTGCGATTCCTATCACGGCTGTGACGGCGAAGTTCGATCCAAACGCCATCTGGAGGGTGAATTTCTTTCGGGTGGAAGGCAGTGAAGAACCACGCGGATACTATGCCTGGCAACCTACGCACACGCCGCAACCAAACTTCCATGTGCCCAGCGCATTTGGGCGGATGCGCTTCGGTTTTTGAACAAACGGGGAAGGCACCTAGTGTGCGATCGGCTGTACCCGGGCCAGCGTGAGCTTGATTCCGGCCCGCTTGCGAAGCTCGCCTAGAAGCGCCCGGGCGGCATTGGTATAGGTTTT
>Ga0070765_100001552_pt1 | contig 14163 bp, 12 predicted proteins | sample HubBroMetageWFT5_FD_71516 | JGI IMG/M metagenome (GOLD analysis project Ga0070765, IMG submission 71516) | Warmed and freeze-thawed soil microbial communities from the Hubbard Brook experimental Forest, New Hampshire - Hubbard Brook CCASE Soil... | ecosystem: Environmental > Terrestrial > Soil... | reverse complement strand
TTTACATCCACCCTTGCCCTTGCAAGAATTCTGACCCTTGCAAGCGTGCTTTTCCTTCACCTTCTTGTCGGCTGGCGCCTGGTCGGACTGCGCGGCAGCTCTCAAGCCAGGGAGAAGATTCGATGCTTGAATCGTTGCACTGGAACCAGCAAGCAAACCGGCGAGTGCTGCTCCAGCTACCAGAGCCTTCTTTGATTTTGTCATTTCCCGAATTACCTCCTGTAGAGTTTGGACATCAGACTTCCACCACTTCTACTCTTACTACGCCATCCAGACGAATTCGGATGTTCCTGTTTGGGTTAGTTCTTGTAAAATTGGGCCGGTTCCAAGCCCCGGTGGAATCCCGGGGGAGTGCGTCGGCGAGCATACTCCAACAAATCGGTAACCGACAATAGATTTTAGGTACAGGCAGAGAGAATTTACATCATGTTCGCGAGCCAACACGGGGAGTTAGACGTGCGAGATTGATTGTGGGTTTGAGAAATAAATCCCTGGGATGACCGCATTCCAGACGATGGAGGTTGAGCAGAATTGCTAAATGCCAGCTGCAGAATAGTGGAGCGGGATAAGAGAATCGAACTCTCGCCTCGACCTTGGCAAGGTCGCGTACTACCACTATACGAATCCCGCGTTGCAACCTACGATGCAGACTGCAATATTTATAGCATGAGGCCTATACGCGAACAAGGGCTCCCACAGATCTGAAAGGCGTCGAAAACGTGGGCTGCGCGGACTCCCGGATAGCAGCCGGCTTCAATCCACTTCAAGGATTCTGGTGCCTTTGACAATCGGAGATTTCTTCTGACGAGCCGCAAAACGTTGTGCGCGATCGCGATCAATGTAGACGCGGGCGAATCGTTCCCCGTCGTGGTAGAACACAGTGACCTGCCAGTGCTGGTGCTTCCTTCGCTTATCTCGCTGCATCCGGCTGGACTTCTTTGCTCTCTTTTTTTTCACTTTGGGCGGGCCTCGGTCATTCGGACTATGGCAAGTTTAACAAGCGTGCGCAAGTATCTAGTTAATGGTTAACGCTCCTATACCCTTCCCATGGCTCTTTATGGAATGCGGTGTGAGCCAAATTAAAACAGCGAGTTGCAGGGACCCTTGCGGCAGGAAACTTCTGCGTTGGCCCTTACGTAATAGTAGATGAATGGCGATATAGGGCTGGAGGAACCCATGGTGATATGTGTAGAGCGCGAGTTGGAAATCGAAGACCTGCGAAATCACTCACAAGAAATGGTCACCCATCTGCGCGATGTGCTGGCTGGCGGAGCTGACATCATTCCCGACCCCAAGCGCCCGGGTTTTTACGAGCTCAAGCTTCGCGGACAGTTGTATTTCATATACCTCTCGCCCCATGCGGGGAAAGTCTTGCTGATCGCGGGCTGGAACGGCGAAGAATTGGTTCAGGCTGGAGTTTAAGCTTCGGCGAAGCTCCTCAATATCAGCGAATGAAGGCCTCTAGGAAGTTGGGTACATATTGCTAAAACTCAAATCGGTGAGAATTTGCTTTTTGAATTTGTAGATTGCGGGGCTGTCACTCGTTTTCGCGTAAACGAACCCGCCTGACTCTCCCGATATCTGCACGGTTAATTTCTTTCCAGATTTGTCCGTTAAGGTGGCCTCCAATGCCGGCTTCGCAAACTTAGCACGGAGATCGGCGGAGGGCTGGTCGAAAACCTGTTCGGCCACGGCCTGTTCCAACGGCAAAAATACCTTGGAGATTTCGGGCGATTTTCCTTTCTGATCGGCAGGCAGGTCGATTGTCCACTCGGTCTCGGACTTCCGCGTACACATAAACGTCCCGCTGGAATTGTGTATTTCCACCTGATTTATGGAGGCGGGATCGAAGTGTGCAAGCTTCTTATCCCGTAGGTCGTCCAAGTTTTGTGCGAGCTTTTTGTAGAGGTCTTCATTAATGCGGAATATCGTGGGGCGTGAACGATCGCGCGCGAAGTATTGTTCGCCGTCTTTCTTCCCCACGATGAGCGTGGACGTTTTTCCCTTGCTGTCCACGGCAGCGAACGAAATGGCCGGACTAGCTAGACCATATTTCGCCAAATTATCCGGCGTTTCGCTAGCGATGGCGGTCATTTTCGCCGAGGCCAGGGTAGCGAGCAAACTGTCGATATTGTTCCCATCGCCTGCGGCTTCGCTCGGCTTTGTGAACCTCCATGCGTCCTTCTCCTTCTTTGCCGAAAGCTGGCCAGAAGGATTTTTCAGGTCGAAGGAAACTGCATCGCCGCTGACGATAGGAAGCACGTCCTTGTCGCGCAAATCCTGGAAACTCTTGCTGGTGCTGACCAGCAGTGATTCCGGAAGCAGAGCCACCTCTTTTCCGGCATCGACGATTGCATACACCGAAATTCCGGTGAACTCCTTATTGCCCAAAGCCAACGTATGTTTCGCCCCATTTTGAAGCTGGAATTCAATTAAAACCGCAGGTGGATCGAGGCCAAACACTTTCAGACGGTCCGGCGTTCCCGGTTCATTTTGTGCAACTCGTGCGCTGGAGAGACTATCCGCGATTCCTTCCAACGAACTCTGGTCAGCCTGTGTCTCAACCGGCTGGACAACCTGCCAATTCCCGTTGCGCTTTTCGAAGCGCAATGCTGATTCGGTGGAATTCCCAAGATGCTTGATGGTTAGCGAAGTGATGTCGTGCGGCTGGATCGCATAGGCCAACTTCTCGGAATCAGCCGGCGGCTTTTCATTTTCTTTCTGGCTCTTTCGCCAATCGAAGAAATATACAGCTGCGCCCAAGACCATGGCCGCAAGCAGCACCAGCAATGTTGATTTTCTAATCATATGGTCGTCCTAGCGGCAACCTAACGGCGTTTCCACCAGATATAAATTCCCGACAAAATTACCATGCCCGGAAGAAGTATGAGATCCAGCCACATGAGGGCGCTATCTTGGGCTTGCGTCAGGGTTACGCGGCGATTTGTCTGGGATTTCGGACGGATGGAGATTAGATTCTCCTCTTGCGCCAGCCAATTAATGGCATTGTAGAAGAGATCTCCGTTCTTCTGCTGGTCCACGAAAGGATTCGCCGCAAAGGTGGAATTGCCAATCACAACCAAGCGGGCTTCTCCGCTCCCTGATTTCCGGGAAGCAGCCACGCCGAGCGAGAGCGGACCGGCTGTCTTTGGGTCAAACTTCAGCTCGTTTTGCCCCTGTTTCAAACTCGGAACAGTGAAACTGCGGGGCGAGGTCTTCAGAAGTTCGACGATCTGAGGCTCGGTTTTTGATTTATCCGCGATCGAAACCGTTCGGGCCAGCGGGAAGAAAGTCATCGAGCCGGTAAAGTTCTTTGTGATCGGGCTTTCGCCGAAAGTCGTGACCAGCGGAATCGCCGGACCGGCGCCGACAACGCTGCCGCTCGCGTCGATCACCACATTGTCACCGACGCTCGAATTCCAGGCATTGAAAACTTCAACAAGCTTTGGATCGGTTTGAGGATCGACTAAGATCAACACCTTGCCCGTTCCCTGCAAATATTTGTCGAGCATCGCGGCTTCTTGGGGGAAGAACTGCTGCGTCGGACCCGCGTCCACCACCACGTCGCAATCTTGAGCGATACCATGGTCCGAAGCTAGATTGATGGTCTTGGTGTTGTAGTTCTGACCTTTCAGACCCGCCTCCACGCGACTGAAACCGTTTTCGCCGGTATCGCTTAAGGACTTCTCGCCATGACCGGTTACAAAGCAAACTGTCTTCGCAGTATCTTGCGTAACCTTCATGATCGCCCGGGTGATATCTTCTTCCGAGATTCCGCCTTCCAGGCCGGATTCCAAATGTTCCTTATGCGAGCCGGAAGCGACAATCACTTCACCCATTCGCGTGGCGCCATATTGCTGGACCACCTCGGGCTTCTGCTGAGGATCAATATTCTGGAATTTCAGGTGCCTGCTCAGATTAGTGTATTCCGCCATCTCATCGTCCAGCGCAGGATTGCGCGACTTGTCGAATCGAATGATGGTGACGTCCTTGTGCAAGCCGCCCACAACCTGTTTGGTCTGATCCGAGAGGGTGAAAAGCTTTTCGGTGGTTAGATCGAAGCGCTTGTGATGGCGGAATCCGACAAAATTCACCACTGCCAGGATTGCAATTACGGCCAGGCTCAGAATGGTTGTGTTAGTTCCGAGCTGCGATGAGCGCCTGGAGAAAAAGCGAACGATGAAATTATAACCAATCACCAACGAAGCCAGTACAAACAAAGCGCCCAGTATCAGTACAACCTTGCTGAAGGTCAGCAGCTCGCCTTGAATCGAATAACGCAAATATCCGGCGATCAGCATCGCCACGCCCATCGTTCCTATGAATCTTGCTAGTTCTTCACGATTCCATTTCATCCTGCTAATTCCTCCATCGTGTTGCGAATCCCAAATCGCGATTTAGGCCCGGCGCCAGCGCATGGAATCTACAGAGCGCACTGTCAAAAAAATGAAAAGTACGATAAAGCTGAAGTAATAAATCAAGCTGGACGTATCGATTACGCCTCGAGTGAAATCCTCGTAATGCCGTATGACGGAAAGATATTGAAGCACAGCGCCAGCCCCGGTGTCTGAGGTGCGAGAGATATCAAGAACCCAAATAAATAAAGAGGCTGCAAAAGTGATCACAGCGGCGATCAACTGATTTTCAGTTAGCGAAGAAACAAACGATCCCAGAGCGAGCAACGATCCACCCAGAAGCAGTACTCCCGAGTATCCAGCCAGCAGCATGCGCCACGGCAACATCGGTTCGCTGCGAAGAACCATGAAAATTAGGTAGCTGGCTGTGGGCAGGAGCATGATTGCAAACAACGAAAGTGAAGCCAGAAATTTCCCCAGCACGATTTCCAGTTCGCTCACTGGAGAAGTCATCAGAAGCTCCATCGTGCCGCGCTTGCGCTCCTCTGCGTAAACGCTCATGGTTAGAATCGGCGTAAAAAACAAAATCAGCGTGGAGAGCAAGCCGAAAAAATCGCGAAGCACGGCCGCCGGAACATCAAAGCTGGCCGGCTGTCCGAACTGCATGCTTTGCATTTCCATCTGAAAAGATTGCCTGATTACCGCGGTGAGAATCGCATTGAAGAAAAATGCGGTCAGAATCAGAAACAGTCCAATAAAGATATAGGCGATGGGTGAAACAAAATAGTGACCCATCTCTTTGCGGTAAATTGCGTACAAACCGTGCATCGTTCTCTCCGTTTCTCTGTTGTATCCGTACTAGCTGGATGGTTGCGCGTGCGTTGCGTCGTCCGTGGTCAGCTCGAGGAAAATATCTTCCAAACTGAGACTAACTCCGCGTAACTCGAAAAGCGGCCAGCCGTTTTGGACAATTTTCGCCGCGATCTCGCTACGAAGATCTTGGCCCTGCGCGGCTTCCACGGTGACAGCCAGGCGTTCCCCGGCGCGTTCCGGCTCAAGCTCCACGCGATTTGCTCCAGGGATTTGAGCCAGCACTTCGCGAAGCCGTCTTTCCGGGGCTTCGACCTCGATACGAATTTTCTGCCCGCCCTTCAGTTGGGAGGTTAGGTTCTGCGGAGTGTCCACCGCCGCGATTTTCCCTTTATTGATAATCACCACACGGTCGCAGGTCATGCTCACTTCCGGAAGTATGTGCGTGGATAGAATTATGGTGTGGTTTCCTGCAAGGCCCTTGATCAAGTTACGGACCTCAATTATCTGTTTTGGGTCCAGCCCCACGGTCGGCTCATCCAGAATAATCACCTCCGGATCGTGCACCAGTGCTTGGGCGATCCCGACACGCTGCTTATATCCGCGCGATAGCCTTTTAATCAGTTCGGACCGCCTGTCTTCCAGGTTCGTCTTTCTCAACGCATCATCGATACGCACGGTTCGCCGCTCGGCCGGAACGTTTTTTATACGCGCAACAAAGTCTAGATAACTCTCTACGGTCATGTCGGGATACACCGGGGGATTTTCCGGCAAGTATCCGATGCGCCGGCGAACTTCCATGGAGTCGCGGAAAACGTCAAAGCCGGCCACCCGCGCGGTGCCTGACGTGGCGGGCATATAGCCTGTCAAAATGCGCATCGTTGTGGTTTTGCCCGCGCCGTTGGGTCCCAGGAAACCGAGAATCTCGCCTTTGTTTACGGTAAATGAAACGTCATCCACGGCTTTTACCGCGCCGTAAGATTTTGTCAGATCCTGAACTTCAATCAACGCACTCCTCCCGATCAAACACTCAGCCGCGTAGCGCGTGCTTCCAAACCAACCTTTATACTAAAGACGGACCAAAATTGAAAATGCTGCGGCTCGATTCTGGCAGAAGTTGACGGCCGGCGGACATCGCATTTTATAGGATGCCCGCAGAACTCGAAAACGTTGCGGCCTTCAAAAGCACACCGCGTCTTGGGCGGGCCATTCAGGGAGATTGCAGGCAACGGAGCGCTGATTCCGCGCATCCAGAAGGCTGATGAACGGGCTTGTCCGTGGACCGCGGACGTGTGTCGAAGCCGCGGGCCGTGCGAATCGTTACCCGCAATGCAGGGATGACCTCCGGAGATGTGCGTTGACACTTCGAGGCCGTTTTGTTATTCAATTTGTTTCGCATTCTTCGCGAATAGTTCGAGAACGGGTTCTGACCCACCGATCTGGGCGGATCTGAAAAAGACATCCAAGGTGATATGACAACTTTGAAGGCGTATGCCCAGATTTCGAACGTCGCTGCACGCCAGCGCGGAAATGCGGCGAAAAACTCAGACTTCAGGACGCAATTAGGCCGGCTCCGATGGCTTGGGCCCGTGTTGCTGTGCTCCATTGCTGTTTCACTTCTTATGGGTTGCGGCGGCGGCTCAGGCATAACGCTGGAAGTCATCCCAAATACATCGCAGACGGTCGATCAAGGCCAAACAATACAGTTCAGCGCAATCCTGGGAAATGACACGGGCAATAAGGGAGTCACTTGGAAACCGTTAACCGGTACTGGATGTGCCGGCACCGGTTGCGGTACTTTGACAAATGTCACCAAAACATCGGTGACCTACACCGCTCCTACGAACAGTTCGGTTGCACTTTCCGTGAGTTTGGAAGCGGTGGCAAATGCGGACAGCGGCGTCAATGTAACGACAACGATTAACGTGGTCTTGCCTCCGACTTTTACCACTACAACTCTTCCGAATGGATCTAACGGCATAAATTATAGCCAACAAATTGTGGTAACGGGCGGAGTTGCGCCGCTGGTTTTCAGTGTGGTGTGTCCGGCCAACCAAACAAATTGCCTTCCTCCCGGTCTGACTCTAAATCAAACTGGGAACTTGGTTGGAATACCGACTACTCCGGGGACCTACACGTTCTATGTGAGAGCCACGGACCGGGGGGGCATTCAAGTGCCCAACCAACTGCCACCGCTCTCCGTCACCTCCACGCTCTTTACCGTGACGATTAATCCATCCACCCCTCTTTCAGTTACGACAACTACTCTTCCTCCGGGATATATTGGCCAGCCTTATAGCGCGTCACTGACCGCGACGGGTGGCGTGACTCCCTATACTTGGACCATACCGGCAAACGGTTTGCCGCCGGGCCTCACTGTAAATATGTCCACCGGCGTAATCTCAGGTACTCCGACAACCGTGGGTACTTATCCGTTCGTAGCAACGGTGCAAGATTCATCTGTGCCGCCGCAAAAAGCTACGTCCGGCACACTTGTGATTTCTGTTCAGACACCACAACCGTTGCAGGCGACCACTGCGCCACTTCCTAATGGAATGACCGCAACGCCTTACAGCGGGACCTTAACCGCCACCGGCGGCATTCAGCCTTATACCTGGAGCGTAGTTACCGGACAGCTTCCCGCCGGGCTCAAGTTGAACGCTAAAGCCGGCACAATTACCGGAACTCCCCTGCTTACCGGCACTTCAGTATTTACGGTTCAGGTGCAGGACAATTCTAAGGCCGTAGGCGGCCCAGCCACGGCAACGCAGCAACTGCAGATCACCGTTACGACCGGGACCACCAGCAGCAACAGTTCTATCACTGGTACTTACAGTTTTCTGTTTAATGGCTTTGATGACAATGGAACAGTATTGATTGGCGGGGACTTTTTGACCGACGGAACTGGAAATATTTTAAGTGGTAATGAAGTCATCAATCGCGTTAACCCCGGCGGCGCCACATACGCCGTGGTATCGGCGACCTTGACCGGGACTTACGCACTGGGCACGGATGGGCGCGGCACCATGCAGCTGATCGCGACTAATCAAAAGACGGCTATATTTACCGCGAATTATTTGCTGGCCATCGATTCGAACAGCAACTTGCACATGATTGAGAGCGACACAACCGGCAATGCAGGCGTAGGGATCACACATGGTTCGGGAATCATGAAACAGGCCGTCGGAACATTTTCCGCTGCTAATTTCAGCGGAAATTATGCCTTTGAGTTCAATGGCCGGGACTATTTGGCGGCGCCCGAAGTGTTAGCGGGCACGGTGATTGCTGACAGCGGCCAGACCCTGACGGGTATGGGTGACTTGAATGATGCAAGCGTCTACAGTCCGCAGATGTCGCTCATTGGTTTCTTTTTCGTCGGGTCGACAAACTCCGTGGGTCAGGCCGAAATAACCTTCCAACCTTTCACTGGCGCAACGCAGACCCTGACATTCAATTTTTATTTCGTTTCATCGTCGGATATTTTCTTTGTAGAAATTGACTCTGCCAAGGCGAGTACGCCCTTTCCAAGACTGAGCGGCGAGATGATTCTGCAAAACACATCCACCCAATTCACTGACGCCGTTCTGCAAGGATCGGGCGTGGTAAGCGGCACTGGGTTGGCTGGATCGAACTCGACGGTACTCGCCGGTCTGTTGGCTTCAACTCTCGGCAACGGCAGCGCGACGCTTTCTTACACTCAAAATGACGCCGGTACAGTCACAACGAACTCTTTGTCTGGGTCTTACCAAGTGCAGTCGAATGGCCGTGTGGGATTCACGGGTCTAGGATCGCGTCTGGCGGCAGCATATCTCATTAGCCCGAACCAAGGATTCATCATTGGTTCCGACACGGCTGTGACCTACGGACTTCTCGAGCAACAAACCGGCGCGCCTTACTCTGCTTCGTCCATTCAAGGTAGCTATGCGTTATTTGCTCCCAAGGAACCAGCCACCAACGCCGTAAATATGATTGGTCAGTTGGCCGCAACCGGGGGTGGGACAATTTCCGGCACCTTGGATGAATTTATTCCACCCAGTATGCCGTTAACGGATCAGGCTTTGGCTGGAACTTACACCGTGGCTTCCGATGGCAGCGGCACCATGACGCCCAACGATATCCAGGGCTTCCCGGAGAATCTGGTGTTGTATGTCGTTTCACCGGGCAGCGTGCGAATGATTCCCACAGACCCAGGCACGGGCGATCCTCAGCCCCAGATCATATTCCTAAATCACTAAATTAACCGAACGGACGAATTGGCTTCAACCTTGCCGATCGACAAAACGCAGTCCGACTCTCAGTGGAAGACTGCGGCGAAAGTGGGTTACTTCTTTTTTTCGTCCAGACGCAATGCGGCGGAATTGATACAGAAACGGAGGCCGGTGGGGTTGGGACCGTCTTCGAAAACGTGACCTAGGTGTGCGTCGCACCGGCTGCAAATCGCTTCCGTACGAACCATTCCGTGGCTCGTGTCGCGCTGCATCGCGACATTTTCGGCTGCCACCGGCTGATAATAGCTTGGCCACCCAGAGCCGGAGTGGAACTTCGCGTCTGAGCTGAAAAGGGGCTGCCCGCAGCAAACACAGACGTACGTACCTTCTTTCTCCGTGTCGGCGTACTCGCCGGTGAACGGGGCCTCCGTTCCTTTTTTGCGTGTAACTTCGAATTGCTCGTCGGTAAGCTTCGAACGCCATTCCGCATCGGTCTTTTTTATTTTTTCGCTCATGCCAGCATTTTACACCGGCGCCATCGTTCTTGAAAATCCTAGCTTCCACCGTTCGAGAGCGCTAAGTGGAAATGCAAACCTCGTCAGTTATACTGGAAGTGGAATTTAGAGGAGATCAAGTGAAGGAAGTTCTCATCTGTGATGCCATACGCACGCCCTTCGGACGCTATGGTGGCTCGCTCGCTTCCATTCGCGCCGACGATTTGGCTGCAATTCCGTTGCGAGCGTTAGTCGAGCGCAATCCTCGAGTCGATTGGATGGCGCTCGACGACGTTGTCTTCGGCTGTGCGAACCAAGCCGGAGAGGACAACCGCAACGTAGCGCGCATGGCCTTGCTGCTCGCTGGACTGCCCAAGGAAGTCCCCGGTTCCACCGTGAACAGACTTTGCGGCTCCAGCATGGATGCGATTGGCATCGCCGCTCGCGCGATTAAATCAGGCGAGGCGGATTTAATAGTTGCGGGTGGAGTGGAAAGTATGACGCGCGCTCCGTTCGTAATGGGTAAAGCTGACAGCGCGTTCAGCCGGTCAGCCGAAACTTTTGATACGACTCTCGGCTGGCGCTTCGTGAATCCGTCTATGAAGTGCAACTACGGCGTGGATTCCATGCCGGAGACGGCCGAAAATGTGGCGGAAGAGTTTCACGTTTCGCGAGCGGACCAGGACGCTTTCTCTTTTCGTACGCAGCAGCGTTGGGCTCGCGCGAATGCAGCAGGCTTTTTTAAACACGAAGTCGTTCCAGTCCCGATTCCCCAGAAAAAAGGCGAAGCGAAGATTTTCAATACGGATGAACATCCTCGCCCGGATACCACACTGGAAGCGCTCTCGAAGCTGAAGCCGATCGTAAAACCAAATGGAACTGTGACCGCTGGGAACGCTTCGGGAGTGAATGACGGCGCCTGCGCATTGATCCTCGCCTCCAAAACAGCAGCTTCGAAGTTCGGATTCACGCCGCTGGCTCGCATTGTCGCAACGGTCGTGGTCGGAGTGGCGCCGCGTATTATGGGATTTGCTCCCGCGCCTGCCACGCGAAAAATTTTCGCCAAAACAGGGCTGAAACTTCCACAGATGGAGGTGATCGAGCTGAACGAGGCGTTTGCGGCGCAGGCTCTTGCAGTCACTCGCGACTTGGGCTTGCCGGACGATGCTGAGCATGTGAATCCTAATGGAGGCGCCATCGCTATTGGGCATCCCCTGGGTGCCAGTGGTGCCAGGCTAGTGACCACCGCCGCGTATCAGTTGCAAACGACCAAGGCAAAGTATGCGCTCTGCGCCATGTGCATCGGAGTAGGCCAAGGCATCGCTACAATTATCGAACGCTGCTAATATCCTGCTGCTCTTTGACGCCGGGAATCGCAAGACGCGCTTGCTACAGTTTCTAATGTATGGTTTAGTGGCCCGAATTGCGGTCATATCACGCGGACTAAAACGGGAGGCACCATGAAAGCCGTGGTAGGAGTTTTCAAGTCTCGATCGGATGCTGAGGTTGGCGCGGCGGAGCTGGTGCCCCTGGATATTCCACGCGATCGAGTTACCATTCTCACGCCTCATGCGAGCGATCAGCAGATCGCGGCTGTGCCAACCGTTGCAGGAGAGCAGCCAGGGATGGGTACAGCTATAGGCGCGGTTGTCGGCGGAGCTATGGGAGTCGCCGGCGGCGTCGGCCTGGTTCCAATGATCGCAAGCTTTCTGATTCCCGGCGTGGGCCCCGTCCTTGCGATTGGAGTGGCTGGCGGGGTGATACTCGGGGCGCTCGGTGCGGTGGGCGGCGGAGCGGTGGGCGGAAAGCTGGAGGGCGGCGTTTTCGAAGGGCTGCCCGAAGATGAACTGTACGTTTACGAGGATGCCTTGCGCAAAGGGCGCTCCGTCGTGGTGGTCATGACCGATGATGACGAAGCCGGCGCGGTGCGCGGCGCGCTGGAGCATGCTGGAGCTGAGAGTATCGATCGTGCGCGTGAAATGTGGTGGGTGGGTCTGCGCGACGCCGAAAAAGAAAAATATGAGACCGACGGCAGCAAGTTCGATGACGACGAGCGCTATTTTCGATGTGGTTTCGAGGCCGCCGTGCTGCACAAGAACCGGAATAGAAGCTACGAGCAATGCCATCGCGAGTTGGGCGATCGCTACCCGCGCATGCACGAAAGCGGGCCCTTCAAGCGCGGATTCGAGCGCGGCAAAGAGTATTTGAAGACAATCAGTAAACATCAGAACTGACGTTTGTAAGCCGCTGGGCGATTCTTATGAAAAAATAAGAGTTGAATCACGGCGGCGGACAAATGCTGGTCACCATTCTTTTCGCATTCCCGTTCCTCTTTGTTATCGGCATACTCGCCTTTGCGCCCCGGGAGTGTACCATTGTCGGCAATGAACTACGGGTCAGAACACTCATACGCACTCTAAAGTATGACCTGACAGAAATGCGCGGCGCGATGCCCGTTAGTCAGGAAGATATTCGGTTTGGAAAGACAATTCGATGGTTCGGCGCCGGCTGGCCGCTCAAACCGTATGGATATTTTTCGAATGCGAAATTAGGAAGGTTTCTTGCGTTTGTAACGGACTGGCAAAAAATGGTCCTGGTTGTATTTCCGAACAAGAGGCTTCTGGTTTCGCCGGATAATCCCAAGATTATTCTGGATCGATTCGCGGTCTGACAAAATCCCTCGCAGGGTTCCAGTCGCGCAGAATGGATGGGTGCCCGCCATTAATTCTCTTTAGTTGAGTATAATGTTCGTTGATGACTCCCGCCTTCCCTCTGTGCCTTTGGAGAACGAGTGGCATCCGGTTCTAAGCTGCTCCAAAATTATGTGAACGGGCAATTTGTCCGCGGTCCGCGCGAGTTCGCAGATATCAACCCCGCCGACGGCTCAGTGATTGCTCAAGTTTCAGAGGCTGACGAATCCTTGGTAAATCAGGCCGTCGAATCGGCCCGGCGGGCGCTGCGCGGAGATTGGGGCAAACTGACAGTTCCAGCCCGCGCCGCCATGCTGCACAAAATTGCCGAAGGGATTGAACAGCGTTTTGACGATTTCGTGCAGGCCGAGGTGGCCGATACCGGCAAGCCTATTTCACTTGCTTCAAAGATCGACATACCACGAGGAGCCGCGAATTTCCGGATCTTTGCTGACCTTGTTAAAGCCGCTGGGTTGGAGGCCTTTCGCACCGAAACGTTGGACAGCGTTTCCGCACTGAATTATTCGGTGCGCAAACCACTCGGAGTGGTTGGCATCATTACACCGTGGAATTTGCCATTGTTGCTTCTCACATGGAAGGCCGCTCCGGCGCTGGCTTGCGGAAATTGCGTGGTGGTAAAACCATCCGAGGAAACTCCGGCGACCGCTACGCTGCTGGCGGAGGTGATGCAATCGGCAGGGGTGCCTCCTGGAGTATTTAACCTAGTTCACGGTTTCGGTGCTGGCTCCGCAGGCGAATTTCTAACCAGCCATCCCGATGCAAACGCAATAACATTTACCGGCGAATCGAAAACTGGATCGGCCATCATGCGCGCAGTGGCGCCCACAGTGAAGCCGATCTCGTTTGAACTTGGAGGGAAAAATGCCGCTATTGTTTTTGCGGATTGCGATTTCGATGAAACGCTCACAGGGTTGGCCGACGCTGTGTTCCTCAATACAGGCCAGGTCTGTCTCTGCGCCGAGCGTGTTTATGTGGAACGCTTGATCTTTGAGCGCTTCGTTTCTGCGTTGAAGCAAAAAGCGGAAGGCTTGATCCTTGGGTGGCCAACTGACAGCAAAACGACGACCGGTCCGCTGATTTCGAAAGAACATCGTGCGAAAGTTCTTTCCTACTACGAGCTGGCGAAAAAAGAAGGCTCTACAATCGTGACCGGCGGCGGCACGCCGGCATTCGGTGATGCTCGGGACAACGGATTTTATATTCGGCCGACGATTTTGACGGGCCTTCCGGAATCGGCTCGATGCGTGAAAGAGGAAATCTTTGGGCCGGTCTGTCACCTCGCACCGTTTGATACCGAAGAGGAAGCCGTCGCTAAGGCCAACGACACAAAGTACGGGCTAGCCGCTTCTGTGTGGACGACAAATCTGAAGCGCGGGCATCGCGTGGCCGAAAAGTTACACGTCGGAATAACCTGGGTTAATTGCTGGTTCCTCCGCGACCTGCGTACGCCATTTGGAGGCGCCGGCCTGTCCGGGATAGGACGCGAAGGCGGCATGCATTCGCTAAATTTTTACTCTGAACTGAACAATATCTGTGTCAAGTTGTGATTCAGGTTTTTGCGTTTTAATTGGAAGGATTCTGAGAA
>Ga0070765_100001550_pt1 | contig 14167 bp, 9 predicted proteins | sample HubBroMetageWFT5_FD_71516 | JGI IMG/M metagenome (GOLD analysis project Ga0070765, IMG submission 71516) | Warmed and freeze-thawed soil microbial communities from the Hubbard Brook experimental Forest, New Hampshire - Hubbard Brook CCASE Soil... | ecosystem: Environmental > Terrestrial > Soil... | reverse complement strand
GCCGTTTCGAATGGCTTCTGCGAGCATCTCCAGGGCGGTGCCAGCGTTTGGCGGGACAAAGATTGTGGCCGTCAGGAGACCGCGTTTCACCCAGACTTGTCCGCTGTTGGGGAGACCGTCGCAGCCGATGTAAGGCAGCTTCAGCCAGCGCTCTCGTGCCTGCAAGTTCAATTCTTCCTGGAACGCTTTCCTCGCCCCGAGGGCCATGGAATCGTCCTGGGCGGCGATCAGGTCGAGATGAGTCTGTTGGGAAGTGGACAATCGCAACCACGAATTCACGGTTCGTTGCGCGCTGGCTTCAGTCCACTGCGCCTTCATGAGCTTGACCTGCACTTCAGCCGGCTTGGTCTCGTACATGCCAAAGGTCCGCTGTTTGGCGGCCAGGCTTTCCGAGGGGCCCTGGATATAGAGCACGGCTCCGCCGCGGGGCAGAATGGCAGCAAATTGCTGTCCTTGGATGCGTCCGATTTCTTCGTGGTCCGAAGTGATGCAAAAAGCCGGAATTCGATAAGCCTTACGCAGCTCAGCGATGTATTCCACATCGCGATTCAGGACGACCCATCCGATTCCGGCAATGGCGGCGGCACGCGCCACCTGCGGCAAAGCAGTTCCTCCCACAGGTTCAAAGATGATTCCATCCGGAAGTGCGTCGTTGCGCGACTGGATAATCTTCAGAAGTTGCTGGCTCTGGGTGACCGAGTCATTTTCAGCGTTGATGACCTGCAGCTCTACCCCCAGGCTCTTGGCTGCGGTTTCCGCGGCTGCCGCCTGCTCGATCTGATAATCGTTATCGTTATTGGTAAGACAAAGAACGAACTTCAATTTCTTCATGGAAACGCCTGACTCTGAATCATATCTTGCCACCAGCGGCAGGTCATGGTGACTAAAGTCACCGGTCGCGTGAGTGCTAGAATTCCCCGTATCCTGGAGAAAAAGTTCATGCGCAAGGTATTAATCGCTCTCGCGATGGCAGTGTTGTGCACCAGCCCGGGGTGGACGCAAGCCAAGCTTTCCGTGCACTGGGAGGAACTCACTGCTGCCGAGTTCCGGTGGCTATCGAACAATCCAAGGGGACTTGCCTTTTGCCTTTCGGGATTCTGGAAAAGCATGGCCCCCATTTGCCGCTCGGGACCGATTTGCTGAAGGTCCGATATGAGGTCCTTCATGCGGCCGAGCAGGAGTACGCGGTGGTGTTTCCGGAATACTACTTCGGGCAGATTCTGGAAGCGCGGCACGAGCCGGGCACCGTTTCGTACAGTTCGCATCTGGAGCTTGAGTTGCTACAAGAAACGACCGACGAGATGGCGCGCAATGGCTGCAAGAAGATCATCATCGTGAATGGACACGGCGGCAATGAGAATCTGCTGCCCTTCTTCGCCCAGTCGCAACTGGAGAAGCCGCACGACTATGTAGTTTATGTGATGGGACTGGTCGCGCCGCCGCCGGGTGGACCGGCGAAGAAGACATCAACAGACATGCATGCGGGTGAATCTGAAACATCGAAGATGCTGATTGCGACTCCGAGCCTGGTGCACATCGACCGGGCGAATCAAGAATCGGGAGCCGACCAGGCCCGGCTGAATTTGCCTGACACGCTTTACACCGGCATCTGGTGGTATGCGCGCTTTCCCAATCACTATTCGGGTGATGGTTCGGCTGCAACCCATGAGCGTGGCGAATTTGAAATGAAAGCCTGGCAGGACGCAATCGTCACCGCGATTCGCGCAGTCAAGGCGGATCAGGAAAGCTTAAAACTGCAGAACGAATTCTTTGAGAAGGCCAAGCATCCCATGGATACGCGGCCGTAGACAGCATGACTTCGATTCTTTTCACGGCTGCCGCGACTTTGACATAGTGCAAAGCACTCTTCTGCGAGTAAACTAGCTGTCCCACACCGAAGGAAGGCCCTGCTAAGATATTCTGTTCCTTATGGCATCGACACTACCCGCTACTGCTGTCCGACAAGAAGAAATCACTGTGCCATCGCCCTCATCGGCACTGCGATTGATGTCGCTGGACCTGTTTCGCGGGGCGACGATTGCCGGGATGATTCTGGTCAACAACGCGGGGGACGAGGCCAACTCTTATTGGCCGCTCAAGCATGCAGAATGGAACGGCTGGACGCCGACGGATTTAGTGTTCCCGTTCTTTCTCTTTATCGTCGGAGTGGCGATGGCGTTTTCCTTCAGCTCGCGGCTGAAACGCGGCGAGTCGAGGTCGGCGCTTCTGTGGCACGTGCTTTGGCGTGGCGTGGCGCTGTTTGCCCTGGGAATGTTTCTGAACGGCTTCCCCAACCGCTATCATCTGGATTCGTGGCGTGTCTATGGCGTGCTGCAGCGGATCGCCGTCTGCTATGTGATTTCGGCGATTCTCGCTCTGTGGGCAGGCTGGCGAGGGTGGATCGTCACTATTGTGGGCTGTCTTGTGGGCTATTGGATTCTGATGCGCTTCGTTCCTGTGCCTGGATTCGGCGTGCCCACTCACGATATCCCACTGCTCGATCCCGACCGCAACCTAGCGGCCTGGCTCGACCGGCGGCTTCTGGCCGGACACTTGTACGAGGGCACTCGGGATCCCGAAGGAGTCTTGAGCACGATCCCCGCCGTAGCCACCAGCCTGCTGGGGATGCTCACGGGGCAGTGGTTTCGCTCCGCGCGTTCGGCGCAGAGCAAGGCGTTGGGCATGGCGGTATTTGGATTGATCGGCGTGGTAGCGGGCAAGATTCTAAACCTCGGATTTCCCATCAACAAGAAATTGTGGACCAGTTCCTACGTGATCTTCACCGCTGGACTGGCTCTCCTCTGCCTCTCGCTGTGTTATTGGATCGTGGATGTGAAACGATGGCGCGGGTTCTGGACAAAACCGTTCCTGGTGTTCGGAATGAACGCGATTGCCGCTTACGTGTTTGCCGAGTTGATGTCGCACTTGCTGGATCACATGCACACCAGTACAGGGATGGCCTGGCAGGACTTTATTTACGAACGCATATTCGTGCCGCTAGCCAGCCCGGCGAATGCTTCATTGCTGTATGCGCTGAGCTACGTACTGGTTTGCTGGGTGGCGATGTGGCTACTGTATCGCAAGGACATCTTCCTGAAGATCTGATGATAATCTTGAATAGTCAGCACTGAACAGCCAGCCAATCCCGGTTTTACCAAGCCTGGGTATTGCACCATTTTTTTGAGTCGAGGAGACCTTTTGATCGGATACAAGCGTGGGGCCGGGATGCAACGCCGGACATTGACGATCGCCATCTTTTGTCTGGCGTGCGCGGGCAGCGTCGCACAGCAAAGTCAACCTAGCGCGCCGCCTGATGCGCCCTCTGCCAGCGCACAATCGCAAACCGCACCGCAGACGACGAATCCACTGCAGAGTAGTATGTCGTTCTTGCAGCGGAGGTCGGTGTTCTTCCCTAACCTCGCTACTAATTCGGGGCCGTTGAGTCCCTGGCAGAAGTTCAAGCTGGGGGCGAATAACAGCATATCCCTCGCCACAATCGGCGCCGCTCTGGCTGGCGCTGGGTACGGACAGGCAATTAATAGCCCCAAGGGGTATGGCCAGGGTGGCGAAGGATATGCCAAACGCTTTGGAGCTGACATGGCCCGCTCCGCTTCCGCCAATCTCTTCGGAACATTTCTGATCGCGTCCGCGTTGCACGAAGATCCGCGTTTCTATGTCAAGAAGCACTACACGTTCAAGCAGTCGCTGAAATATGCCGCGGAGCGGATCGTGATTACGCGCAGCGACTCGGGAGAACGCGTGGTGAACTTTGCGGACACTCTGGGTCCTCTGGCGGGCGAAGCGTTGGCCGACACCTATTATCCTGAAGGGAACCGGGGAGTCAGCAGCACCTTTATCCGCTACGGGTCCGACTTGGGTTGGAAGTTTGGCGGGAACGTGTTGCGCCAGTACTGGCCAAGAATTAACAGGAAGCTGAAGCTGGTTCCTGAGTCGACACCCGCGCCGAGTAAACCCTGAAACTGCGGCGATGAATGACTCCGCACAACATAGTTGCTCTTCGATTCGAATTCGCGGGCTCCTGATCTTCGGCGTGATCCTTTTTTCATACGCATACTTTTTTGAAGGAGGCGGTTGGAATCAGAACTCACGCTTCGATCTGGTGCGGGCCATCGTGGAGCAGGGGACGTTGCGCATCGATGGCTACGATGAGAACACCGGCGACAAAGCTTTCGCGAACGGCCATTACTATTCGGACAAGGCTCCCGGACTCGCGCTGCTGGCGGTGCCGGTGGCAGAGGTCACAAGACCCCTGCTGAGAGCGGCGGGAGTGGATCCTGCGTCGCCTCGTGGCTTGGTAGATCTCGCCTACTATGTCACAGTTTTCGCCGTCGCTCTGCCTATGGCGGCGGCGTGCGCGTGCCTGTTCTGGATCTCACTGCAGCTTGGAAGCAGTGTGGGCGCGTCAGCATTTACTGCGCTCGCGCTGGGTCTGGCAACTCCCATGTGGGCATACTCGACGCTGTTCTGGGGACACGCGCTGGCGGGAGCGTGTTTGGTGTTCGCCTTCGCTTGCGCTCTGAAGTTGCGGCGGGGTGTGAGTTCTGCCGGACATGCGGTTTGGGGATTGGTTCTTGGCCTGACTGCCGGGTGGGCCACGGTTACCGAATACCCTTCGGCGCCGGCTGCAGGGATGGTCGCCGGTCTGGCTCTGGCTCTGGTCTGGAAGGATGGGTCACCCCGACGCTGGCGCGTCGTCGTTGGCATAGGCGCGGGGGCGTTGCCATGCGTCGCTGTGCTGATGGTTTATCAGCGCGCTGCATTCGGTTCCGTGTTTCATCCCAGCTATGCGTATTATCCGCAGGGAGCCTTTGCGTGGATGACCCATGGCTATCTGGGCCTGACCTACCCCAGGATTGATGTCGCATTGAAGCTGCTGTTCGGTTGCCGGCGTGGGCTGCTGTTTACCGGTCCGGTCGTCCTGGCCGCGCCTTTTGGCTTACGGATGCTTTGGCAGCAGCCTGCGACGCATACCGCGGCAGTTACGGCAGCCGGCGTCGCTACCTACTATTTTCTCTTTCACGCTTCGTTCTCTTCATGGCCGGCCGGCTGGTCGTACGGTCCACGGTATATGTCGCCAGGGTTGCCGTTGCTGTGCCTGGGGCTCGCGCCGCTTTGGGATCACGCACGGCCAGTTTGGAGGATCGTTGTCTCGGCGCTGGTTGCTGCCGGCGTCGGGCTTACACTCATGGCCGTTTCGGTCGGGGCGCAGCCGCCTGATGAGTTTCATTGCCCACTGCGCCAGTTCTATTGGCCGTCGTTCTGGGCCGGAAGATTTTCGTTGAATCTGGGGGCCGTGCTTGTGCCTGCAGAACAGGGAACGAACCACGTGCACGGCGCCTTCAATGTGGGCGAACTGGTCGGCCTGCAGAGCCTGGCGAGTCTACTTCCGCTTTTGGCGGGGTGGAGCCTCGCGGCGATACTTTTGGTGCTGGCAAATCGAGCCGAGAAGTTAACCCAGCCTCAAAGCTCCGAACCACGCCGAAAGCATCCCCAAAATCAATCGTTTGGCGGGTAACCTAGGTAACTTTCGGCGGGCCGAAACTGCGTGGTACGCTCGTCCCTTAAGAAGCAAGAAATCAACAGTTTCCGGGGGACAAATGCGTCGTCGCTGGTGCCTCTACCTGCTGCTATTTTCGTCCTTGATTGCGTTGGCTGACGCCAAATCCAATCCTGCCCCGGCCAGGCAGAAGAATGCGTCCGCCAAGCTACCGGTCACTACATCCTCAGCGCAGGCGCGCGCTAGCTTCGAGAAGTCGATGCGGGAGTTCGAAGAGTATCGCATCCAGGAAACCCTCCAGAATCTGCGGGCCGCGACCAAGGCGGACCCGAATTTTGCCCAGGCGTTCATCCTGATTTCTCGGATGAGCCAGGATCCGGCGGAACAGGCGTCCACGCGCAAGCGGGCCGAGCAATTGGCGGTTAAAGTGACTCCGAGCGAGCAGTTGCTGATCCGCTGGCTGGCGGATGCGCAGCAGAATAATTATCTACCTGCGATTGCAGCCATGAACGATCTGTTGGCGAGGTATCCGCGTGACCAGCGGCTGGCATACCTGGCGGGCGACTGGCTGATGCAACAGTTTCGGTACGAACAGGCGGTCGCGGTGTTGGAGCGTGCGCTGGCGCTGAACCCGGATTATGCCGCGGCGCTGAATGACGTGGCCTACGGCTACGCGGACATGGGCAACTTCGAAAAGGCTTTCGCGGCAATGGATCGCTACGTGGCACTCGAGCCTGATGAGCCAAACCCGCATGATTCCTATGGCGAGATTCTGCGAATGGCGGGCAAACTCGATGCCGCACTCGAGCAGTACCGGATGAGCATCCGAATCGATCCGAATTTTGGTTCGGAAGTCGGCGTCGCCGATACTTATGCGCTGATGGGTAAAGAACTGGAAGCCCGCGAGGAGTATGACCGGGCTATCGTATTCGCTCCGAGCAACGCCGACAAAGTGCAGCGGGAATTGCAATCGGCTGTGACCTGGATCCGCGATAACAATCGCAAGCAGGCGGAGAGGGCGCTGAGCGATGTGGCGAGGCATGCACATTCGGCGGGGCTGGCACGGCTCGAAGCTGAAGCTCACCGGGTTCTGGGTATGTACGAGCCTGATCCAAAGATAGCGCTAAAACAATTGCAGGCTGCGCAGGAGGTGCTGCAGGAACAGCATGAGATTTCCGCCAGCGACCGCGATGAAGAGCTGGCGCGAATCCTCCGAACCCGAGCCACCCGTTTGGCTGAGTTGCCGGACATGGACTCGGCGTCGAAGGCAACCAAGCAACTCGAAACCATGGCAGGAACGAGCCGCAGCCAAGTCATCCAACTTTGTTATCACGGGGCAGCCGGAGCACTGCTGGTAGCTCAGGGCAAGTTCACGGATGCGATTCCTCATCTGCAAGAGGGCACCGCGGACCCGGAGTCGATGCGGCTTTTGTGGCGCGTCTACACCAGCACGGGAGCTACATCGGACGCGCAGGCAATCGCGTCGAAACTGGCAGCTCTAAATTTGCCCACCGTGGAGCAGGCGCTGGTAGTTCCACAATTCCGGGTGAGCCTGGTCAGCCAAGTGGGGCAGCCGTAAGGCGACGACACTCCCGGCCATGCCACGCATCCCGATCTTCAGCTTCGGACAAGCAGAGCAGGAAGCGGCGCTTCCTCGCCTGACCGGCTACACTCCGTCACTTTCTCTTGAAGGACTGCAACTCGGCGTCGATAACCTGCGGCACGATGTTCACCTGAGCCCCAAGTTTGTGACGCAGACGCGTTCGCAGATCTCGCGTCTCATCGTGCGCCATGGCGATGTCGAAGGATTGCTGGCGGCGGAAGCGCCACAGCCGCGGCAGGGCGGACACTTCATCGGATCGAATGCGGGTCCGAAGAGCAATGCCAAGCCCATCGGCTCCGAGTTGAAGCCTCTGTTGGCGGAAGTGCATTCGGCCGCGTTGAATCGCGCCAAGGCCGAAGGAAATCCATCGCTGGATGTTCTGGCCCGGGTCGCGATCATCAAGTTTCTGAGGATTGAACTGGGATTACAGTTTGCCCAGATTCTCGAGCGCTGCCGCATGACGTTGAAGAGCTACGAAGGCATCCGGGCGCAGAAAGCGCTGGAATATCGCGAACGGGTTGCGGCCTTCCAGGTGGCCAAGAAAGTCATTCTCCGCAAGACCGGGCAGGAACTGTTTCGGACCCTGCGCGAAATCGAAAAGGAAACTCTGGCACGCACCCGACGATCGTTGTTCGGGAGCAGTCACGACGAGCAATACAAGCTGTTCCTGAATCCGCTGATTTTCACCGCGGATGGTTGCGACGCTTATGTAAACGCCGAGCAATATGTGATGCTGGGCAACTTCGACCGCGATCCCGACCGCTTCACCAACGTTCGCCGAATTGCCTACGAGTTCCTGCAGTCGCTGAATCTGGGGCTCGAAGCCGATCCTGAGCGCGCTATCAATGCATGGCTAAACGTTCCTGAAAATGCCCAGGAATTAATCGGTTCCGGTACACCAGACGACTCTTCACCCGAAGAGCGTGCGCAAAAAACACGCTTGGCAGCATGGCTGGGCTTGCTCGATCGCGAGAAGCTGATGGAATATGTGGTCGCGTCCTATGAAGCGGTGCCTTTGCTGGCGGAGTACTCGCCGCGCATCAACGCGCAGCAATTGAAGAATGCGCTGATCTCGCGGGAAGAACGCACTCGGGTAGAAAAATTAATAGTCGAGCAGGGAAAGGTTTCACGGGACAGCCTGCAAGCGGCAGTGCAGCGGGTAGCGAGTTGCAAGGGCGCAGAGCGGGGCAAGATTGCGGCCCGATTCCTCCGCGACTTCATGCGCTACCACCGGGACCTGAGGAATCTGGAGGCGCTGCGGTCGGCGATGGACAACGTCAATCTCATCGCCAACGAAAAAATGCGGCAGCTTTCTTCGATGAATGGCACGCTCTACGAGTTCCTGCTGCCCGAGGAGCAGAAGCCGTCGGAAGAAAAAGTTCTGCGCCACGTGATTATCAAGGCCGATGTCCGCGATTCGTCACGGCTCACGCGCTCGCTGCTTGAGCGTGGAATGAATCCGGCGTCCTATTTCAGTTTGAATTTCTACGATCCGGTCAACAAGCTGCTATCGAAGTACGGCGCCAGCAAAGTCTTTCTCGAAGGCGATGCCATCATTCTGGCGATCCTTGAGCGCCAGGGAGAACCGGGACTGGCCGTCTGCCGCGCCTCCGTGCTGGCGCGAGAGATTATCGAAATTGTTCGCGGTTACAACCAGTTGCTGGAGCGCGCCGGACTTCCTGGCATTGAGCTGGGCGTCGGCATTTCTTTTCAGGATTCAGCTCCCATGTACCTGATGGATGGCGAGCAGCGCATCATGATCTCGGACGCGCTGAACGAGAGCGACCGGCTCTCCTCCTGCAGCAAGCGCGTGCGAAAATCGATGAAGGCGATGGAGACTCCGTTCAACGTGTACGCATTTCAGACCGTTCCCGACGCCGACGTTGAAGACAGTCCCGACGACTTCATTTTGAAATACAACCTGAACGGCATTCGCATCAGCGAAGCCGCGTTCCAAAGGCTGAAGCAGGAGATCTCGCTCGAGCTTTCTCCGCTCGATTTGCCCAAGGCGTGGGAAGGTGAAGAATTTCATCTGTGGAGCGGGCTAGTGCCGGTCGGCAACGATATCTTCCGCAAAATCGTCGTCCGCGGAAGCCGCATGCCCCAGATCGATCCCCACAACTTCTCAGTCCAACTCTGGACCGAGCGCTGGTACTACGAAGTTTGCTCCAACTCCGCAATCGACGCCAAGCTGGAAGGCAAAGCTGTAGCCGGGAAGTAAGCCAGTGAAGCGTGGGCGCCCTCGCCCGCGTCCCCGCGATAAGTGGGTGGACAACACTGTGCTCGGATCATCTCTCAGTTGACTTAATCGGCGGTCCGAATTTCCGTTTTGGGACCGGGATTACTGTTTAGTACCGGGTACCCCCCCTCCCCCTGTTGTTCGCAAAATCTTTAAAACAAACGACTTATTTTACGACTATGTGCTAGATCTTTGAGTTTACAGGACTTACACGCAAAATCTAGAGAACATTGGGGTTACGCGGGGGCACCCGTCCCATTTCGGAACCAAGCGATCTTTTGGAGCATGGGTCTATGGAGTCCACGCCGTCGTCTGGGTCGGATTGTCAAAGATCAGCTATTATCTTGTCGATAATGTATCGTGTATCAGGTTAGCCGACCTTGAAGTGCGCGGTCAATCAAAAAAAGCTGCCGGGTAGAGCGCCTCTTCCTAGTTCACACCGTTTTTCGGGTCCCAGGAGCCCTGCTCCTTGCGGACGTAGATGATCTGGCCGATGTGGTAGGCATTGTGGGTGCTGATGTGCGTAAACACCTGGGCCGACTCTTTCAACTTCTCCTCGTCGGCGGTTTCCACCCATTTTTCCAATTCATTCATAACGTCGTCGAGCTGTTTTACCGTGTCGTTCCAGGTCTTGCCGTCAAATTTGTCGAACGTCTCGTCGTTGTTTCCGCTGAATTTTTCAAGGCTTTCCCCTTTGAGGCTGGCGAGATTCCGGCGATTCCAGAACACCAGGTGGTAAGTGAGCTGGCCGACCGAGTGATTCCCTTTGCCATCGGTCCAGTTTGCCTGCTCGGCCGTCAAACCCTTAACGGCTGTATTCGCGGGCACAAACCATTCCGCGGTGGTGTGGGTCGATCGCAGTTCCGCCAGCAATATCTCTCGCAGGGTCGTGGGTTTCTTGTCTTGTGCATGAACAGGAACGGCCAACAGCAAAAGCAGAAATATCGGTATCCGTTTCATATTCGAAAATTCCCTCCAGCCGTTAGACGTGGTCGCCGTCTCAAGGTTTTGTTGTGCGGATTCTATTTACTCCAAAATACTTAACAGGCGTGTGCTAAGGACAGACACAACGGTCGGCATCCATGTAGGTCGCCCTCGCTATCCTCGATACTTTAGGCTGAGCAAATCCCCGCCCAAGCAAGCTTGGACGGGCCACCCTCGAGAGTAAATGAACGCGACATTTCGCGGGCTACCCTCCGCAGCGGAGTAGTCCCTTGCGTTAGCCAGGCTTCGAGGCGTCGAAGCCTTTGAACAGAATCGAACACATGTCGTCGCTGCTCTTCTCGAAAATAGCTTGCAACCTCGCTGACAGGCGGTTCTTTTGGTCCGGTATCGAGTTTATGACATCGGGAAGCTCCCACAGCATTTCCTTGTCTGTGTTGCAGCGCCGGTGAAGAACATTTAGTACATCCAAGTCAAATGCTTCTGCCATCTCGACCAAGTTTTCCAGGCTGGTTATTTGCACCACGTTGAGAGGCAGCACCTCGACGCGGTTCTTGACTGGAAACCGCGCTCGCTCAGACTGAAAATGTTGATTCAAGAAGTAGTTGACGAACGGAGTGCGTAAAATCAAATCCTGCACAACCAGTACAGGAAGGACAAACAGAGTATTGGATGCCACTGGCACGTTGCAAAGCTTTTTCGCTGCGCCCGCCTCAGGAAAGAGTGCACCAATGTCCCTCGCCAGCTGCAGGCAGCCCACACCAATCTTGCTTTGCAGATCATTCATAAAGGTGTTCAGGTCATTGGAGTATCTTGCATCTTGGCGCAGGAATCCGCCCTTGTATTCCAGCACAGCCACGACTCTCCGCTTGATAAAGACCGAATCGAAAGATTTATTGCCGTCCTCCCAGGATGTGTCTGGGTAGAACTGGGCTGAGTGGCGGCCTTCCAGACCCTTCAACAACCAATTCACGTAAGTCTCAAACAGCAGGCCCCACGCTTTGAACACTCGCCCGCGCTCATTCTCCGGGAGCTTGTTGCTGAGCAGGAAATAAGGGCCATTGGTCATTTTCTCTGTGACAAGGCCCAAGTCGACGCAGGCATAGTTATCGGGTGAGGTCACAAAGAAAGGTTTCGACTTGAATGGAACCAGGTCCAAGCGTTCATCCACCGGCCGTTCTTTTCGAATCTCTGTACGCAGTTCATCAAAGCTCATCGAAAGCATGTCAAAGAAGTTGTCGATCTGATTCTGGGTCAGAGTTGAATCCTGCAGAATGGACTTGCGGTTAATGAGAAAGATTTCCGGCTTGTTTAGCAGCTCTTCTTGAGTGTGCGCGACCAGCAGAGCCTGTGTACCGAATACGAGGCTCAGCCATGCCATCAACGTAATGCCAAAGTTCGTTTCGAAGTCTTTCTCAATGTCTAATCCACCGCACTCTTTATTTATCCTAGCAAGTAAGCCCGGGTCCTGTAGAACGATACGGTACGTCGCGTATGACCTGAAGAGCAGGTTGCGCAGTGGGGTGGGGTTAGATATTTCCAGTGACGCCAGCCATTGCAGCATCAGTTGCTTGCGCCTATCGTCAACGGTGCCCGTCTTTAGATTCTGCAGTTCCTCTTCGCTAAGGAATAGGTCACTTACCATGAGGCAGGCCGCCCCCAGCTGATGCCGAGACAACTCCGATGTATCCGGGCGGGCGCTCTCGTCGCCGTCCGCCAGCGCCAACGCCAGCCGCATTACATTCAACGATTGCAGCGGGTGGAACACAGGACGGCGAGCCGGGTTCTCCGCCCCAAACCGCGCCTCAAGGCGTTGTTTGGTCTCCGTGTCTAGGAATGCCGCCGCAAACCAGTATTGAAATTTTTCAAGGGCCTTTGCATCCTGCGGGTTTTTGCTCCACGTCGAGTGCCGAAACATGGTGCTCAACCGTGCGGTAAGTAGGACTGTGTTAAACGCGTTGAGACCCTTGACGATGCTGACCAATTCTTCTTTCGTAGGCAGCCGATCAAAAAGCTCGCGAAAGGTAAAGTACGTCGCTGGCTTGGGCATTGAAGGTAGTTTAGATCAGGGCTGAGTGTCGGGCGTGCCGATTTTACGGACGTATCATCGTCGAGCCGGAAGTTTGGGAGACTTTCCCCGCTCGATCCGGGCAAGGCGGCTCCACTTTGCTGACTGCCACTACCGTTTCAGCGCGGCACTCTTCGTGTTGGTGACGCAGGACGATGGCGTGTCGCTGCACTTGCGGAATGCTGGTACGACCAGCGCCTGTTCGAGCGTGGGATCGTTCAGGTTGGTTAGAGTTTCGTTGGTGCGCTTGGCTCCTGCGCTGTATCCAATCTTCTGATACGCGGTGGCGAGCAGCTTCAGTGACAATGGATTGTTGGTGTCTTCTTCCAAATGAGAGATGGCTTGGTCGTACTTGTGTTCGGAGAACAAAACTGCTCCGGCGGCTCCGTGGTAGGCGAGCTCGCTCAGCTTATCGTTGGAGCTTTCTGACATCGCAGCCAGACGCTCCAGGTTGGACTTCGCCAGCTCCTTGTTGCCCATCTTCAGAGCGACTTCCACACGCGCTCTCAGGATTTGTGCAAGCTCCTGCGTAATGGCGATCTTCAAGGCATTCTTGCCATCTTGCGTGGCCGCTTCGGCTTTGCCTAAATAGACCAGCGCCTCCTTCGGATTCTGCTGGCACATGGCCATCTGGCGGTAGGTGTCGGCCTCGGCCTGGCTGTTCTGCCTGGAGTGCGCATAGTCGGCAATGGCCTGGAACGCGTGCTCGGCGTCCTCATAATCGTTTTCGCGGACGTAGGTGGCCGCTTCCCGGGTCTTCCACAGAATCTGCTGCAGCTCGGGCAAAGTAAATTTCTGGAATCCGATTTCGTATTCTTTGCGGGCCCGAATCTGATCTCCCATCAATGAGTAGGTGTCCGCAATTCCGAATTGCGAAGAATAGAACTGAGGGTTGATTGCCAGCGATGCCCGGTAGTGCTCGATGGACTGATTGAAGCGCCCCGCCAGGCGCAGAATTTCGGCATAAGAATCCTGCGGGTTGGAATCGTTGGGCAGCGCCGCGACATATTTATCCATCATCGCAAAGGCCTTGTCGAACTGCCGGGTGTAGGCGTAGTTGTAACCGATGTTGTTCATCAGGCCGGGAGAATCTGTGATTCCCGAATGCTCATATACGGCGATGACGCGCTCGTACTGGGCCTGCGACTGCAGCCACCACGTGGTCATCCAGACTACCCACTTGTCGTGCGGGTATTGGTTGAGCACATCGTTCATTTTGGTGATGGCGGAAATCAGCTTGTGGTCGGCGGCGTCCTGATACCACTCGATCACGAGTTGCTCGGAGGTCGAGGCGTGAGTTCTGGTGGCAAACGCCTTCTCCTGTTCGCCGACCTGCTCGGCTGAATCAAGGCTGATCTGGGCCAGAAATTCGTGACCCATCGCGAAGTCAGGGTCAACTTGCACGGCTTTGCGGAGAATCTCGATGGACTGTTCCTGCTCCACCTTGTCGAGGTACAGGTCCAGGGCTTCTTTGACCAGACGGAGAGCCTCCGGAGACTTGGTGGTCAGCGGCAAAGTGGCGGTGATTGTATTGGCCGCCTGCGGAGCGGTTGGCTGGGCGAGGCCGGCAACGGCGGCGAACACCAGGCCGATGCAGATGATTGCCTTGAAGATGGTCGCTCTGAAGATCGTTACTCCGAAGATCGGTGCGTTGCAGATCATGTTAGTTTTCTCCAGCTAGTTTCCCCTCAATAAGTAGCCCTGCTCGACCGGCAATTTGCCGTCGATCTTCAACACGTTCACGTCTTGGGTCAGTGAATACAGGTCGACGACGCCGATGGCTCCCGGCGAAGTCGA
>Ga0070765_100001549_pt1 | contig 14169 bp, 12 predicted proteins | sample HubBroMetageWFT5_FD_71516 | JGI IMG/M metagenome (GOLD analysis project Ga0070765, IMG submission 71516) | Warmed and freeze-thawed soil microbial communities from the Hubbard Brook experimental Forest, New Hampshire - Hubbard Brook CCASE Soil... | ecosystem: Environmental > Terrestrial > Soil... | reverse complement strand
TGGAGTCGGACGGACTTTTGGCTGTGGCGGCACTCTTATCCAGGGCCGGCGCCATATGCTTCAACTTGGCGAGATCGCTCTTGCTCATATGCGAACTCACGGCCGCATCGATCGCTGTGCGCAGAGCTGTGATTCGGTCTGCGGGCAAAGCCTGCGAGCGCTCCAACTGATCTACGTAGGCTTTAGCCACGACCAACTGGGCGGGCCAATCGATCTTCTGTTGGTCCTGCACGTTCAGTTCAGACACGCGAACCGACTTTGCTGCATCGATTTCGTTCTGCGTAAGGAACTTCGTTGGCGTCAGTTCGAAGACATCGAGGCCGCGGGCGATTTCGGAACCGTAGATGTTGCCGTTGTACCAATACGCAGACCAATCGCCGCCCAGAATGAGCGTCTTGGGATCGATCGGACCGCGGTCGAAGTAGGCAATTTCAAATGGGTGAGACGCGTCGGTGAAGTCCATTACGGAAATGCCGCCCTGATACCAGGCTTGCACTTCGATATCGCGGCCGGGAACCGGGACGAGCGAGCCGTTGTGCGCTACGCAATTTTCCGTGTCGCTCTGCGCGGCAGGGAGCTTGTAATAACTGGCGAAGGTTAGCTTGTCGTCTTTCAGGTGGAAGATCGCATCCGCGCCCCACTTGTTGGGGTCGTTTGGACGGCAACGCGCGCCCAAGCCGCCGCCCCATTCGTCGGTAAAGACCACTTTCTTTCCGTCATTCGAGAAGGAAGCTGAGTGCCAGTAGGAATAGTTCGGGTCGTTCACTGCGTCGACGCGTTTCGGATGTACCGGGTCTTTTATGTCGAGCAGAATTCCGTTGCCCGAGCATGCGCCGGCTGCCAGGCCGATGGCCGTGTACACGGTGATGTCGTGACATTGGTCACTGTCCGTCGGCTTCTTCTCCTCGTTGTCTTTGCCATGGCTGCCGCCGTTGCTGAGACCGTTGAGCGCGCCAGTGCGTGGATCGATAAAGACGCGCGGGCTTGAGACTACTTTTGCATCCTGCGGCGCGGCGACTGGAACTTTGATCACTTCGATGCGAAACAGCGCGGTGTTGGGATCTTTGTCCGGCGCTTCGTTAGAGCAACCCGCGAGTTCTTCGGATTGACGCACGAAGGATGTTCCGGAGACGTAGATGTAGACGTTGTTCTTGTCATTCGGATCGAGCACTAGCGTGTGCGTGTGCGAGCCGCGGCAGGTCTGCACCGCTGCGACTTGCTTGGGATTCTTGATGTCGGAAATGTCGAAAATTCTCACGCCGCGGAAACGATCCTTTTGCGCTGCGGGTGGGTGGCGTTCCTTTTCGTGGCCTGCGGCTGGCGGCGGTTCCGGCGGAAAACCTTGCGTGCCGCAATCGAGGCGGCCGTTGGGCATCTCAACCGACATGAACAGCAAATTCTTGTATACAGAGACATCGCCTTGGCCGCCGGGGCACACCATTGAAGTTAGCAACGCGGCTTGAGCGGGATTCGAGATGTCGTAGATATTCACGCCGTAAAAGTTGCCTTGGAAAAGGTGGTTGCCCTGGAAAGCCAAGTCGGAGTTTGCGAAAGCGAGTTGGGCGATTTCCAGTTGGAGCGACTTCGGCATCTTCGACGCCATATTACCAATGCCGAGCTGGCGCACCGTTTTCTCGACCTTCGGATCGTCAGGATCGGAGGTGCCGAGTTGGAAGGCATCGGGCTTCTTCAGTAGCAGCAGGTGCTTCATGCCCATGGACACTTCGCCGGCGTCGTACATTCCGGGCGTCAGGCTGAAGCGCGGGTCGTTTACGTCTGATCCGCTCATGCCCGGCGGAAGCGGCGGAGCTGGCTTAGGGGCAAATGGATTACCGTCGTCTGCGTCTGGTGTCTTGGCGGCATCCGGCGCGGGAGTTGAGGACTGAGGCGCCTGCTTCTGCGCTTGTATCGCGCTTACACTGAAACAAAAAACAATTGCAGCTACGGCGGCGAGACGGAAAGCAACACGCTGCACTCGGTTCATCATTTCTCCTTTGATTTCTTGTCCAACATAGACTGCATGATTCTGATTTCTGCGCGTTGTCCGCTGTCGACATCGGTGGCGAAGTTGAACACGTCGGCATCTTGCCCTGCGCCAGGCGTGTCGAAGAGATCCTTCACCATTATTAGCGCGCCATTATGGTGCTGAATCATTCCAAGCAAAAATAATTTATCGAACTCGGGGCCCTTGGCGTTGCGGAGCGCGTCCATTTGCCCGGGTGTGAGCATGCCGGGCATCAAGGGCATCGATGGACCGGACCTATCCATGTCCGGCATTCCGGGCATGGCCATGGAAATGGGTTCTCCGCGAGCGGCTAGCCAGCGGCGCATAAACTTGATCTCGTCCGACTGCGAGCGGCTTATTCGTGCGCCCAGAGTCTGCAAATCTTTGTTTTCGGTGTGCGACGGGATGAGGGCAGTCATTTCCACGGCTTGCGAATGATGCATGATCATGCCTTGCATGAACCGTACATCGGCTTGCGACCATTGCGGCGGCGTGCCTCTCGTTGATGGCGGCAAAGTCTTGGTCGGCTTACCTGGAGCGCCGGGCTGCACTATTACGGGGGTTGAGGCGGAATCAGGTTGCTGTGCGCGCGCGGGGAAAGCCGCGCCCACGGCAATTAGCGTGCCGCAGAGCAACCCAGACCCTATCGCACGGCGGAGCATATGCTTGTGGCCCGCGCACCAACGATTCCACTTCGGCGCATTACTCAAAATTTTTCGCTTTCTCATTCAAAAGGCTAGCGGCAAATCACGAGGCGCAAAAATGCTATCCACCTTCAGATCTTCCAGGAATTATTACCAAATTTCGGGCAGGCGGGCATAGCCGGAGGATCCGCATGCGACCAGATACAGAATATCACTTGCTGCGCCTTTCGCCGAGCGGTTCGTGCGTCGAGACCTTACTTGGGCAAGAGGGTGACGTGAGCGATCCACACGGTTCCCTCGAGCTTGTTGTCAAATTTGCGGCTGACCGGGCGGGCTAGCCTTACGATCAGGAGCCGAGTGTTGCCTGGGGTTTTAAATTCCAATTCGTGCGGCGACCAATCGTACGTGCCGGTTCCGTTTTCCGTAGAAATGGAAAACCTCGCCGGATTGGCGGCTTTACCTGATACATCTATCAGCTCTGCGGGTTCATAGGCATCTTGTAGGACGAATCTGAGACCACTGTCGGTGGTGATTCCCTGCGCGCGCATGTATGCGGAAAATTTGTAGGCTGTGTTGGGTGTGACGGGAACGTATTGAAGGACGTGGGCGTATTCGAGATTTTGAGTGCCGTCGAAATTAATGCGAAGAGATTTGCTGCCATCGAAGGGTGTGGATGCGTCAACGGTAGCGGTGGCCCCTGGCACGGGCAGGATGCGCCAATCGAGGCCACCGTTTAGCGGCGCGAAGTTGAAATTTCCGTTGATGATCAAGTTGGGCTCGGATTGGCGGGCACCGATTTCCTGAGGGAAACGAGTGGAGAGGGCGGACCACGCTTCTGAGAGATGGTCCACATTCTGGTGCTGAATCAATGCGTCGAGGTAAGGGAAGGTACGCGCAGGATCGAAGGGCGAGTCTAATTTGAGCCAGGTGGCCCAGGTTTGTGCAGCGGCCTCCATACGATTGCTCTCTACTTGGAAATTTAGGTAGTCCAGCAACAGTGGCGCGGTGCGCGGCAACATTTCTTGCAGGATTTTCAGACTGTCACCTGTGGCGTTAGAGGCCAGGGAGAACACCTGGCGTTCCTTGGTGGGATCTTCAAGCAATACTTCTTTGAGCGTATGAAGCGCGTCTGAAATTTTTCCGGTACGGACGTAGAAGTTTGCGATCTTCCAGTTGATTTCTGGTGAGTTGGGGAAAAGTGCGTGAGCGCGGGTGAAGGCGCGGAGGGCGTCATTTTTGCGGCCGGCCCATTCGTAGGCGGCTCCGAGATCGGCCCAATAGAAGGCGTTATAGGGGCTTAGTTCTGTGGTTTTCTCGCACAGACGCACGACCTCGCCAGGATTTCCGCCGGTGGCGTAGAGGTGAGTGAGGGTGCCGAGCGCATCATAATATTCAGGGTTTCCGGGGTCCCACTTGATGGCGGTTTGAATGGCTTGAGGAGTGCTTTTTCGAAAGTACCAGGCGCCAATTCCCTGCCGGACGGCGAGATACATACAATAGAGCAGGCAGAGTACTAGGAAGGAGCGCACCGGCGAGTTCAAGGTATATTTATTGCGCAACTTTCTTTCCCGCCGTGAGTTTAGACATTGCGAGTTTGCGATTGGCTCGCGGTCGCTTTAACACGCCAGAAATGCAGACGTGCGAAACTTCCACGGCTCGCGTGCGCCAAGCGAGACACAATATCACCGGCGTTGGCGTTCGAGATGGGAATGTTGAGAAGCAAATATGCCTGATCGAAGGACATTTCTAATCCAAGGTGTTTTGGCGCTGAGCGGAATCAGTGCGGGGACTTTTACCCCGCTGGAGGCGGCGATGAACGTACGAGGGCGGCGAGAGTTTTTGACGGGGGTGTCCCCGGTTGTGGCGGCGACGGGAGCTACCCTACCACAGGATCCGGTGGTGGGATTCGGGTGGGAGATTGTGAATATTAATAACAATGGCGCCGACGTTTTCTTCGAAGTGCGCGACACGATGATCCTCAGCACGATCAATATCGATGTGTCGTTCATGATCACCAGTGCGCCGGCTCAGGCTGGTTTTGCGGAAATATTGTGCGATGGAGGGGTTTCGCGCGGAGCCAAGCCAACTTTCAATACTTCTCCGGCTGCGTACTTGAATCTCCCGCCAAGCGCGAATTTCGGAGAGTTGACGCCTCACAATCCGAATAAATTGAACATTGGATTAGGAGGAGTGGTTCAGGATTTATTTTTTAACGTGATTTTGAAGACCTGGGTGCCAGCCGACGGGACGGGGGGCTATACTTCGCGGCAAGTGTATGCGCAACCGTCGTTGGCGTTGAATAAGGGCGACTATTTGATGTTTCACATGGACCATGCGGGAGTTGGCGGGGATGTAGAGATGCAGGCGGTGTTGCAATACACCTTGGTGTAAACATCCGAGGCTTAAATACTTTTGAGACAGACTGTGGAGCTTGAACCAAGATTCGCGCGATCGGGCATCATAAAGAAAGCCCCATCCTCAACTACGAGGATGAGGCTTTCGCGTGCGCAAAGTGAGATGAAATGGGACTCTAAAGTACGAGCACGATTGCAAGCCGTACTTGTGGGTGCGCCAAATCGATCAGGTAATATTGCCCATCGATGAAGTCAACGTAGAACTCATCGTCGTAACCCCAACCTACCGGCCATGCTTCTGTCCAACCAAACCAGTAGCCCCCATAGTTAAAGCGGTACTGGCCGCTCACCATCTGCGGATGACCGACATGGAAGGTGTGTGAGCGCCCAAAGTGCGAACGGAATTGAGCGTCTGGAATACGGCCGTTCTCGACGTGACCTTGCTTTACAGTAGTCTTCGTCTCGCTTTGGGTTTGGGTCCGCGTTTCAGTGCGTTCTTCCGGGCGTGCCTTATTGTCGTCTCGCGGAGCCTTCTCATCTTTTGGCGGCTTCGCTTCGGACGGTTTGGCCTCGTCGTGGGGCGGTTTGGCCTCTTCGGCCGGTTTTGCTCCCTGATCGTGCGGTTCCGCAGGCTTGGCGTCCTGTGGATGCTCATCTTGAGCGTGTAGTACGGGAGTCGAGATGTAGAACAACAGGAACATGGCCGAAGTACCGAGAACAGTGCTTATGATTCGAACCGGTTTCATGTGGTGTGGCCTCCTTATAAATTATTTGGTTTTTAACAGCCCGAGCCCCTCAGAACCCGAACGGCTCGAAATTCCCGAGCCTTTATTTTAGATGTTTGGCGTGTACAAGAAGTGACATTCACGAACCGCAGCGGACTATTTCGCGCAGCTATTTTGAGTTAGCGGATGCGGCCGACAATTTTACAGCCGCTGACGCAACCAGAGTGGCTTCGTCTTGAAGGACAGCGGCGGCGCGACGTAATGCGTCATCGGCCTGCTTCCAATTTTTTTGTTCGATGGCTTCACGGACGGCCGGGATAGCTTTGGCTTCGTAACCGGTGTAAACGCCGGGAGCGTAGATTTGATGCTTGTACCAAAAACGGCCGGGCAGCCCTTCCGGCGAAGTTAGTTTTCGTTCGCTCTGGATCAGCATGGCGTTAATTTCCGCGATGGAGGCGGACGCGAGAGCGCTGCCGCCATTTGCTCCAGCGGCGTCGAGAGCTTTCTGGTAATCGGCGGCGCTGCGTGAAAGTGCGTCAGCGCTATTTTGAAGCGGGGCGAAATTCAGATAAGGAGGTACATCTTCCTTCTTTGGCGGGAAGTATGGCTTTCGGGGATCGGCGCTCGCGGTGAAAACACCTTCGTCAATTTCCAGATTGCGCTCGCGAATATCGTCGCGCAGTTTGGAGGAAAATGTTTGCAGTCCATGGACATAGGTTTGCACGGTGTCGGCAAAATCGGAGAAGTCATAGGGCAACAAATCGGCATCGGCGAGACGCATGACTGTAGAGCCGGCTACTTGCGCGAGCGCGCGACCATAGGTGAAATCGGTGTCGGCAAAATGGGTGTACCAATAGAAGTCGTCATAAATGGAATGGTAGATTCCGCCGCCGTCTTCACCGCCGAACGACATGTCCAGGACGGCAATACCGAGGAAATTCTGGAAAGAAGCGTGGTCGGAACCGCCGCCGGAAATTCCGATGCGAAGGTCGCGACGCTGGCGCAGTTCCTGGCGGTCCTCAGTTGATGTGGCTTCGTCGAGGTTATGAAGCTGCCAGCGTTTCCAAACGGAAAGTTGAGTTTCGGGATCCTGGACATCGCGGGTGACGTCATTTACGAGCCGTTCCAAGGTGTGCGAGCCTTCGGCGTCGAAGAATCCGCGTCCATTTGAATCTGAATTGATGTAAGCGACGGCCTTTTTGCGCAGTTCGTCTGCATGCGTTTCCGCCCACTCGGTGGACCCGAGCAAGCCGGGCTCTTCGCCGTCCCAAGCACAGTAAATAATGGTGCGCTTCGGCTTCCAGCCGGATTTCACCAAGGCGCCCAGCGAGCGGCCCTCTTCCATAAGGACCATCTGGCCGGAGATGGGGTCTTCGGCGCCGTTTACCCAGGCGTCGTGATGATTGCCGCGAAGGACCCACTCATCCGGGTACTGTGACCCGGGAATTTTTGCGATGACGTCGTACAGCGGCTTGATATCCCAGTTCGAAAAAACTTTCAGATGAACTTTCCCTGGGCCGGGACCGAGCCGATAGGTTAATGGAAGGCCGCCACGCCACTTGGCCGGGACCACCGGGCCTTCGATGGAGGCGAGGAGAGGTTCGGCATCGGCATAAGAAATCGGCAGGACCGGGATTTTTGTGATGGTTGGAGCATCTTTGATGGCAAGACGCTTGGCGTCAGCGGTAGCGCCAATTCCCGGAGTGAGAGGATCGCCCATAAATTCGGTGCTGTCTTGCACACTGCCGCGCTGTACGCCTTCTTTGGGACGATAAGCACCAGCGGGATAGGTTACGCCGGGGGAGTAGCCGTCATCGCGTGGATCGGAATAGATGATGCAGCCGATGGCACCATGCTCCGCGGCGACTTTGGGTTTAATTCCACGCCAGGAGTGGCCATAACGGGCGATGACAATGGCGCCTTTTACCGAGACGCCATTGCGCTCGAGAGTCAGGTAATCATCGGGAATGCCGTAATTCACATAAACGAGTGGGCCCGTGACGTCGCCGTCGGCAGAATAAGCGTTGTAAGTGGGAAGCTGCTCGGATTGCTGATTCGAAGTGGGATCTTCCGGCACGGCCGGCTCTTGAAGTTTGGCGACAAAGTGCGGGCCGCCTGCGACGAGTTCGACGAGGCGTTCTTTAGGAGTGGGAAAAAGCACGTTGAAGGATTCTATGTGCGCATCGAGGCCGAATTCTTTGAACTTCGAGAGGATCCATTCGGCGTTGTCTTTGTCGTAGGGCGAGCCTACGTTGTGAGGATGCGCGGAAAGGCGCTGCATATAGGCGCGAAGGTTCGCGGGATCTGGCGTGGCGCGATATTTCTGCTCCCAATCGCGTTCAGTACGCGAGGATTGAGCGGAGTAACCGACGAGCGGAGCATCGTCTGCAACAACATATGTGACGGCGGCGGCGAGCGGAGTTGCCAGTAAAAAGATTCCCACTAGCACTTTGCGGTTCATGGTCCCTCGATTCGGGCCATATTCTGCCTGAAGCTGGGAATGAAAGAAACACCGCAAACTAAGAAAGATTGGGCGGAAAGCGCCGCGCGTGAGCATATTTCATAAATTCCGGAGAGCGGTAACCTTCGATGCAGTTGTTAATCTAACCTGCAGGAGGGTAGAAAATGCCAACAAAAAAAGGTTCGCGAAGGAAATACGGAAAGGCTGCAGGTAAAAGCGTGAAGAGTGCAATGCACCGGGAAAAGCGCGGCACGCTTTATTCCGGCAAGGGCGGAAAAGGCGGCAAAGTGACTTCGCGCAAGCAGGCGATCGCGATTGGACTCTCGGAAGCTCGCAAGAAAGGCGCGAAGGTTCCACGGAAATCGAGCTAGTGGAAGGAAGAATCGCGAGCGCTCGGTAAACTGCACGCCCGTCGTAATGGCTTTTTCCAGCACGGCACCGGATCGCGGCCGCATCCCTTTGCAACATCTTCGCCTCTAAAAGCGGTACGGACGTACCATTGCCGGGCGAGTGTGCCGATGTAGAATTTGTGCGCTATGGCCACCAGGCCGCAATGTGCGCTGCTCGAACAGCTTAGGGAAGAGATTGTTTCCACGTTTCAAGAGGCGAGGAAAATTCGAAGGTCCAAAGACCTATCGCTTTCTGAAGACGCCGAGCTGACGCGGGGCGAGCACAAGAAAATTGATGAGCTGGTGAGACATCTGCTTACCGGGCACGATGGTAAGCCCTGTCCGGCTGGTGACAGACCCATCGTCGGCGGACCAAACCGCGCCGACTTCTTCCGTAACAATCCTGCTGCTTAAATTTAACCTATCGGAAATATTAGCGGCCGTGCGCCCGGTGGTGAAAAAACTACCCGGCGCCGGGAATTATTTCGCTTGGAGTTCGCTGAGCATGACGTGTTTTCAACACGTTAATGACCCGCGGAGCCGAATGCCCTCTAAGTGCTGTACTTTTGGTGGCTTCCGACTTCACTAACAAAGCACATTCAGAAAAAAAGCGAAGATTGGATGCTGGAGCGGCACAGTCATTGCTTGGACCCGTACTGAAATCAATCTCCTGGGGATGGGCCAATGCAAAAAACTTTCGCTGTAATTAATAATGAACAAAAATTAATGGAAGTACGGCTTTGGCAGGCCGTGATTGTAACGACGATTCAGGAATGGATCTCCGGGCCGCTTCGACGCAAGCGGGAAGCGGAGGAATACCTCTTTAAGGACCAGCGCGACTTTCCGATGGTGTGCCAGTCGGCAGGGCTGGACGTTGGACAGTTGCGAACGAAACTTGCACGGCTGAAACCGGCGGAGAGCAGCGAAGCCTCCCGGTTGCGCCAAATCTGGGGCACCTCGGTGCCACAGTAGAAGCTTCGAAGGGCTCTGAACGCCTCACCTCGTCAGACGAACTCTAAATACATAAAGACAAAAACGACGCTAACGCTCGAGGATATCTTTGTATGCGTTCAGGGCGACTTTTTTCGGCTGGCGGTCCAAAATGAAATCCACCGTCCGAGTGGAATTTCCGACAATGCCGATCTGGCCTAGACGTACCATGCCGTTTCCGAAATCGGCGAAGATGGGGACGAACATAGCGAAATGGCCGTCCACATCGCTCTGCGAAAGTTCGGCATGTATCTTCACTTTTCCGCCTTCGGCGGTCTGCAATTCGTACTTGAAAGCATAGCGCGGCACTTCGGTGCCATATACCCACTCATCAAAGAACCAATCGAGGCGCCCGTTTTTCTGAAGGTCCATTTGTTTAGTCATATGCTTTTCAGCCACGGCTTTAAACGATTCCGTAGAAGCGGAAACGTCGCGATGGCTTTCCATGAAATCGTGCATCATGTCGATGAAAGCCTGGTCGCGATTCTCCGCAGGGCCTTGGTCGCCGTACATCAATGATCTGAGCATAAGCAACACATAGGCGCCTTTGGAATAGGTGTCGCCTTGGTAGGCTTGCTCGGATTGCGGAGACACCAGGCGCAATCCCAGCCAGAGCGGACCGGCATCGTTGGGCGAAATGCCGAAATTATTTTTTTCGAGGATGCGAACGCGCTGGCGCTCCCAAAAGTCAATGTAGTCTTTCTGCCACTTCGGGCCCGTGGCTTGCTGTAGAAATAATCCCGCGGCAAATTCCGCAAAACCTTCGGAGAGCCACTGATCGTGATAAGAGGCCCAGCCGGCACCGTGGCCGAACCATTGATGAGCCACTTCGTGCGGCGTCACTTCCCGCACAAAACCGTTGAAGTTCGTATCAATGTGGCCGAAGAGCATCCAGCGTTGGGTGGAATCTATGTACGCTGAAATCGGCAGATACACGAGGTTGGGCCAGGATTGTCCAAAGTTAAAATTCGGCTGTTCGGTGACGTAGACGTTGTCGTACGGGGCCTTGCCGAAAAACAGCGTGCAGACTTGCATCTGGGCGCGTGTCTGGTCCAGAGCATACTTCGTCATCGAGGTGGGCGACATTGCAGCCAGTGCGCCGCCTTGATAGCGCCTTAGGCTGTCCGGCAATTCCGTCAAATAATATCCGGAAAGTTCGTAGTGGGTGATGTTGTCAGGGTAATCGAGTTTCTTGTATTGGCCGTAGTTGAAACCCGCGACGGCGACCGGGACGGGCGTAACCCAATGCGACACTGCGAATCCGGCCTCCGTGGTTTGTCCTTGCAGCTTGCCGACACTGATTACAATGTTCGAGGGCGGAACTTTAAAAGTGAGATCGTATAAAGCTTTCTCACCGAAACCGTTGAGATTTGGATACCAGGATTCTCGAGCGCTGACGTAATAACTTCCATTTCCCGCGCCAGAGAGAACTTTGTCGCCGGCGTACTCCACGGAAATCGAATGCTCCGCGCCCATTGCAGGAGGATCGTCCAAAACGGTGTAGAACGAACCATCCAGTTTTTTGTCTTCCTGGATGAAATGGAGATCGTGGCCGCTCCCGTCTGTGACGCGCGTTACGCGCAGATTCGGAAGCAGCCTGAATTTCATCACGCGTTCGCCTGGAACCAAGGGTTCAAACGCTATGACGGCGCGGCTGTGCAGGTGATCGTTCTTGGCGATGACGGTCTCAATGTTATAGCGCTTGGTGGCGAACAGCCGCTTGTCCTCCTGCGAGTTGGCGCTGCGCGTACGGACTTCAGATACCAAGTGTTCGGAGTACCACACGCCGTCGTCTAATTCGTCACCGTCGCAATTGAGCAGCGCCACTTCCTCCGGAGAATCCAATTCTGAAATCGCGCCCACACGTGTGCGAATAAAGAAACGCAAGTCCTTGTGCGGCGTACCGCGCATGTAAGCGTTAAAAAACGGAGGATGTTTCGGATTGTAGATGGAAGAAAGAACGTCCGCGTCCACATTGTCAATCGTTTCGCCTTCGAGCATCGATTGCGTGAAGCCCATGGGGATTTCATGACGGTGGCGGACTCTGTCTTTCCAATGTTGGAAAGCGGCCGCGGCTTCGGGCGGTGTTTCTGTCCTTGTCCCCAACGCGCCGGAGAATTGCGGATACAGGCCTCCTGTAAAACGAAAAACTACTTCGCTGAAGTCTTCCTCGGCAGTTGGCCTGCCGGCGCGGCGAGCCATCTCGCGCGTGTTGATGGGATCGATGGGTTTCAAAGTGAAGTGTCCCTGGCCAATGAAGACGGCGCCCGTTTCGAATTTGTTGACCACGGCCAGCAGAGTGATCGTTCCCGATTTGAACTGGAAGGTTCCGACATCCATAGTGAGGGTGAAATCTTCACAACGGAAGGTTTCGCCCAAGCCAACGTTACGCAATTGGAGGTAAATGGGATCTGAATTAGCGAAGGCCGTGCTTTTTTCTGTTACGGTAACGCTGGTCTGCTGTGCGGCGATGGTCAAGTTCAGCGGAAGATCCGCGTTCCCTTTCAGGTCCACTTGCATGACTAGGTCATCGAAGGCGTCCTTGGAGACACGCACGGAATACTTTCCGGGCGCAAGGTTCGGCGCGGAGAATTTGCCGGATTCATCAGAGCGGAGGACGAGTGGCTGCCTCAAATCTCCGCCGGAGATTTCGATGCGTGCCCTGGCGACTACAGCGCCAGAGGGATCTTTCACCGTTCCGGATATAGTGTCTGCCAGAAGCCGAGTGGCGAACGCCAGGCAGAGGATTGCCAGAAATGACGCGTATAGGAATTTAAGCCAGCGAGCTTGCCGGGGCGTTCTGATGCTCAGGAACGAGTTGCGTTTAAGATCTTTGGGCTGCGGTTTGTCAGGTTGGCGCATGGCTCCCCTGGGAAAATTAGACACGACGGTTCATGCGGCTGTGGCGCCGCTGCCTGACCTCTTGTTTCGTTCATAGGGAATCCCGGCTGTTCGGAACAGTTGTAACGGAGTGCGGGTTCAGAAGCAAGAGCGCAGCAAACTTAATTTACATAGTCGTATGTACCCTAGGTAGTAAAGAGGCAGAAGTTGTATGGGCGTTGAGGCAGCACAAGCTCCCACTTCCATTGGCTATTAGTACAGCCTGGATGTCGGCCAACTGGAATTCAGGCAAGCAAAATGCTAGCGTAATTCGTGGCTATTCTTTCATCTACGACACAGCCGGGAAATCACTTTTTGCCTAAACCAATTTTTCCAGGAACCGGGGACAACTGAGTGGCGAATCTGCGCATTGCGAGCATGGTGGGAGCGCGGCCGAACTTCATGAAGATCGCACCGATCGTCCATGAAATTCAGCGGACTCCTGGAATCGAGCACAGGCTCGTTCATTCCGGACAGCACTATGACCAGCAAATGTCGGAGTCGTTTTTTGAGGAATTGCATATACCGGAGCCGGACGTGAATCTGGAGGTTGGCTCAGGGAGCCATGCCTGGCAGACCGCGGAGGTGATGAAGAGGTTCGAAGCGGTGGTGCTGGAGTGGAAGCCGGATGTGGTAATCGTTGTGGGCGACGTGAATTCGACTTTGGCGGCGGCGCTAGTAGCGTCGAAGCTGGGCGTGGCGGTGGCTCATGTGGAAGCGGGGCTGCGCAGTTTTGATATGGGCATGCCGGAAGAAATTAATCGCAAATTGACGGATGCAATTTCCGATTTGCTGTTTGTTACGGAACAAAGCGGGATTCAAAACCTGGGGAAGGAGGGTGTTGAGCGAGAGAACATTTTCTTCGTCGGCAACGTGATGATTGACTGTCTGGTGGAACACAGAAAAATTGCCGAAAAATCTGAAATTTTGCGGCGTCTGGGTTTGCGAAAAGATGGCGCCAAGGCAGCGGCTTACGGATTGTTGACACTGCACCGGCCGAGCAATGTGGATGATCCCGCCGTTTTGCGCGACATTCTTTCGACCATTGCAACTCTCGCTGAAAAAATGCCGGTATTCTTTCCGGTGCACCCGCGGTCGCTCGAGCGCATTCGACAGTTTGGGCTTGGATCCTATCTGGCGGAGGAAAAATCAGGGGCGGCTGCGCGCGGGATTGTGCCGCTTCCTCCTCTAGGCTATCTGGATTTTCTGCACCTGATGGATCATGCGCGGCTCATCTTGACCGACTCCGGAGGCATTCAGGAAGAAAGCACGATTTTGGGTGTTCCCTGTCTGACGCTCCGGGAAAATACGGAACGTCCGGTTACCGTGGAACAAGGGACGAATCAAATTGTGGGAAGGGATCCAAAGAAAATTCTGGCAGCCGCCGCGCGGGTGCTGGGAGCGAAACGGCGCGCTGTGAAGGCTCCCGAGCTTTGGGATGGACATGCGGCGGAAAGAATCGTGAAAGTTCTATTGGAGAAATTCCGGCCGGGTTTGATTAAAAGAGACACGCCGGAATCCTCACGCGTCGATAGCAAATCCTGAACGCGGCAGCAACGAAGTTCCCTTCACTCGATCGCAAAATATATACGACTTCCGGGAATAACAAATGAGTGCAAGGTCTGCTACACTTTTCTTCCCATTCCGGGGTAGTGCAATTGGTAGCACGCCAGCCTTTGGAGCTGGTTATCCTGGTTCGAGTCCAGGCCCCGGAGCCATAC
>Ga0070765_100001548_pt1 | contig 14178 bp, 11 predicted proteins | sample HubBroMetageWFT5_FD_71516 | JGI IMG/M metagenome (GOLD analysis project Ga0070765, IMG submission 71516) | Warmed and freeze-thawed soil microbial communities from the Hubbard Brook experimental Forest, New Hampshire - Hubbard Brook CCASE Soil... | ecosystem: Environmental > Terrestrial > Soil... | reverse complement strand
CACTACGTTCCCGGGAGTTCTTCCCAGCATTTCTTTCGCTTCGCGGCCGACAGCGACAACTTCTCCGCTGTTTTTGTTGATGGCAACGATGGATGGCTCGTTTACTACGATTCCCTTCCCGCGCGCAAAGACGAGCGTGTTGGCGGTACCGAGATCGATGGCTAGGTCGGATGAAAAGAGGCTGAAAACCGACCGCATGTTATAGCCGTTTTTCGTCACGTCTTACGTCCCCCTCAGATCCTGCTTGCGTGCCGCTGCGGCGGCGGACTATGGTCGGCCTTACCCGGCCAACGACACGGCTGCGCTACGGTATGACCACCTGCAAGCGCTTCGTTGCCGTTCCGCCCCGGCGATTTTGACCGGTGATAATAACTTCGTAGCTTCCCTTCGGCATGGGCGGCAGAAAATGGCGGAACTGTCCGTCCGATTGAATGCTGGCGACCGGCTCGCCATTGATAATCAAAGCGGCTCCGGGCTCGGTGCGTCCGATAATCTCGACAACGTTTCCCTGCAGGACGGTATTATCCACTTCAAGCAGCATGTCCTGCTCTTTACCTTGTATCACCAGTGTGAACTTATAGGGTTCACTTTGATCGCTGGTGGCATTCTTGGCGTCGATCGCGCGAACTCTCCAATAATAGTCGCCTGGATCAAGGCCGACGATGTCCACCCCTTCTGAGCTTGTTTTCCTGTCCATAATAATCTTGCTGAACATCGCGGTGGTGCTGGCCTGAAACTCGTAGGACTTCGCGGTGGCCACAGGCTTCCAGGAGAAATGGACAGGGTCGTGCTTTGGATTCGCCACGGTGATGGCCTGCAAGTTAAGCGGCGAGTCCAATTGAGGGGGCGCGAGCACATCCGTTCTGGTGATTGGGCCGCCGGTGGGAAATGTGACGCGTTGGAATTGGCCGATATCAAGATGCTCGCCACCTCGGTTCAGTTCCGCGCTACCAGAAGCGATGGTGATTTGCTGCTGCTTGGTTGTGGGGTCACTGCTCACAGCAGCACGGCTATTTGCGCGCAACGAGGCGACAGCGTTTTCAAAGGAAACTTCCGCCTTCGAGCCCGGAACTTCCCAGGCCCCGGTCGCCAGGTCGACCTGACCTGAGCTGATGTGCACGCCGACCTGCGAAGCGTGGTCCTGCTCGACGATGTTTTCTTCCACGGTGACAAGCGTATCGCCTTTCACCGTGTAGGTGGTGCCATCGGCAAAGGCCATGCGAGCGACGCCCTCAGGGCCGGTCTGGATTAAGTCACCTTTATCGAGGGTGATCTGATAGTCCGCGCTTTGCCATTCAACCGAGTTCACTTTTTTTACTTGTACCTTTCCGTCGAGGTTCACGAAGCGCGCCTGCCGCGCGGTGATGGTGGCAACGCCTGCATCGTGCGCCGACACAGCAGCGTTGAGACGCTTCACAAGCTTGCCGGACAGGTCGGGAAAAGTGAAATACACAGCGGCGATGATCGCGCCAATAATCAGCAGGGCGTAGATCGCCATGGTTTTGTAGGTGACCGTGTGCCAATAGACCTCGACTCGCGAGATTTTAGGCTTGTCCGTCACGGTAGTTTTTTGGTCTATCATGATTATGGGGGCTAATTTGGAAATCTAGCACACGGGTATGGGCCATTCAACTCGACGGAGAGAGAGTTGCGGAAACTGCTAACCCCTCCTTGTTCCAATCAGTTAACGGGGACTCGGAAATCATGGAGATGACCGGTGCGTTTCGTCGGCCCGAGAGCCATATTCGGTTCCAAATTGCCGCCATATTGGAGGTTGACCGCGGGAGGGCATTTTAGCGAGACTATCTGCTCCCGGCCGGGCTTCTCGGCCTCTCAGGACAGGCGCGCGAGCCCACCCTTTGGTCGTCGCGGCCGCCGCATGGTAAAGAGCGCGCCGCTATAAACATAGCTGACCAGCAAGCGACGAGATTTTGATACTGCTTTGATACTGCGAGGAACAAAATCATGAAAGAGATGATTGGCGAACTCAATCCGCCGACACGTTTGATGCTGACTCCGGGCCCGTCTTGCATGGACCCGCGGGTGTACCGCGCCCTGTCCGCACCGCTGGTGGGACATCTGGATCCGTGGTTTCTGGAAATGATGAACGACGTTCAGGTTCTGCTTCGCCGGGTGTTTCAGACGGAAAATCGCATTACCTATCCGATCTCGGCTTCGGGCTCGGGCGGGATTGAAGCCGCCGTGCTGAACCCCGTAGAAGAAGGCGACCAGTGCATTGTGTGCATCAACGGAATGTTTTCCGAGCGCATGGCGGTGATCGCCGAACGCAGCCCGGCGAAAGTGATTCGCGTGGAGGCCCCGCTCGGGCGCACGGTAGATCCCGAAGACGTACGGCGCGCCGGCAAAGGAAAGAAAATCAAATTTGTGGGGCTGGCTCACGGCGAAACTTCGACCGGAGTGATTCAGCGGCTGGAAAATTACCGCACAGTTGCAGATGAATTGGGCGCGCTGCTGATAGTGGATACGGTTGCGTCGCTGGCCGGTGTTCCGCTGAACGTCGATCGCGAGCGGATTGATATCTGTTTCAGCGGTACGCAGAAAGCGATTAGCGCGCCCCCGGGTATGAGTCCCATCACAGTTAATAGCCGGGTTGAAGATCTGATACGCGCGCGCAAAAAACCGGTGGAGAGCTGGTATTTCGATTTCACTCCCATTATGACCATGTGGGGATCGGAGCGGACTTACCATCACACGCCGCCGGTGTCGTTGATTTACGGGCTGCGCGAAGCGCTGCGCATCGTGTTGGAAGAAGGGCTTGAGGCGCGCTGGGAGCGCCATCTGCGCAACCAGCAGGCGTTGATTGCGGGGCTCGAAGCCATGGGTCTTGAGCTGTTTGTTTCCACACCCAGCGATCGGCTGGTTACGGTGACAGCGGTAAAAATTCCCGCTGAACTTGAAGACAGAAAAGTGCGACAACAACTTTTGGATGAATTTAACATCGAGATTGCCGGCGGAATCGGAAAGACCAAGGGACAAATCTGGCGCATTGGGTTGATGGGTTATTCGTCACAGAATACCAACATACTGCTGTTCTTAGCGGCGCTGGAGAAAGTGCTGCTAGATCAGGGGCGGCGTGTACCGGCTGGCGCGGGTGTGGCGGCGGCCATTCGGAGTTATCAAGGGTCAGCACAGCCGGCGGTGGTAGGCGCCCGCAGGTAGTTATATGGCGAAGACTTCTTATCCCACGATTCCGAACGCAGGAGCGATGAGCGATTTCGTTGGTGCGTTCGACGTGCCTTCGAAGGTGACCGACTACGTCTATCGCTGCAGCTTTTCGCATTGCTGGAACGGCATAGCAACTCGGCATGCCGACACCATGGACTGCAAATTTTTAGTGGACGGCCGCGGAGTCGTGCTCGGACTGGCGCACCCGGGATTTGTGGAATTTCGCGCGCGAGCGGGAAGGAATCTTTCCGACCGCGAAGCCAGTTACATTGCTGCTGAATACCTGCGCGGCAGGCTGGAGCAAGAGGACGAGCATACCCTCTACGATGTGCCGACCACGGAAGTGACTCGCATAATTGATAAACTAGGAATTCGCTGATCCCCGCCAAGATTACTTATTTCCTGTTCTAGGCCGCGCGGCATGTCCTGGCTGAAGCTTTAGACCCAGCGGGGGTCCGTAGCTCTTACTTCGATGCGGGCTCCTTCTTAGCGAACGAGCGAATGTAGTTCACCAGATTCCAGATGGCGTCGGTCTTTGCGCGATCGCCTTCCGATGGCATTTCGCCTTTGCCGTTCTTGATGATGTAAAAAAGCTCCCCATCCGTGCGATCCTTGAGCGCGGCGGGGTCGCGATAATCTGCCAATTTTACTTTCATATCAGCTGCCAGGTCGCCTTTTCCGTCGCCGTCTTTCCCATGGCATACTTCGCAGTCGATACCGTAAGTCTTTTTACCCTGCGCCAGGGATGCGGCGGTGGGTTTTACGGGATTTACCATCTTTCCGGCTTCTGGTGGAATTTTATATTCAGCGGCAGGGGCACTTGCAGGTGGTTTTGATTCTTGCGCGGAGACGAATAATGCCGCCAGCAAGAAAATCAGTAAGACACAAAAATGCTTTGTCATGGAGCCCTCCTGCAACAACACAAGTGGACGGTTGCGCGCATTCTACTCCCACGAGGCGCAACGAGAAAAGCGTGTTTTCAAGCTCTGCAAAGACGATGAGGGTGCAGATCAGGCGTCGGAGAGAGATTCGCCGGCGCCGGTGCCGTCATTCAATTCACCCACTTCGAAGATTTCCCCGCAATCGAGGCATTCTACATACTGCGTATCGTCGTCTTTGGCGATGAGCTGAGTGCGTTTGTGCTGGCAAGCTGGATCAGACATAAGCGACCGCGAAAAAGCGAGTGGATTATACATCCTAGCTCGTGCAATTTGGATAGTGGCGTGTTGCGGCCGTGGTCATGTGCAGCGGGCGAAGGCATATTGGGAATGCAATCTCCTGGCGCCGGCGGGTGCCGGAGTTGACAAAGAGGCGGATTGACACTATCAGTCTCCTTGCGACCTGTGCGGAGAGAGTCTAAGTGACGGTGCAATCGAGCACGCAGAAGCGCCTAGGGACCGCGCTGTTCTACGGAATCCTGATCGTGCTGGCGTATCTGGTGTTTCTTGTGTTCCAGCCGTTTCTCGCTTCTCTTGCATGGGCGGTGGTTTTCGTTGTGGTGTCCTATCCGGTTTATGAAAAGCTGGCCCGGAGGTGGGGCCGGACGCTGGCGGCTGCGGCGAGCACACTGGGTGTAACGCTGATTATAATCGTGCCCACGCTGCTGGTCAGCGGGGCTTTCATCCGCCAAGGCGTGGAAGCCGTGCAATTGGTACAACAGCAGATTCAGAGCGGCCATTTTTCCTGGGTGAATGCTCTGTGGCTTCGCATTCAGGAGCGATTCCCCGACGCAAATCCCGGCGATCTGACTACGGTCGTCCACCGATATGCAGAGATGGGGGCGGGCTACTTTGCGTCACGGTTGGGCGCCGTGCTGCGCAATACCGCAGTATTTTTGTTTCATCTGACGGTCACGCTACTGGCCATGTTTTATCTATTTCGGGATGGCGACGCGATCGTGGCGCGTCTGCGCGAAGTGCTTCCGTTTGAGAAATCGCATCGCGAACGAATGATTGACGAGACGCGCGAATTGATTTTTGCGAGCGTAATTTCCAGCATCGTAGCGGCGGTCGCACACGGCGTGCTGGGCGGGTTGGCGTTTGGATTGACCGGAATTCACGCACCGGTTTTCTGGGGCGTGATGATGGGGTTCTTCTCGCTGGTTCCAGTGGTAGGCTCGGCGCTGATATGGGTGCCGGCGGCCACCAGCCTGATGGTCAACGGGCACATCGGCTGGGGGATCGTTCTGATCGTCTTTTGCAGCGTGATCGTGGGACTCGTGGACAATATCATCCGCCCCTGGATGATCAGCGGCCGCGCCCAGATGGGCGGACTGGTGGTGTTTATCAGCGTTTTGGGTGGGCTCAGCGTTTTCGGAATGCTGGGGCTGGTGCTGGGACCGATTGTGGTGGCTGCTGGCGCGAGCATGCTGGATCTGTACGCGCCTGGTGCTTCTGCTAGAAACACAAAGTCCAAAGCGGGTGGGAACAAGTTGGATGGCGTGTTAGAGTAGCGGCCTTCGGGAACGGGATGAAGAAAAATTTCAATTCAAAACACGCGAGCTTGCCGCCGGAGAAACTGCGATGGCACTGCGATCCGGCGCGAATCCCATTTGACACAACGGCGGAAGTAGAACCATCCACCGGAGACACGGGGCAGGAGCGAGCGCTGCGTGCATTGCGCATGGGCGTAGAGCTTTCTGCGCCGGGCTACAATCTTTTCGTTTGCGGACTGTCCGGCACCAGCCGCGGCGGAATGATCGTGCGACTGATAGAGGATATGCACCCGCGGAGCGAGATCGCCCCGGACCGCTGTTACGTGAACAATTTCAAAAACAACGACCGGCCGCGCTTGCTGACATTGACCCGCGGGCAAGCAAACGCATTCAAGAAAGAAGTCGAAACCGGAATCGACTTTTTACGCCGGCGCATTCCGCAGGTATTCGAAGGCGAACCCTTTCAGCGCCAGAAGACACGCATCGTCGAGCGGTTCACTTTGCGTGAGAAGGAATTGATGGACGATTTTACGCGGCGCATCGCGCGCGAGCAGTTCGCTCTGGGACGAATGCAGGTGGGAGCGGTCGCGCTGCCGGAAATTTTTCCGGTGATCGAGGGCGCGATGGTGCCCATCGAGGAAATTCCCAAGCTGGTGCAGGATGGAAAATTGGAGAGCACCGCCGCGGAAGAACTCGAGCGCAAGTACGACCAGTTTCGCCAGGAATTCACGGTGGTCTATCGCAAGACGCTTTCACTTTCGCGCGAGCTCGCCAGTGAAATGAGCTATTTGGAGCAGGAGGCGGCTTCGGTGTTGGTGGACGGCGTGATCGAAGAGCTCAAGGAGAAATATCCGAGCACGCAAATCTCGGAATATCTCGAGGAAGTACGGCACCACATTCTGGACAATCTCGAACCGTTCAAGGAGCGCGAAGGCGAGGAAGAACAGCCTCCCTCGGAAGGCGGCGGGGGGCCGCGGGCGGAACGGACGGACCGCGATCCGTTTCGAGTGTACGGAGTGAACGTGATTTTGGCGCACGGCGAGGGCGAGAAATGCCCGGTGATTTTTGAAACCATTCCGACCTACGCGAATCTGTTTGGAACAATTCATCGCAGCTATGACACGCGCGGCGGGTGGAGTTCCGATTTCATGGATTTGCGCGGCGGATCGCTGCTGCGCGCCGATGGCGGCTACCTGGTGATGTACGCGTTGGATACCTTGACGGAGACCGGGGTGTGGCGCACGCTGAAGCGTACGCTCAACCACGGAAAGCTTGAAATTCAGCCGGTGGACGTGTTTTTCCCGTTTAGCACGGCGGCGTTGAAGCCGGAGCCGATTGATATCCATGTGAAGATCATCCTGATCGGTGACCGCGACATGTACGAGCTGCTTTACGATTTCGAGGAAGACTTCCGCAAAATTTTCAAGGTACGTGTGGAATTTGACGAAGAAATGAGCTGGAGTGACGAGATCATTCGCGAATATGCGGGGCGCCTGCGCAAGGTTTGCAATGACGAAGGACTTTGTCCATTCGACCGCACCGCGTTTGCATCGCTTTTGGAACACGGAGTGCGGCTGGCGGGACGACGCGGGAAAATCACCGCGCGTTTTTTCGATATTGCGGATCTGGCGCGCGAGGCTTGCTATGTGACGCGGAACGAAAAGCAAACGGTCGTTACGGCGCTGCACGTTCGCAAAGCGCTGGATGCGAAAGTGGAGCGGCACAATCTGACCGAAACAAAGATTCGCGAGATGATCGATCAGAATTTGCTGTTCATCGACACAACCGGGACGCGCGTGGGCCAAGTAAATGGATTGAGCGTGATTGAAATCGGCGGGTATCCGTTCGGCAAACCGGTGCGCATCACCGCAACGGCGTCGCTCGGCAAAGTGGGTATCATCAATATCGAGCGCGAATCGAATTTGAGCGGGCGTTTTCACGATAAGGGCGTACAGATTATTTCCGGTTATCTGCGCCGGACGTTCGCGCAGGACAAACCGCTATCGCTGTCCGCGAGCCTCTGTTTCGAACAATCCTATTCTGGCGTGGACGGAGATAGCGCCAGTTCGGCTGAAGTGTATGCTTTGCTGTCGGCGCTTTCGGAGCTTCCGATCAGGCAAGAGCTTGCGGTGACAGGTTCGGTAAATCAGCATGGGGACATCCAGCCCATTGGCGGGGTGAACCAGAAGATCGAAGGGTTCTATGACGTTTGTAGATTGAAAGGTCTTACCGGAGGACAGGGGGTGCTGATCCCGGCGGAAAATGTGGACGACCTGATGCTGCGCGACGAAGTGATCGAAGCCGTTGGCAGAGGGCAGTTTCACATTTATCCGGTAGCAACCGTGGAGCAAGGGATCGAGATACTCACCGGCGTTGACGCCGGGAAGCGGAATTCCGGCGGAAAATTTGGGACCGTAAGCGTTTTTGCAAAAGTAGACGCCCGCTTGCACGAGATGGCCCAAGCCATGCGGAAATTCCACTAAACTCGGGCAACCTGAGCTAAACAGATTAAATCAAGCGTTTCATCTCAATCACGACTTCTTCAGTTTTTCCATTTCGTTCAATCAATAGCTTGTATTTGTGGCCAACTTGGCGAAAGAGATCGCGGATGGAACTGAGCGTCATGTCCGCGGCGGGTTCGCCGTCTACACCGGCGATGAGGTCGCCTTCGCGTACCCCGGCCGACGCGCCTGGAGTTCCCGGCTGAACATGTGCGATCTCGAAGGTCTTGAGATTGGGACCCTTGGCGACGATGGAAAGCCCGCTCATATCTTCCTCGGCGAATTTATTGAATTGAATGTTGGGTTCGAAGATGATCCGCTGATGCGGAAGGTCGAAAATCACGGTGAAGCGACGCAGAAACCCGGCGCCGATGGCACCGGCTACACTTTTGTTGCCGCTTTGCCCCGGATTTGATTGCGAAAAGGCGGCCACTGGTTCTTCGAGGGAATAAGCTCCCAGCTGAAACGTTTTTAAGCGACCGAGGAAAATCTTGGAGCCGGCATCGAGTTGGGAATACGATGCCGGAATGGTTTTGAAATGCATGGATGAGAAGCGATGAGCCTCCGTGTACTCCCGGTAAAAGACGATGGGCGCATCCAGAGCCGTACTCACCACAAAATCAGCCTCCTGCGTGCGGCGACCGGGAATGTCAAACTTCGCGTGAACTACCGGGGCGGCGCCGGCGAGAGCCAGCGGAAAACCGTTGCCCGTGCCGGAATAGGTGAAAGTTGCGGGATCGTAAAGCTGGACGGTTTGCCTGAAATAATCCACCACAATGACCAGGCGCGCGAAGAAGTCCGGGCCCAGGGTCCCTTGATAGCGGATCCCCGTTTGCAAGCCGAAATCGTTTTTCCCTGCGACAGCCAGCACGCTCATGGGGAGCGCAACGTCGGGAAGAGTCAGAACGCAATTTCGTAACGCGGCGTCGGACCCACCGACGGAAGCCGCGGCGTGGGGCGCGTAGCTGGGATCGATCGATGTTGCGGTCGCAGTTGAATCCAGCTCGAAAAGCAGAGGTTTATCCTGGTTGAGCCTTACCGGCAAAAAAATAAGATTCCCAATAAATGCCGCCGGATTTTGCGCGGCGTTGCCACCGTAGGCAAAACGGGCAGGCGCAGTGTTTTCCTGCAATGCGGAAGCGGGCGCTTGCCCACGAATGGCCGGCTGAATTGCGAAGGCGAGAATTGAAAAGAAAAGGAAAATGAGAAATAGAATATTCCGCCGGGGCATCAATGTCCTCTTCGGCGAATCATGTGCGGCCAGGAGGCGCGACTACTGAAGGTAATAATCAAAGTAAATTCCACCGGAATCTTTCCACCAGCCGTTCGCGCTCGCTTGCAGATGGCGGCTGAACAAACCTGGCTTGATGAGGCGCAGCAAGTCCGCGGTCGGAGGATTCTTTTGATTCGGCTGTTTGCCCGATTGCATTTGCTCCACAAAACGGGCGATGACCTTGTCCCAGGGAATCCTGGAGAGATCCGCGCCGCCAATGCCGGAAAGCTTTTCAGGCAGTTGCGCGCGCAGACGGATGAATTCGGGATTGGAGAGCACCGAATCCTGCGCACCGGCCGGCCCGGCTTTGCCGTTCGCGCGTGCCACAGCTTCGCGCACCATCGCCTTGCGCGGCCCTAAGATAATCAATTGCGGCGTTACGGCAAGATAATAGGAGCTGCGACGATCCTGTCCGGTTGCCGGGTCGTGAAAAGGATATGACAAATCCAGATATGTGGTATCCCCAGAGGTATCTTCCGCGGCAATTAATTTCGCAAGAGCAGCGCGCAGAAGGCGCAGCATGTCCGGCTGCTTCTGAATCGTAACGGCGTAGAGCTGCTGCGATTGGCCGTCGTCGGTAAACGAAATTCGCGAGGCGAATTCTCCGGTAAACAGCTGCAGCGCGTCGGAAACGGACATCCCAAGGAATCCCTGAGCCATGGCCTCGGCCCCGAGCACACTCGCCGACTGCTGCGGAGTCATGGCTGCGATGGCACCCGTCCGCACGATTTGGTATAGCGACGCGTAGTCAAATTTGGAAATACTGAAATACGGGCCGTTGCCAACGACCGGCTGGGTCTGGAATCTAGAAGCGCTCGCGCCGAAGACATCGAAGAGACTTCCGGTCGAGGCATCTCCGAGAATGGCTCCGCGAGCGCGCGTGGCTTCGCCGGCAAAGCTTATACCCCCGCCGATCACGTGAATTTTCTCCAAGTGCACGTTGCGGATGAACTTGGCCATCGGTTGATCTTTTTGGTCGGCGGGAATCCATTTATCCGGATCGAGAACGTGGACGAAATATTCCACGGCGGCATCCTTGCCGATGTAGGGACGGATGGCTAGGTATTCCGGCAGGTCAATAACAGTCGAACTTGGTTTTGCGGACGAACCGAAGCGGGTCACTAGGTCCTGAATGGCTTCTTTCTGCGTAGCAACCAGAAAGTAACTTCCCGCTTGCGTGCTATAGGTTGTGTTGGTGTTCACAGAATCGCCGCTGGAGGTTTCAGTTCTGACTTCGATGGTACTGCCGCCGAAGGTGTAGGTGGAAACTTGCGCCTTGGCTTTGCTGCTGGCCTGCCCCAGGGCTTTCAACTTTAGCACTAGATCTTCTTTCCCGGTGCCGTCATAGACAAAAAACAGACTGGCCAGATGCGATGGATTACCGGGCGTGCCAGAGCCCTGCGGATTTGCGAGGAAGCCGAACGCCGCGGGATTATCTAGTAAGGAGATGAGCTCCGACAGCTGCAAAGCGGATGCCGCGGAACTGTTCTTTTGTTGCCATTGCAGAAGGTTTTTCCCGAGCGCCTGGCGAACTGGCTCGAAATCGGGGTCTTCCAGAAGCTGGAGCAGATGATTTTTCTTATCGGCATCTCCGAGAAAGGATTTGCCGCGCCATTGCATATAAAAGAGCGTGCTTTGCGGCAAACGGTCGGAAATGGGAGGAGCCTGCGCGGACAGCGAACCGCCCGCAAAAAGGAAGACCACAAGCGCGGCGACTCGCAGGCGAAAACCAGGGCAATCGCCAATCCAGCGTGAATGGCCACGCGGCCTTGCAGCCAGGCTCGATGTATTCGCGTTCACGCGCTTATCCCCCCAATTTTTACGATGGCCAAGACGAACGCCCGTCAGAGCTGTTCGATCTCTAGATCCTATTTTCCGGGCGGCGGAGCTGCTGCGGCTGGCGCGCTCGACGGCGCAGCAGAACGCGCTGATTTCGGAGTGCTCAAATATCCCTTGGCTTGATCCTTCGAGAGATCAAACACGACGATTTCGTAAGGCGCGCGGGCGCCACGGACGTAAAACTGAACCGGCTCGCCAACCGTCTTGTCTTTTTTCTCGATACTTTTGTCGTCGGCCACAACATTCAGGGTGTACTTGAAATGTTTTGTGTCGACCTTGCGCAGCTGAACTTGGATGGGGCCGACGCGCTCGGGTGATTTGGCGGATTTGTTAAGACTGAATTCAAAGATGTCGCGCTCGCCGAGGCGTTTGAGTTCTTCCACTTCGTCATGATTGCGCGCGATGAGTCCGCTTTGAACACCCAAGTCGCCGATGGTGCTCTGTAACTTGCTCTTGGTGCTCTCGAGGTCAGCCTTGGTGGCATCCACCTCGGTCTTGGTTCCGCTCAGTTCTGTGGCCACCTGCCCAAACTTGTTTGTGGTGTCGGCTTGGACCGCGCCGATTTGCTGATGAAGCTCTTGGTCGCTCTTTTGTTGTTCCTTCTTGATAGATTGAGCGAGGCTGCGCGCGCGAGCGAGCTCATCCTGTGTCAATCCGAGTTTTTGCGAAGTCACGTCGAGCTGGCCCTTTAGATCCGCCACGCGCGAATTCGTTTTGTCAATTTGGGCCGCTAGCGCTTGCGTTTTGCGGTCGGCATCGTCCAGGCCTTTTCGGAAATTCTGACGCGCCGCATAACCCGCGTAAAGCAGATAGCCAACCAGCGCAAAAGCGACGACGAATAGCAAGGTGACCCAGCGCGGCAAACCTGCATCGGTAACGTGGGTTACTTCGACGGGCGTGTTCGGATTTGAACTCATCGAGCCTCCTTGAGCAGAGCGGCCCCAGCCGCTCCATATGGCACGGAATTATGGCTGACGCTTCACCGGAAGTCTATGGCTGGCGCGACCTCCTGTTTCTTCCTCGCGAAGGCCAGCGCGCTTCAACCGTAGTGGTTAACCCGCCTCGCGGCGTGAATTCTCCCCTGACGCGAAACCATGCGGGCCGTACCGCAGCCACAAAATCACGGAGCATGCGATTTACCGCGTTCTCGTAAAAGATTCCGAGGTCGCGGTAAGCCAGCAAATACATTTTGAGGGATTTCAGCTCCAGGCAAAGCGTCTTCGGCTGGTATTGAATGACAATGGTGCCGTAGTCTGGCAACCCGGTTTTCGGACAGACCGAGGTGTACTCTGGAAATCGAATGGTAATCTCATAACCTGGAAAATGATTTGGCCAAGTTTCCAGCTTGGGAAGCTTGGCTTCAATTCCGGCGCGCGCGTGTGCGGCTGTGTAGTCCGGCATGTGACTCCTTTTCAGGCAACATTCTACACGCGCTGCCGCAAGGAACAGAACTTCTGAAACTTGCTACGGGTGGATGTTTTATGTATTCTGCGGGCGAAACGGGGGAAAATTCGTCCGATGATCTGCCCGCAGTGCCGCAGCGCAAACTGTTTTCGATCTCATCGGGACAGCGTACTTGATTACAGCCTGACGGTGACAGGCTTGCGACCGTGGCGATGCCACACTTGCGATCATCGGTTTTACGCCTGGAAGGTCGCGACCGCTTTCGAGCGATTTGCGCACTGCCCCAAGTGCGGAAATTTCGATCTCGAGCATATTTCCCGCGAGCGCGTGGACGGCGGAACTTTTCTCGGCTTGAAACGCTGGCTGCGCTTTCCTGCTTACCGCTGCGACCCTTGCCGTGAGAGATTCTTCAGCGTTCGGCTGTTCCGGCGCATCCGGCCTTCCATGGTTACCGAGCGTGAAGGGACAGTAGCGGGATAACAAGCACAGGTGTTCCTACCTTGGAAATACTCCGGGCGGAAAAAAGGAAGTGCATCCCTGCCTGGCGGCGGGCTTTACGCTGACCGCAAGCTTCGCGGCCGGGATCCCGGGATGAGGGTGTGGTGAGTGTTGGACTAGTGGACGGCGCCAATCTCATAGTTCAGAGTTGAGACGGCGGTTTCGTAATCGTATTTGGCGCTGGCCTGCGTAATTTCAGCCTGGGTCATATTTAATTGAGCCTGGCTGAGCTCGATGATCGAACTGAGGCCGAGCTTGTAGCGCTGCTGGGCAAGATCGAGCGCCTGCATGGCCTGATTCAAAAGTTGGTCGGTGACAGAAAGACGCTGGAAGGCTGCGTTGGATTCGAGCCAGGCTTTGCGGACATCTCGCACGATACTATCCTGCAGATCCCGAAGATACTGCTGTTGTGCTTGCGCTTGTGCGTTGGCTTCGGCGCGCAACGCGCCAAACTCGTGGCCGTTGAACAGAGGAATATTCACGTTGAAGCCGGCAGCGGCATAGCGGGTGCCAAGCGGGTCCTCCCGGTAGGGTGTAAGTCCCGCAGCTCCTGCCGCTGAAATCGTCGGGAACCACAAATCGCGTTCGGCGGTTGCGTAACTTTGCGCGGAACGAACATCGAGACGGTGGCTGATGAGTTCGGGACGGTTCTGCAACGCTTTCGCGATCAAGTCGGAGATATTGGGAGAAGGCGCCGATGGCATGGGCTCGTCCGCTAGAGTGAAGCTCTTTTGATCGGAGTAACCCAGCGCGGTGGAAAGATCCGCGTAGGATGCGTCCACACCATTTTGCGCCTGAATAAGTAGCAGTTCTGCTTCAGACAAGTCCACGTTCGCGAAGCTTACATCCAACCCGGATTTCAGCTTGTTCTGTTCCAGCGCGGTAATTTGATCGGAGACGAGCTGGCGGTTCTTTACTGTTTCCTGCGCCACTTTTAAGACCGCTTGAGCCTTCAAGACCGCGTAATATGCGCGGTCAACATTGATGAGCACATCCGCACGCGAAGTAATCACGTTTTCTTTTTCCGCTTGGGCGTGAAGGCT